>Ga0307488_10000867_pt1 | contig 25160 bp, 28 predicted proteins | sample SB02metaG_FD_202248 | JGI IMG/M metagenome (GOLD analysis project Ga0307488, IMG submission 202248) | Sea-ice brine microbial communities from Beaufort Sea near Barrow, Alaska, United States - SB 0.2 | ecosystem: Environmental > Aquatic > Marine > Coastal | place: USA: Alaska | collected... | reverse complement strand
CTAAAGCTTTAAGCTCATCACGCATAGATTTTTTACGAGAATATCTCATATTCTCTAGATTAATCATATGTGCACTATAGCCAGCACCGTTAAATGTAGGAGACTTAAATTTAAATTTAACCTCATCAGCAGCTGCTGAAGTTATAATGAGTGCGATAAGTAATGCCTTCATATAGTTATTTACTTGTTCTCCGTGTATTATTAGGTGGTTTTTCCTCAGTAATAAGATTTATTTTCATGGTGAGTCTTATCATATCGTTATCTAACATACGAACCTTATCTATTAGACCTATTAACTTACCAGTAGTCTCTTCAATTACAGGTTTTATTTCAGTAGTTACCCATTTCCATATGTAATATACGAAGTACCCTAAGCCGCAAGCTGCTATGACTGGAAAGCCATATTTGCTTATCATATCCACTACCGAATCCATCAGTCTTTACGTGAGTCCTCTTTCCCGTCAGCTGCAGCTAACCTTTCTAAATTTGGCTTTTTATTAAACGCTACTGATATAAGCGTGTCGATTTTAACTATATCATTATTCATAGTATCAATTCTATTTACCAACCCTGTAATAAGATTATTAAGACTTTTAATGGAACCAGTTAGCTCATTTAAAATAAATTTAAGAATAATAAAGATAAAGAATCCTGCGATAAGTGCACCTGCAATAGGAAAGCCTACCTTTTCAGCTACTTGTAAAAATTCATTCATTTAAATTATTTAGTTGAAAAGTAGATTTTACTCTATATAATAATAGTAGACGCATGAGTCAGTTAATACTACATTTGATCGGAGACTATCTTCTTCAGTCAGGTTGGATGGCAGCTAATAAAGCAAGATGCCATTTTGCCGCATTTACACACGCGTTAGTTTACTCTACACCATTCTTACTACTACAACCTTCTCTTAATGCTTGGCTTGTTATATTCAGCACGCATTTAATTATTGATAGGTATAGCTTAGCCAAGCATGTTGCAAAGCTAAAGAACTTTCTTGCACCAAGAAGTCATTGGCCTCAAAACGGAGACTTATCTCATTTCGGTTATTGTAAGAAGACACCTGAGTTTCTTGCTATGTGGCTGCTTATTATTACTGATAATACGTTGCATTTAATGATTAACTTCTTATCATTGAAGTATCTATGAAGAAATGGATAGTTTTATTCTCACAGACAGGAAGCGAGGTCGTTGACCTCGCTTTACATTTCGATAGGTGGCCAGATATTATAGTTACTAGTAATAGTGATGTGTCGAAGTGGCATCCTCAAATACGTGAACTTCATGAAAGAGGATTATCTAGCTTCAGTGGTATATCTAGGATCAAAGTGGTTAGTAATATTGAAGCAAAAACTGCTAACTTCTTTCACGGTATAGCAAATATAGATTCGTTTATTACACTACATGGATGGTTACGCATTGTACCGGAAAGTATTTGTAATATGTACACAATTTATAATGGACATCCGGGACTTATTACTGAATACCCCGAGTTAAAAGGTAAGGATCCACAAGAGCGTATGTTTAATAACGGTAACTACACTTACTATGGCAGCGTTGTGCATAAAGTGGTACCTGAGGTTGATAGTGGGGAGATAGTTTCTGAAGTAAAGCGATTTAACACCATGAAAACGCTAGATGAAGTATATACAGGATTAAAAAGTACTTCTTTAACGGCATGGATTGATTTCTTACAAACAACAGATATAATTAAAAGATGCTGATATCATTCTCAGGAGCTCAAAGTACAGGTAAGTCTACGCTACTTAATATTTTAAAGGATAATAATCCTGATATTTTTATTGTAGATGAAGTAACTAGAAAGATTAAACGTAAGTTTAATATGCCTATTAATGAGGACGGGGGTGATCTTACGCAATATATGATTATGAATGATCATATAGAAAATGTATACCGTAAGACGTATGCTGAGCATACTATCTTAGATAGGTGTGCTGTCGACGGTATAGTATATACTGAATGGTTAGTTAATCAGAGTAAAGTGAGTGGTGTTATATATGATGCTACTTTGCAAGTTTATAATCATTTGGTGGGTAAGTATGATGTAGTGTTTTATACTAATCCTCATGATGTACCGTTGGTAGATGACGGTGAGCGGTCAGCTGATATAAATTTTAGAAATGATATCATTGAGCTTTTTGAAAATTATTTACCTGATCTTACTAACGTTGTTACATTATCAGGTACGGTAGAAGAAAGGTTAAAAACTGTAAAAGAAACTCTTGAAGAAAGAGGGTTAGATATTAAAATTAAATAAGTTATGGCATTAAAAGAATTAGATAATAGTAATATTAGCAAGCATTTGGGGCAATCGTCTCAATATAAGGATACGTATGATTCAGAGCTTCTAGTAAGAGAGCCTAGAGCGTCTAATAGAACGCATCTAGACATAGACGATGATAATCTACCTTTCGATGGAGGTGATACTTGGAACGCATATGAAGTATCTGGACTTACAGATCACGGATTACCTGTAGTAGGTATTGCAAAGGTTTTTATTCCTTGTAATAGTGAGTTTATCGTTGAGTCTAAATCCTTTAAGCTATATTTTAACTCCTTTAATATGACTAAGCTCGGCGCAACCCAAGCGGAGGTATTAAAGACTATTGAACTAAATGCGCAATCAGATCTTACAGAGTTACTTGAACGTAATGTTGAAGTAAGAGTTGATACTAACGAGCATGTACTTAGCGAAGTTACATCTGCAAACGATGAATGGGGTCATAACTACCGTGAGTTTAGTCATATTACTCTTGAAGAAGAGTATCCTATTGACGATTTGGAGTTTACTGTCTATCAAGAGACTCCAGAATTACTCGTAACTGTTCAGAATGATGTAGATGTAGTACGTTATCATAGTGCACTGCTTAAGTCTAACTGTCGTGTAACTTCACAACCTGATTGGGGTGATGTGTATATTGAGATTGAAGGAGATAAGGCTGTAGATCCTATCTCACTACTTAAATATATTGTCTCTTTTAGAGATGAATGTCACTTTCATGAAGAGATTTGTGAGACTATTTACAAACGTTTATATGATATCCTTAAACCAGATAAGCTGGCTGTAAGATGTTTATATGCTCGTAGAGGTGGTATTGATATTAACCCTGAACGATATTCAGATGTTAGTATGCGACATTTTACCTTACATGATGTTACAGTGCCTCATGTAAAGACACCTAAGCAATAACTGGAGTTCAGTAATGGTAATACCACATGATAAAATTCAAGAAATATACGATAAGTATATTAAGATAAATTATACTGAGGAATATAAGAATCGATATGTTCCTCTACCTTTAGAAAAGAACAATAAAAATTGGAAGTGGGAGGATAAGGATCTTCCGCGGATACTATCGTTATTAGAATTTGAACGGTATATTAAAAAATATGATTTTCAGATAGATAAGTTACTAACGTTCAATGCAGAAGGACCTAATCAACCACAAGATCCGGAGATTGAATATTTGCGGGGGAGACACAAGCAGAGGTTAAATGTAAACTACGAAGACAATTCCGAAAAATATGATTTGCATAACTTATGCTTATCTAATAATGATTTTGATTTTGTTTGCCTTAGTCAAACACTCGAACATGTATATGATCCTTTGTTATGTCTCAAAAATATTAAAAAATACATGTCACCAGGTGGCTATTTATGGATCAATGTACCGGCATGTAATTTACCTCATAGTGAACCGTATCATTTTTATACTGGGTTTACGTCTATGGGGCTTGCCGCGATATCATATCAAGCAGGGTATGAAATTATGGAAATAGGGCAATGGGGCAATACGGAGTACTTGGGCCGGTTATTTGGTATTACTGGTCCAGAGTGGTGGGCTGATTATAGAATGCTACAAAATCCGGGGTTAAATGAAATTAGGCGACCTGTTATAACTTGGGCGTTACTAAAAAACAAACAATAAGTTAATCTATCTTTAAGGAATTAGGTTTAGTCTTACGAATATATACTTCACCATACACTTCTAATTTACCAGTCTCTTCTTGAAACTTCTTCTGAGACATTGTTCTCCAATTCTTTAGACCCTTGTATATCTCCTCAGCTTTCTTTTCTACATACTTTACATCATCATAGTGCTTCTCGCACTCAGCGTACGGTCTCGCTTTAGCATTAAAGTGATAGAACGATGGTAGTGCATAACCACCCTTCTTCTTACTTGCTGCTGCTGTTTTAGCAGCTCCCTGCTTACGCTTCTCAATAAACTTAATAAATAATTTCTCAGCCGAAGTAACAGTATCTTTAAATGCTTCAATAAGTCTTAAAAACTTCATAAAATTATTTATACCATATAACAGAAAAAACAGTAGGACTTTCGTCCTACTGTTCTTTTTTTTAGCTTGATAGTTGTATCTTTTTTTAGAAGTATACAGACTGAGATGCTGGAGTAAACGCCTCACCAAGTCCATTCACTAGTATAACATGATAGTAGAGATCCGCCCCGAATATATTATCGACGACGCCATAACGTGTAAGCAAGCCTACACGTGGAGCGAAGTCATTCGGGCCGATTGTTCTCTGTACCATTACAGGAATGTACGGGCAATAAATGATACCAGTATCGTAGAATTCTGGACCCTTGTAACCAAGGAGTGCATATTCAATGCCAGAAGTACCACCACTATAATAGTTAGGGTTATACTCACTGGTGTTTTGAACTTCAGTACGGGTATCACGGTAAACGTTAAATCTTCCACCAATTGAACCAACCTTGGCAATACCAACAGGTTGTGTATTCACGTCACCTTGAACAGGTACCCACTGAAATTCAGGGAGCATTTCAAGAATCGCGCATACACGAGGAGTTCCAACAATAAAGTTGGCAGCTCCTCTTCTGTTACGTACAGCAATACGATTGGCCTCAATGATTAATCTCTGATAGAAATCACGATTACGCTCTACTAACCAACGACCATCTGCAGAAGCAGGTGACCAGGTAGAGAAACGTTTATGCCCTAGGGCAGATTGGATCATTCTCATGAGCATTTCACGATCGATCTCAGCTTGGATCTCATACGACATAGCGTTTGTGATCTCAGCGTCAACATCGATTCCGTTCATGTTCTTGAGGTCTTGCTCGAGTTCAACCGACCAGCGCGCGCCTAAACGACGTGTACCAGCTTCAACGGCTGTTTTCTCGAACTTAACCTCCATTTGAGGAATGTTTCCAGTGATTTCGAAAGCAGAAAGTATCTGAGCTACACCTCTGTCCTGATTAGCAAATGCCCATGTTGAGGCATCGCCAGATTCAGTACCAGATAGTTCACTAGACGCAGCACCTGTGAAGCGGGTATCAAGTAATTGATAACCTGCCTCAGAACCTGTATCAGCTCCAGCGCCCCCGGTATAACCGAGGCCGTTGCCGCCTGCTCCTGCTGTTGTTTTACCATCAGTTCCGGTACCGAGATACTCAGACTGATAGGCATAACGAAGTGCAAAAGCAAGTCCGACTGGACCTGACATAGGCTGGACACCTACGATCTCATTAGTGATAAGCTCAGGAAACGTACGACGAATCATCGGGATTAAGACTTTTGGTAGACGAGCATCACCTTGTGCATAAGTATCACCAGAACTAGCCTGGTTAGATGGGTTGTATTGTCCGCCAGCGTTGCCACCAAGGGCTCCACCACCGGTACTACTACCTTCTTCTATGCACCACTTTTCCTGGTTCTCTAAGAGAACAGCAGTATTTAAGCGGGTATGGTCATCGTCAATAGCCTTAACGCTATCAGATGTATAATCAAGAACCGGAGCCCACTTCTCTAGAAGTACGTCCGCTCTATCTCTATCAATAAATGATTGTGGTTTATTCATAATTTAATTAATTTTCCTTTCTTTTCGACCTACTTGGGACTAAATCCCAAGATACTCAGGTGACAAACACCTCATTGTTCGGGGTTAAAATTACTTCATTCGCTGTAATTCCGAAAGATATGGGTTAATTACCGGAGCGATCTTCTCTTCGATAACTGTAGGAGCATTAGCTTTTACTTTACGATTTGTAAATGCCTCCTCCTTAATTACATCAATTCTTTCTTGCTCTTTCTTATCAAATAACCGAGCCGTGTAATCAAAATTCTCTTTAATAAAGGTTGGTGACTTATCACCTAAAACTTTTCTAAGATACCCTCTCTTCTTTTCTGGTAATCCAGAAGTCTTTCGCTCTAAGAATAGATCGGATCGTGTAGTATTGTAAGCTTCTTTAAGAAGGTTGTTCTCTTTCTCAACTTCATTAAGTCTTGCAGTAAGATTATCAATAGTATTCTTACCCTCCATAACAGCGCCTTTAACTGACTCTTTCATTAATGAAGAGTCAACAGCTAATACATTTCTTAAGTTACTAAGAACTTCAGAAGCTGTTCTATTTTTGGTTGCTTCTTCGATTGCTTGGACTGGGACAGCCTCGTCAATATACTCTTCAATATAATCTGAAATAGACTCTACTAAAGTTTCTTTAAATTGTGCAGCACTACTGTTAATTTCATTTTCGTACCTCTTAACAACCTTTATAAGCTTAGTCGCATTACTGGTATCAACAGCTTCTACTACCCTCTTAAGCTTACCTGTATGGTCTTTATCAATAGCTGCTACCAACTCTTCTAACTTCTCAGCATAAAGCTCATCTTGGTTAGTTAAAGCTGCTTCAATAGATAATTCGACCTTATCCTTGATCGCAGTTTCTATGGCATTAACAGAATCCTCTGTTAATACTTCTTGTAGTTCTTTTGGCAGTAATTCGTTATTCATAATTAAAAGAGTGGTTTCTCTGATGCAGTATCGATTCTAGTTTTAATCTTATCCTCAATGACGCTCTTCAAATATTTATTCGCCTGAGCGTAATTTTTGTTGGAAAGTTCTTCTATAAATTTAGAAATTTTATTTTTTTCTTCCATATTATTATTTAATGTAGTTTATTAATGAAGTTTAGAATTCTTTCAGTTAAAAATTTGTCTATATCTTTTTTAGGTAAAGATGATACACTCTTTTCAAATTTATCATACAATTCTTCGTATTTTCCATTATCAGCGAGTATCCATTGTTTTGATTCTAATATACCATTTACAAATGCTTTTGGATAAGAAGGGTCCGCAACACAATCTATAGCAACTAACTTCATGTTTTTTACTGTATTGTGGGTTCTGCCCTCTTCTAATGTTCCTAAAGCTCTTGTTGACATACCAACCTTTACACCATCATTTATAAGGGCACGTACAATTTGTCCACAAGGAGTTGTTAAAACTTTCGATTTACCGTAAAAAACATTACCATCTTGTGTTATTTCAGTTACTATATGACAAGCTCTCTCAAGATCTACATCAGCTGAAGTTGGGTGATTTAATTCTCCCATAGCCCTTCCTGGAACAACCATTTCTTCATTATAACGAGCTACTTCTCTTACAAGCTCTTCTTTGGGATATAATCTATTATTTCGATTTACCCCCTCTGCCATCATATAAGGTCCCTTAATATAGAGGTTAGATGGCGAATTTTTATTAGTTTCTTCTTCGATATATTCGAACTCATCGGAGAGGTCTGGCCTTTCAACAACCAAATTAAGCTTAAGAGACATACATTTATTTATACAATGGTCACGTAAAAGTCAAATTAATTCTTTCTCTGTTAGTATAATAAAAGTTAATCCCCGTTTGCTACCGTACTTTTTAGCTGCTTCCCACTTAGCTTGATTAATAACATAATTTTTTTGCTCGTATAATAGGTGTTGTTTTTTTCTATACTTTGTCTGAGGAGGCTTGGTTTGTTGAGATGGTTTAATCTCTACTAAGTATTTCTTAATATTATTTCCCTCTTTTATCACTACATAGTTATCAACAAAATATCTATGAACTCGACCATCCAAAGGACTAGTATACGGTACAATTACATTTTCACTACCCCACTTTAGTACGTTTTTATTATTATCGCAGAATCTAAAAAACTTTAATTCTAGACCCGACCTGTATGTAGCCTTTGTACCTATAAACTTTTCTTTATTATTTGGTACAAACTCTCCTTGTCTCCATTTTGGTCTCTTTCTCATTACCCAACAAAGAATAAAACAGGATCATTATCACCCATACCCGGAGATGCTCCTTCAAGTAGTTTTTGCTCCAACTCTGCTTTCCTTGTAGAGCCTTCACCTAACATATCTGCATTTAGAGCGCCACCGCCTAGAAGACTGACACTACCAAACTTACCTCTTACTCTCCCTATAGTAATCATACTCAACGCTAGAGCATATTCATACACCCACTGCTCTTTAATAATATCTCTAATAGGTCTCTCAAGATAGCATGATAGAACACCATAAAATCTCTCTAGTTTAGGCTGTGGATACATTCTTAAATACTGAGTACGTTCGTCGAAATGTATATCCTTCTTTATTGCTAGCATTTTCTCTCTGGTATCCATCCACTCTTTAAGTGAATACCAAGAAACTAAATCAAATCCGTAATTACCTAATGCATAACTAAAATATGTCTGCTGGGCTAGGGTCTGCTCTAACGTAAATAGCGTATTAATACCAGAGGATGAACCTTGTTCAAAGTCTGTAACAGACATAACTTTCCTATAATCCATTATATCATAATCATATACATTTTGAAAGGTAGTAGCATCAGTAGATTCACCTTCCAAAGATAGGGTCTTTCTTGTATTTTCTTTAAAGGTAGCGGATAAAGAACTATTAAACGAAGTAATACTACTATATAGAGTCTTATCAAATAATTCAAACTGCTCTATGCCATCTGTAAAAGTAGAAGAAAGAGCTGATGATGATGTAAACGTTGATGATAATATAGAAGAAGTAGCTGTAAAGATAGGCTCTGGTGTTTCTCCATAAAATTCTATACTTGGGCCTCTAGGGTTTGTACCTGCTATTTTTTTGGCGTTACTATCAAGATCTGTATTAGCTAAAGTATACAACAGATCTAAACGAATACCTTTATTTGTTTCATACAAATCAGAATCAAATATCATATACTCTCTGGTATATCCTGCGTATTTTGTAAAATATTCTACTGCAATTTGAATATTCTCCCTAAGTTGATCTGTATGAATCTCTAAAGAAATTAAGGGATATCCTAATGATCTTTTAATTCTATCACCTAATCTATCGAAAGTTTCAATCTTATTATTTAGATTTGTTGATAAAAAAGCTGAGAGAGGGGTAATTTCACACGCTAGAGCCATACCTTTATTTAGTCGTACAAAAATAAAAATACAGGAGAAAAAAATATGCTTTTTATTAAATATTGATATGGCCCTTTCAGCAACAATAGTTCCTCCAGTAACTGGCGGTCACATGTCAGCAGCATACCTTTCTACGTTTATGACAGCAACTGTACCACCTAGCGGTTCGTTGATACAAATCCTTGAAACAGGTCCAAGAATGGTATTAATCTTTGACGACGGTAATTAAACCTCAGCAGCTGGCTCAACTGGTTCAGCAACGTCAGGGATTTCACCCTCTGTAGCTTCACCTCCACCAAACTCAGGAACGCCTCCATCAACACCAACATCACCTGTAGCTACACCACCGCCTTCCCCACCAGCGCCAGGCTCAGCAGCAATACTTTCTGCAGCAGCAGCCTCTTTCCATGACGGTCCAGCGTTTTGTATTTGAGCTAATTCCCATTGAAGCTCCATATCTTTTCTTAAGAACTCTCTATTAGCGAGAATATCTTTATCCTTCCAACCAAGATATTTCTTCTGCGCGTAAGTTGCAGAAACAAATTCGTTTCCAGCTAAACTACTATAGTTAGCAGCTTTTAGCTCAAGCTTTTGATTTTCTCTTAATTCGTAGAAGTTAGTAGGTACGTTAAAAACAATTTCTAAGTTAGTTTCAGTTATGTCGTACTTATCGATAATACCTCTCATTTTTAAATGAGTGTAGAACCCTCTCTTCATACCCGCTGCAAATCTTTGTTGTTGTCTAACTACAAATTTAGCAAACTTAAGTTCTTCTCTTAGCATGGTAGATCCATCAGCTGAAGCTTGATCAGCAGGATCTAATCTTGTAGAAGGTACCTTAAGAGCTCTATATAACTTCTTAATAAAATACATTAAGTCAGATAGCTCACCAAGATTAGCACCGCCTGGTAGCTGAGTTACAGACGTACCTTCTGATCCCTGACGCTTTGCAAACCAAAAAGCATCGAGCATTGATTGAGGGTTAAACTTGTTAACCACACTACTCTGATCATTATCGAATGTTTTCTTTGACCAGTAATTTTGAATTAACTTTCTTAAATATGCTTCAGCTTTAGGCGGTGCCATATTACCTACATCTACGTTAAACACTAAACGTTCTGGGGCTCTAACTAGCCTATAAATGACTATAGCATCCTCAATAAGGGAGAGTTGACGGTAAGGCCTTCTAGCATTTTCTAAGAATGGGGTAACAAAGTTTTTTGTTTCATTATAAACACCCGAGTTGACATATACGATCTGATTCTCTTCCATAGGAATCATCTCTGTCTTTTCTACCTTCGAAGGATCATTAATACTAAAAATAGGCTTTTTATATACATATCCCTTTACAAGCATGTTTTGAATGTTATTATATACAGGGTCAATTATCTCTCCTGGTATATTAATAGCACCCAATATACCCTCATTTGTATAGTCCTCGTGTACTATCAACTCGAAGAACACTTCCCCCTCTACTAGTAACTGTCTAAAGAACGACCATCCTTTATTTTTAAGATCGAAGAACTCAATAAATTTACCAAACTCTTTATCAATCTCGTTTTTCTCATCAACTGAAAGGTCAATACTATCGTATAATAATTTAGCAACATCACCACTATCATCTACATTGATAATTTCATCGCATATTTCATCTAAAGCATCCGACACCTCAGAGTATGCTGCCATTATTTTATAATCTCGTAATCTACCTGGCTTATCTGGTGATAAGTTAGCATACATTACATCTCCAAATGAAGTATCCTTACCGAAATCACCTATTGGTGTAGAATTGTAAGGATTAGAAGAAGATACAGAAGACTTGACAAGTGCATCAGCTCTCCTCATCCCTGTTTGTTTAAATATCTTATACTTTGGATTTAAAGAATCGTCTTCAGTAGCACCAGCGTAAGGAAGACGATTCTGAATATATTGAACCAAGCTTCTTCCAAAGGTTGAAGAACGTCCATCATTTGCGACATAAGATTTATTTCGACTTGAAGATGTTGAAGAGTCAGCCATTACCTACATATTTATCTAACTATTAATAATAATCACCGTATATATCGGTATTATTAGTACTCATATCAAAAACATCTTCTTTTGACACTACATCAATGTCGTAAGGCTCTTCTTCTGAAGGGTAAGTCTTACCTTGTGAAGTTAGTTGATCTACAAGTGTTGTTGAAAGAGTACCACTAAAAGAATTATCGTAAATTTGCTCATTTACCTTCTCTGATGATAATCCATTTTCAAACGAGAAGTCATAGCGCTTGCCTCTCAATCTATAAACATAATGTCCTAAGACTGGGTTAAGTGCTGTAAGGTCTTGATCCATCCTTTCTGTAATTTCATAAAGAACAGACCCCCTATCATTAGGTCTATCACAACCTAATACCGTTAAATCTATTACGTCGCCTGCCTTAGGTTCAATAGATTGTCCTACAGATGAATAATCAAAATATGCAGATGCTGCAGTTGTAAAGGTTTCTATATGAACATACGCAGTAAATTCATCACCAGCATCAAAACCAAATTTTGTTAAATTAATTGCACTATCATCTAGCTCAACATACATTTGAATACCAGATAAAGGCCCTTGGAACTTTTTGGTTGTGTCCTCACCATATAAGAGGTCTGCAGCAGATAAATTAAAAGTATTAATATAATAATCTATCGGTAACCCAAAATTATTAATAAGATCATTAAAAGCCTGGTCATAAACTAATTGCTCTGCTTGTAAATTAGACGGGTTAACAAGCTTTCCACATGCGGGTATAGCCGTAGCAGCTAGAACCTCTTCTGGTGTGCAATTTAACCTATTTTCATTACATACTGACATATTACTTTTTGTTTAATACTCCACAACTATTACCTTCTTCATCCGCATACATTTTACACTCTATATTAGAGTTTCCTAGGCTTTTTGTTTGTCCAGGTGCATAATCTACTTCATAATCTTTAAGTAGATGTTGAAGGGGTAATCCCATTAGTTTAATTTGAGACGCGGCACCTTTTAATAAATTATTTACATGGTGGTTTTTATGCGAATAATCTTTATTCTGGGTAGTTAAATGCTTTTTATTAAAACCTACCCTATTAGGATCCTTATTACCTACTTTAAATTTTAAAAGCTCTTCTCCTTGATAGTATTCAAAAAATTTTTTAAAGCTTTTCATAAGTATATTTATTAAAAAAAGCCCGGAGGCACACCTCCAGGCTTTATTTTATTGTTAAGCTTTGCTAATCTTTATTCGAAAGCGCTTTGACCGGCTTTAAGATTGCCGACTTTATTGTTTTTTCCGTCGTTATAATGTGTGTTCATTGCTGAACCTGGATCAACTTTTCCAGAAGCGCCTTTTGCAGCAGCTGCTCCTCTAGGCTTTAAACTACCTACTTTGTTGTTCTTACCGTCATTATAGTGAGTATTCATTGCAGTGGGCGTACCCTCTTCATCTTCCTCACCTTCATAATCTTCTGGTGCTCCGACTTCACCTTCCATGTCAAACTCATCTTCATCACCGTCTTCATCACCGTCTTCATCGCCGATTGCAGCTTGAAGAACGTCGCAAAGAGCCTTTGCCATGTCTTTGTCAATAGTAACGGTAATTTCATCTTCACCAGCCTCTGCATCTGTTTCTGCATCTGCTAATCCGAGTGCATCGAGATCATCTTCTGCTGCTTCATCCGCAAACGGGAAGTTCTCATTAACCATTACCTTATCATAAAGTTTATCGAATACTGATTTAGTCGCCATAAAATTATTTAGGCTCTCCTTTGCAATTTTCTCTGTTTCTTTACCTTTTTTCTTATTTTTCTTATCTCTAGCAGCCTTTTTAATAGACTCTTTTTTATTTCCATCCCCATCTATATCAATGTAGTCTGGCTTTTCATTATCTTCTTCGTCTTCCTCACCAACGATTCCAGAATAGGCATTCCCCTTACCTGTAGGTAGTGGACCGTCACATCCTAATCCAGGATCGTTATCATCACCGTAAGAATATCCGCGAATATTATAGCTGTTATTCTTTTTACCAATCTTAGTAATATCATTCTCTGATTCCTTAAAGCCGCCCTTTTCTTCCGGACCGCCTTGCTTCTCTAAATCAGCGCTTCCTATTTCACCGACCGGAATCTTTTGTTCAGTTACGACAACTTTATTGAAAACATCACTATAAATATCTCCTAGATTAGTAAGATCTTTGTTTTGCGTTTTAGACATACAATTATTTATACTAGAGATAAATATTTTATATGCCTCAGCAAGATAATATGTATTATATGGGTAATAAAAGCTTACCCAACGTTAATTGGAAGGGTGAATATACAAAAGACCAGGTAAAAGCCCTTTCTAAAGCTCATAAGAATATTCTATATTTTGCTGAGAACTTTTTCTTTATTGTTAATCTTGATAGGGGACGTGAAAAGATTGAGTTATACAAGGCTCAAAAGAGAGCTCTTAGAAAGATGAGAGACAATAGATTCTTTATTCAACTAGCTTCTCGTCAGATAGGTAAATCGACTATGATGACTATCTATATTCTCTGGCAGGCTATCTTTAATAGTGATCAGAGAATATTATTAGTAGCCAACAAAGAAGCTACAGCAATAGAAATCTTCCAACGTATTAGGATGGCATATGAAGAATTACCCAACTGGTTAAAGTCACCTGTAAAAGAATATGCTAAGACATCTATGACGTTAGAGAATGGATCGCGTATAGGTATTACTACTACTACCGGTACAGCAGCTCGAGGTCAATCCGTTAACTGCCTTGTTATTGATGAGATGGCATTTATTGAGCCTCACTTAGTAGAGGAGTTTTGGAAGTCTGTCTTTCCTGTTATTACATCCTCCAAAAAGTCTAAAGTCTTTGTTTGTTCCACTGCTAACGGTACTGATAATCTATTTTATAAGTTATATTCAGGTGCTGAGGCTGGTGAAAATGGTTGGGCTTATGATAGAATTTTATGGGATGAGGTTCCGGGTAGAGATCAAATATGGGCAGATAATACTAAGCAAGCAATTGGTTCTCGCGAAGCTTGGCTACAGGAATTTTGCTGCGAGTTTATAAATTCTGGCGAATCCTCTATCGATGATGAGTTGTTCGAGAAGATGCAAACGCAGATTTGTGAACCTAAAATAGTTCTAGATGACGGTCATTATAAAATTTGGGAAGAGGCGGATCCATCTAGAGTATACGCTGCTGGAGTAGATACAGCAGAAGGTGTAGGTGTTGATTCTTCTGTAGTTCAAATATTTGATATTACAGATTTGAGAGATATTAAACAAGTCGCGTGTTATACTAATAATAAGATACCTCCTGCAGAATATACTAATAAAGTCTATTCTATTTTACGTAACTATGGTTCACCACTTGCTTTAATTGAAAGAAATGGACCCGGAGCACAAGTGGTAGATAGATTAGCAAACGATTACGGGTACGAAAAGCTAGTATCATATGGAAATGCTAAAGCTCATAGAAAACAGGTAATGCAAGGTATGATAGCGCATACAAATACTAAATATAAAGGTGTTCTTAATATGCGGTATTATATTAATGAGGCACAGTCAGTTACTATTCGGGATGCCGAAACGCTCAAAGAATTAAAATTGTTTGTTAGATACCCTAATGGTACTTGGAAAGCAAGGCAAGGGTATCATGATGATAAGGTAATGGCCACATTGTATTCTTTATTCATATTAGAAAAAGAGATTACAGAGCGTTTCTTTGAGATAATAGAATTAGATGATATGGGTAAACCTCTTGTATTAGAACCTATGGATTACGGTATTCAATACTTCGAAGATGCGACTTCTATATATTCAGATAATGAAGTAGTGGGGTCAAATAATATGCTACCACCAGTTGTATTTGGTATGGGTGATAATCAAGCGGAGGATGATATGGCAGAATTAGAAATGAATGGGTTTACTCGCCTTCAGTAATAAATATAGACATGGCAAGAAACGCTACACAGCAATCTATTCTCAATAAATCTAGAGCTGATAAGTTTCTTTTAATTTTTGACGTACCGCCAATTTTAAAGGAATTTAGTTCAAAGTTTAAAAGTGATAATAAAACTATAGTACCAGATTCTGTACAATTTTCAATATATGGTACTGCAGTACCTGAAATAGTTGTACCTGCAGTTGAAAATAGATACGCTGGTAATACCCTATATCTTTCATCTCATTCAAAAAACTCATACCCACCTGTTAGTGTTAAATTTAAAATAGATAATGAGTATAAAAATTACTGGGTTTTATATAATTGGTTAAATCTATTACATGATCAAAAAGAGGGTAGGTATAACGCTAGAGAGATTAGTGTTGATAAAAACTTTGCTGATTATCAAACAAATCTTACAATTAAGGGTAAGGATGAATTTAATAACGATAGAATTAAATTTACGTATACTAAGGCGTTCCCAACGTCTATTGATTCAATAGATTACGATTATCAAAATACAGATGAGATAATTTCCGGGTTTACCTTCGTTTATTCACAACTTCACACTGAAATTGTAGATTTTTGAGTTTTTTGGGCCGAATTTAAATAAATAATTTTATGGCTCAAAGAAAAATCACCTCACCCGGTGTTGAAATAAGAGAAACAGACCTATCTCTTATCGCACCACAGAATATAGGGACAAATTTTTATATTACAGGATTTGCTCAGCAAGGACCATTAGATGAAGTTTTAAAAATTACGACTAAACAAGAGTTAGACCGTGTATTTGGTACTCCTACTAATTCAGCAGAAAGATATTTTTACTACTCTATAAGCGAATTACTTAATTCCCCAGGTAATGTTTACGCTTCTAGACTTCCATACGGTGCAGATAGCGGTGATGGATTTGGGTCCAAGTATTCCGCGTTGGTATATCCAGTAAGAACGGTTACCAATGCTAATGACGGTAATACTTTAAGTGCCTATTCATTAACACTTAACTATAGCAATAACGCTACCGCAAATGCACTTACAAATTCTAGCTTTACTTTTAGAACTGGATCTGGTATTTTATCATCTGTAGGATTTGATGTAGCCAGTGGTGGAACTAGCGGATATAGTCCTGTACCTGAAATAGTTGTAGCAGTTGCAGCAGCTGCAACACCAACTGCAGTTGCAACTGCTATTAAGACCGCAATTAACAACGCGACTATGGGCGGAGTCAACACAGTTACATCTGGTGCTGGTACAGTAGTAATACCACTAACAGGATATACTCCTTCAACAGGTTCATTTGCTTCATCTCCCGGTACAATATCACCTTATGATGAGGATGTTCGCGATTCATTTACATTTGCTCCTAAAACCGAACAAGTAGTTAGTACAAACTTAGATATAACATCTGGTTCATATGTATTAGGAGAGCCTACCCACCTCGAACTTACTGAAAGCCAATATCTTAGCGCTGTTGAAGGTTCTGGCTATGATTGGTCTTCCACCGCGGGATTAAAAACAGATTTTAATACAGTAGCTGATCTTAGTGGAGCTGGTTTAGTTATACTTAATAAAGCACAAACGACTATTAATAGCCAGTTCGAAGGATACTACTTAGGTATTGCTGATAATACTAACATTAATCCAGATTCTAATTTCGATTCTATTGTTAATGTTAAAACAGTTGATGCTGCAGCAGCTAGTACGCTTACTGGATACACAACAGTACCAAAAGGTGTTTTACAATTTAGTTTATCTGCAACTCCTCGTGGTACTAGTAATACTGTATCGGAGATAATGGAAAATCTCACTGATTATAACATTGATGGTAGAGAAGATGATGATGTTCTAAACGTTGGTGTATTTAAACTTCGCAAATCGATCTACGCTAATGAAGCATTTAAGCTCGATTATGTTCTTGAAGAAGGTATGGTAGGATCTGCTAACTATTTTAGACAGCAACTTAATCCTACTGGAGGACCTAATAATCCATTCTTCCTTGAAACGAAAGACAGTTCTTCAAGAAACGTTAAATTACTAGTTAATCCGTATGTTTCGAATTACTTTAATGGTTCAGATGCTATGGTAGATGGTAAGCCTACTAAGAAGTTAAGAGTTAATACTACTCAGTTAGAGGCTGTTGATGCTAATATATCAGGAATTGATGCTGGTAATTTTACACTGATTAACGCGCAGTTAGGTAAAGCTGAAAATCTTTACGCTGCTGGTGCCTTTGTTAATAGTAAAATCACAGATAAGAACTTAGGTGATATTCCTTCTAAAATTGATAGAGCTCTAGAAGGCGTAGAAAATGATGAAATATATGATATTGACGTTGTTGTAGAAGGTGGTATAGGTACTGTTTATGCAGCATCTTCCGCTGCTGGGACAACATACTACGATGAGTATAATACTAGTTCAGATCTATTAAATGCAGTTAATGGATTACGCACTAGTAATGATATTGCTGGAGATGCAAGAGATTTAAGAAACAACTACTCTACAATCTTTAATAAGTTTGAGAAGTTCTGCACACCACCATTCCTTGGAGGTAAGAGAGGTGATTGTATCTTTGTAGCGGATGTATTACGTCAGATTCTCGTAACGGGACAAGATTCAAAAGTTCTTGATAACAAGTTAAGAAACTTCCAGACAGATGTTTACTGGCCGATTCGACACCAGTTTGAGAATGAAAATACTTCTTATGCGGCGGTTTATGCACAATGGCCGTTAGTATATGATAGTTTCACCGGTAGACAAATATTCATTCCATTCTCAGGCTTTGCAGGAGGTGCAATGGCCAGAACAGATGCTGCAACCTTCCCATGGTTTGCCCCAGCTGGATTTACTAGAGGGTTAATTCAATTCGCTAACGATCTTGCAGTTAATCCTAACCAGAAGCAAAGAGATGAGCTTTACAAGGCTAATATTAACCCGGTAGCAAACTTCCCTAATCAAGGTCAAGTTATATTCGGTCAAAAGACACTTAGTAAGAAGCCGAGTGCATTTGATAGAATTAACGTTAGAAGGTTGTTCTTAGCACTTGAAAGACCTACTAAGAAAGCTTCTAGATTCTTCGTATTTGAACAGAATACAGAGTTTACTAGACAGAGACTTATTAATACTTTAACCCCACTATTCGAAAGAGCGAAAAACAATGAAGGTATTTACGATTACTTGATTGTTTGCGATGAAAGAAATAACACACCAGAAGTTATTGACGCAAATGAATTGGTAGTAGATATCTACATTAAGCCGGTTAGAACTGCTGAGTTCATCTTAGTTAACTTCTACGCTACAAGAACTGACGCAAACTTCGAAGAAATCATCGGTTAATACAAAATAACAATTAAATAATATTATATTATGGCAACTACAATTCAAAACTTCTTCTCAAGGGCAGCCGAAAAGCAATTTGCAAGAGACTTTTTATTCAGGGTTAAGCAAATTAACGTTGAAGGTGTATCCTTCGATGGTGATGGCGATTTAGTTTACGCTAGATCAGCTCAGCTACCTGGTAGAAATATAGAAAACAAGACAGTTTCTTACTATGGTCAGCAGTTTAATGTTCCAGGTAAGTCTACCTACCCGGGTTCTGAAGCTTATTCTATTGAGTTCTTTCATGATGAGAATAATGAATTAAGAACTAAATTTGAAGCAGCTTCACGAGCCGTGTTTAATAATGAAACTTCAACCGGTCAGTACGGCATGCCTGGTGACGGTGATCTTATTACTTTAGATGTAATCAATAAGGAACTAGTTCCAGTTCAAACCATACAACTTGTAGGTGCGTCTATTAGAGATATTAGTCCAATTGATTATTCTATTGCTGACGGTTCTGGTGAAATTTTAAATACTACTGTTACTTTCGCATATCATTTCTATAGAGACTTTAGCTAGGCCATAAATATATTATATGGCCAACGAAGCTAAAGCTTTTCTTGACGCGTTTAGTACGGATCCTAACTTTTTCGTATCACATCCCTTTCTTTGGAAGGTGAGTATAGATACAGACGTTAGCGGTGCTATTAATGCTGCAATTAGTAAGGCCAATGAAAATTGGAAAGCTAAAGTAAATCCGGAGGATTTAACAAGAAGCGGTACCTTACTAGTTGCGAGGCAGGTGACTATACCTCAAGAATCAAGTGAGTTTACGCCTATAGGTGTTGAAAATCGTGGAGGTTTCTTACCTGGTTATGGATTAGTTCAAAGAACTGACTTTCTCTCTAGGTCATTTAGTTTAAATGTTTTAGAAACAGGTGATGATATAGAACATGGATTCTTTAGACCGTGGCTTATAGCGCTAGGTATTGATGGATTAACAAATTTTAATTTAAAATCGGATATTACTGTTATGCAATACAATAACGATGGTTCGAAGCGTAAAGGTTATGTGTTTGAAAAGGCTTTCCCTACTGCTGTAGAAGGTTATAATTTAAATTACGGTGCTGAAGAGTTTATTGAAAAATCAATTACTTTCGCTTGTAAAAATTACAGACAGTTGTAATTAATATATGCTAGGGTTAGTTCTTCCTACCTCTAAATCAGTTCTATTAAAAACTTTTACAATTGAGAACTGTAAGGAGCTTCACTATATACTAGATAATAAAGAAGCGATTATATCGTATTTAGATAATCTCTTTCTCACTACTGATCTTAATATATTAGAGAAGTTTTATTGTCTTTTACATATTAGAGACTTGTGTGTTGGAAACATTATCGAGTTAAAAAATTATAGTTTTGATATAATCCAAATACAAAACGAATTATTAGAGATTGTTGATATAAAGGAGGTATTTAAATTTGATAATAATATTATTACTCTTAACTACCCTAAATCCTTTCCACTAACTACATTGTATGAAGGTAACTTTATAGAAACTATAAAGTTAGATGGTGAGACTATAGACTTTTGTAATTTAAGCTATACAGAGCAAGATTTAATTTTTAATTATCTTCCTTCAGAAATACAAACAAAGATAAAAGAATTTTATAAACAGCATATATCAAAACTTAAAATAAACTTTAGGCTGAAAGGTGATACAATAGATTTAAGCTTAAACGAGTCTTATATTGTGCATTTCTTAGCTACAATACTAAGTCCTATAGATATTCGTACTTATAGAGACTATATTTTTATTTTAAGTGAGCGTATACATGATGTTACTTTTTTGCAAAATTGTACATTTTTAGATATAAAGGACTATATGGAGCTATATGTTAAAGAGAACAAAGAGAGAAATGAAGAGTTGAAAACATAGAGTATTGCAATAAATAAATTTATGTCACAAATTTCAAGCGACCTTCTTAAAAAGTTAAAAGATGTTGAGAATAATTTAAAACTTCCTATTACATCAGGAGAGGTGGTTTTAAAGACTTTAACTCTAAAACAGCAGAAAAATTTACTTAGTACGGCCGTAACTGGTATTAAAGGAGCTATTGAATTTAAAAAAGTTTTAAACAATATTATTTTAGAGAATGCTGATACAGATAATATTTTTACAGTTGATAGGTCTAAAATAGTTTTACATTTGAGAAGACAATCACTTGGTAGTGAAGTTAATATTGATGGTGATGTTTATAATATTGATAGATATATCAATAAGATAGATGAAGTTAAAAAGGTATTTAACATGCAAGGCAATGCGAAGGAGGGCAAAGTCGAACTTAAGTTTAAAATACCAACGCTAAAGGCGGAAAATAGTATTATTAGTAAGTGCTTAGCAGAGCTAGATAAGGGTAAGGACGTTCCGGAGCCGGATAAAGCTTTTGGATTAATCTATATATACGAGTTAATAAAGTATATTGAATCAGTGACAGTGGGTGATGAAACGGCGATATTCGACGATCTTAAAATAACCGAAAGGGTAGATATAATTGAAAATTTACCGCTCACTGTATATAGACAGTTGTCCACCTTTTTTAAAGCATTCACGTCATACGAAACTGAAATATTGACTTTCGATGAAAAAACTATAGCTATAGATCCTGCCTTTTTCGATACATCCAATTAAATATTGTAGATGGCGGATATTGTAAGTGACTTATTTAGCGATAATAATGAATCAGAATCTGAAAAGGTAACTAAAAATGTTATTCAGTCTGATGCTTCGTCGTTTGGTAGAAAAAAGCAAAAAAAGGGTAAATTAGCTGGAAAAGAAAGAACGAGAGCTATATCCTTCGCTGAAATTATAGCTGATGTATTCTTTGACAAAAAAGATTCAGAAACAGCAGATACCTCTCTTAAAACCAAAGTATCAGGAAATACACCAGCTGCAGAAGCTCGTAAACCTGTTAGTCAAACAGCAGGTAAAGGTAAAATGCCCAAAAAGGGGGGAATTTTAGACAAATTAAAGGGTGTTGGCGGTGCAGTCGGTGGAATAGTAGCCGCAGCAGCTGCATTAGCCCTACTTGTAGGTGTAGGTCCAATCCCTGGAGTACTTCCAAACTTAGCTAAAATAGACTGGAGTATGATAGGCAAAGCTTTTGTAATTCTAGGAGGGTTAGCATTAGTAGGTAAATTAATGGGTAAAGGTGGTAAGGGCATGCTTTTTATGGCAGGGGCATTAGCTTTACTGGTAGGGGTAGGTCCAATACCAGGTGTCCTTGAAAACATGGTTAACATAGACTGGGGTATGATGGCCAAAGCTTTTGTAATTTTAGGAGGTCTAGCATTAGTAGGTAAGTTAATGGGTAAGGGCGGTACGGGTATGCTAGCAGCTGCTGGTGCTTTAGTCCTACTTGTGGGTATAGGTCCAATACCAGGAGCGCTTCAAAACCTGGCCAATATAGACTGGGGAACTGTAGGTAAGGCATTAATAATATTAGGTGGGATAGCACTTGCAGGTAAGTTAATGAAAACAGGAGCAGTAGGTTTGCTCCTAGGAGCCGCGGCGCTGACATTAATGGTTCGAGGCGCCTTAGTACCTCTACAGGAGGTAGAATGGAGCACGATAGGTAAAGCTGTAGTAGGTTTACTAGCAATAGGCGCTGTAGGAGCTCTTGCAGGTTTAGTAGCGGGTCCCATGGCGTTAGGTGCACTTTCTTTAGGTTTATTAGGTCTAGCTTTAATTCCCTTTACTTACTCTTTGCTGCAGTTTCAGGAGCTAGAATGGAGTACAATAGGTAAAGCTTTAGTAAGTTTACTAGTAATAGGCGCTGTAGGAGCTGTATTAGGTATAGCATCACCTCTGATTATTGCAGGTGCACTTGCTCTTGGTGCATTAGGATTAGGTCTTATACCCCTAGCTGCAGGTATAGCTTTGATAGTACCGAGTTTTGAGCTTTTCTTACCCATGATAGAAAAGCTTAGTAATATTAACGCGGGGAATCTGTTACTTTTAGGTCCTGCTATGGTAGGTCTTGCAGCAGGTCTATTAGCGTTAGTTGCAGGTGAGACTATCGGTAAAGTCCTAGATGGTCTTGGTAGTCTTTTTGGAGGTGATGGGCCTCTTGATAAGCTAATTAAATTAGGTGAAGTTGCTGAGCCTATTCTAAAGCTTAAAGACGGTTTGGATTCTTTAGGGGAAATTGATTTAGATGATTTGAAAATTTCCGGGGAACCTGATGTTGCTGTAGAAGGTATAAATATGATTACCAGTGCAGTATATAGACTATTAATGGCTCAACAGCAATCAGTTAAGTTATTTAAACAAATGTATAGTGGTCCCCCTACAAGTATTTTCGATAAGCTCTTCGGTGTTACCGAAAAGGTAAAGGCGAAAAAAGATGTAAAAAATTGCTGCTGTGATTATAAGGAAGGATCAAAAGACAGTGAAGAGAATCAATCTAAGCCATCTAGAGTCCGAAGTTTTATAGATGATCTAAAATTTAAAATTCGTAACTCTAATGGACTAGACTTATCAAGATCTACCGCTATCAATGCTCCGACCTCTAGTAAAAAGGATCCAATTAAAAAATTAACACGAGTTGTAGAGGCTTTACAGGTGCAGTTACAAACATTAACTGCTTTTAGTAGACAAACAACTGATAATACAGGTAAAACAGTTGAAGCTATAAAAAATATAAAAATCGGTAATAGCTCTGTAGTACCTCTAGCGGGAAGTTCTCCACAAGGATCCTCTACTACTCCAGAGTCCTTATTAAATTCTAGAGCAGATTATTCTTTATCTCCTTATAGTTTAAACGTACCAAGTACGTAACTATAAATATATATGTATGAGGAATATTGTTAAGGAAGGTGCATGGACTACTCTACCTACCGGATCTCAATTAAGAAATGAGGCTCCTAGGGTAAAAGTGACTCCTTACAAAATAAAGTCTACGCAACTTGCTGGAGCAATAAAAGGATTTGCTTCTGTTACAAAGATGGGGACGAAAGAATTTTACGACGGGTTATACGACGGAAAGAAACTGCCGGGTAAACCGTATAATTTTCCTTATTTCAGTAATGATTTTAGAAGTTTTACATCCGATTTTGCAGATACCCTTTCCAATATAACAGATAGAGGGACAGTTTCTGTAGCACAAATGGTTCAGAACATTGGTTCTGAAGTTGTAGGAGCAGGTGCTCAGATAGCTGATTTTATGAAAAATGCTAAAGAAGCGACCTCGGGCGGCGGGGGCCCTAGTACAGGTACCTACATTGAAACACCCAAATTCTACCAATTTGCAAATACTGACGCGCCGCTTAATGTTACCTTTCCACTATTAAATACTGTAAATGAAGGTGATGCTCAAAAAAATCAGAAGTTTATTGAGGAGTTTACTAAACTAAATAGACCGAAGAGACAGAGTTCAGTTACTATGGACTTTCCTCATATTTATAAAATAAGATTAAAGGGATTAAGATTTATACGATGGGCTTATTGTGATAATTTAACTTTTAGTATGGTAGGTCAAAGGAGATTAATAGGTGGTAAAATGGTACCAGAAGCATTTGTGTGCAATATGTCGTTTAGATCACTTACTGTCGAAGTTGCAAACTTTATGGATCAAACGTAAAATACTATGAAATCAATTACTGGTAAATTAGGTAAATATCAAGACGATATTCCAGCGCTATCGAGTCTAGATATTGTCGACTATGAGAGAATTTTTAAAGTTCATACTGCTTCTAATGACGGTAAGCAATTTTATTTTTATAACATCTTAAACAAAATAGAGTTTCCGGCTAATATAGATTCTGATATTTTAGGACTATATACCGCTAAGTCAAAAGAACCATTAACTACAACATCATATAATCTATATGATGATATAAAGAGTTGGTGGATAATTTATTTGCTAAATAAGAGTGTACTTAAAACGCAATTTTTTGTGGAAGGTGGGCAACAGCTTAATTATATATTACCTGAGTTTAGAAGTTTTATTTATTCGCAAATAACTACTTCAACAATATTCGATAACCAACACTTCTAATGCCTGAGAAATTTATAATAAACGGGGCTCCATATGAGTGTGAGTTTCAATTAAAGGATGATAAGGGAGAAGTAAAAGCAGATTTTACTAAATCAGCTATTAAACTATTAGATTTAAGTGAGAATTTTTTAGAACCTTTTACCAATGGTACTATTGTTATTAACAACCCATATGATTTTATTGAAAATCTTATGATAACTAGAGGTGATGGAAGGGATGTTTTTACGTTTTCCTTAAAGTTAGAAGGTGGGAAGGAAAAATTAGAGTATAATTTCGTTTTAAATGATGAAAACAATAGTGTAGGTACACAGGACAGAGCCGGTAACTATAAAATATACACTTTGTTAGATGAAAACTTCTTTAAGCTTAACGAAAATATACCGTACGGTAAGAGATTTAGAGGGGCTACAGGGGATATTATAAAGAGTATTCTTAAAGAAATTATAAGTGAGGAAATAGTTGATGAGAAGAACTTTGAGGCGGGGGATAATGTAATAGATGTGTTTCCGGAGCATATAATACCATCAGACTCTTTTAGATATTCTGATCTAATTAAATACTTACTACGAATATCCTATAAAAAGGAAAAAGGTTTAAATG
>Ga0307488_10000864_pt1 | contig 25193 bp, 39 predicted proteins | sample SB02metaG_FD_202248 | JGI IMG/M metagenome (GOLD analysis project Ga0307488, IMG submission 202248) | Sea-ice brine microbial communities from Beaufort Sea near Barrow, Alaska, United States - SB 0.2 | ecosystem: Environmental > Aquatic > Marine > Coastal | place: USA: Alaska | collected... | reverse complement strand
TAACCCTAATGTCCTTCCCATCATCTTCGCCACTGCATACAACAGCCCCAAGTCTCCCTTCGTTTCGTCCTGTACCTTCTTCGACACCAACAACCTCCAATGTTACTTCAATAAACGGTTTTGCTTTGAGCCAAGCATGACTACGCTTACACTCATAAGGAGCATCTACGTCTTTGATCATTACGCCTTCGTATCCGCCGGCTACAGCGGCAGCGTTGATGTCTTTAAAGCGTTGTTCGCCTTCGGGTGTGTCTAAGTCAACATCTTCCCATTCACATGCTACAACATGCTCTAAGAGGTCTGTGTTCTCCTTTACCCAATACTTGACATAGTTACTGCGAGTAGTTTGCGGCTTGTCCCAGCTGCCGGCTAGGAAGTTTTCTAATGGAATAAAGTCAAACAAGTGTAGTACTGCATCAGTTGCTTTTTTGCCATCCTTGCGTTGCAATTGCTTCATAAGGTCTTGGAAGTCTGCACTCATTACTTCGCCATCTAGTACACAATCATATGGTGCAATGTTTACTGCTAGTACTGCTTCAATCTCTTCAATGATGTGCGGAAAGTTATGAAACTGTTTTCCGTTACGACTAAACAACTCTACCTTGCCACTCTTGCATACTGCTAGTACACGTACTCCATCCAGCTTTACTTCAATCTGTTTTACACCTGTCATCTTCTTTGGATGATTAGCACCATCGTGCGCAAGTTGACAACCAAATACCGGAACAGCATATTGTGGAAACTCTTTAGCTACCTTGTTAACAGTCTTTTCGCTCATACCACATCGCAAGTCTTTGATTAAGATGCGGCGATAAAAACCATTCCACTGTTCGGTAGTAGCAACGCCCATTGCAAGTTCAATAGCATCTCGTGCTGCATGTCCTGTAAGCTCACGCTTGCGTAGCTGTTCTGCTAGAACCTTAAACGTAGCCCAGTCTAAGCCTTGTCCTGTTAGTACGTCTGAACGCTCTGGAACTTTCTTTACACCAAATGTAACAAGTACATCAAGTGCCATGCGTACACCTTCAAAGAACTCATCAAGTCCTTCTTGCATTGCTTCTTTAAGAATTGCTTGTTTCGCCAGTTTGCTGTTGTCAGCTTCTAGCTTTGCGATAATATCTTGCGGTTGTGTTCTCATTAGATTGTGCCTTTGTTTGCCTTATGATTAATTATAACATCTACATAATATTTTGTCAACTAAATATATATATGAATGATGCATATACCTCAGCGTTATTTGACGTTGTAAAAGAAACATCTGCAACCCGCGGATATGACTTACCTGAGCCGATCGAAGCATACGTTGTTATGCTCCTTTCTAGTTACGTAGACAAACCTGACTTTCTTCCTGACACATTTGCACAAGCCTTCTTAACGATTAAAACAACTAATGAAGCAAAAGAACTTGGCGACATTTGTTTGTTTGTTGCTGGTGTGTTTCCTAGTATAGGAACACGCAAAGGACTCAGTCGACGATACTATCAAGACATTGGCAGTTCGTCGTATGAAATGGTAGCTAGTGCTAGACACCCTGAGTTGTTTAACACACTAGCCACACACTTCAACTTCCTAAGCGAGTTCATAGAAATTACTGTTAATACTTCCAAACACTTGCCGAATAACCTTTTCCGTTAGTATCGCCACCGTTGTTTTCAATGTCGTTGCCTTCGTACTCGATGCTAGTAACAATGTCTTCACCATTCATGTATTCTGTTGTGTACACTTTTAGTTTCTTAATATCAAAGTCCCCAGTAGTTTCAATAACGCCATCAAAGAACTGACCTTTTTCGCTTGAGTATAACTGTGCAATATATTCTGTGCCTTCTGGTGCTTCATCTTCACAGCCCATGATAACCGGTTCAAGTTCATAACCACTTGCTTCATCAAGTTCGTTGAGCATGTCTGAGAGGTTCTCACCTTCGATGACACTAGCAACATGATCTGCACTGTACTCCATTGAATCAACTTCGTCCACTACTATGTATGCACTACCCCATTCGACTCCCATTGAGTGTTCAAACTCTGTGTGCGACTCATACCAAGGACGCTTGTAGTTGTCGTGATCTGGATCATGCAAGAACTGTGCTTCCGGCGGCACACTTTCGATGTTGTCGTACTCGTCTTCTTCTTCGCCATCACTGTTCATGTATGTACTTAGATCATAGTCGCCATGTTCTTCACAAATAGGATGCCAAAAGTCGTGTGCTTCCTTTGTAATAGTCATGTACGCACTTTCGCCACCATATCCATTTAGTTGTATATTGTAGAACCGTGGGCCTTTAAGTGTTTCTACTAGTTCTGTTTTTTCTTCTGTTGTAGCCATTATTCATCCCAATCTATTTTATTATATTTAGGTTTCTTTTTGATTTTGTTTTTGATAACTTGCGGGCGAAAAGGACCTTGCGGATCTCTTACTGCTTTTGCTTCAAAGTTTCTACGCTTTGGCTGTTGCGGTTTTCTAACGCTCTTAGTCATCTTCCTCAATCCACTTTATTTTTGCAATTGAGTATTCTTCTACACCCCATTTCGAAGGTGCGCCGTATTTTATAATTGCTTTAGCAGCTACTTGTGTTTCATCCATAGCATATTCATAGCCTAGGAAATTTGTATCTGCGCTTACCATCCATGTACGTTCATGTGCAAACATTGCTTCACCCTTTAGTTTATATTAACTATAATACTACAGGTCGGCTAGAATGTCAAGTATTATCTTGGCGTTTCATTGCTTTAGTTAGGCCATACTTGCGCATGTCGCCTGAGAAAAGATGCAGTTCGACTGCTTTCTTTTCGTCCGTTACTGTGATATGATCTTTACCTAGCCAATAAGGACAATCTATTAGTTTATCTAAGAAGATAATGATTTGTGCTGTTAGTTTAAAGTCTCGCGGAAAGGGTACATCATATGTTGTTAATTCTACTACATCAGTAACAAACATAAATCCTTCGTCAGTAAGACGTAGTCCACCATTAGAGCTTATATTCTTCCACCAGATAGGAAAGTATTCAGCAATAGTTACTTCATTTACTGACATATTTGCTGCTCTTAAAAATACTTTTGTTAAGGAGTCTTTATTCATTTTCAGTAACTATAGTGCCTGTAGTTAATTGACAAACAATAAATTCGTCAGTATCAAACAATTCGTTTAATTTCTTAGCAAGATTGTGAGCATGTCCCGGATTACTAAAGCTAGTCTTCTTATATTTAGGGCCAGGATAGCTAGTTAATAAGTTTGAACTTTTTAGATTAAATGGCTTTTCCTGATAGAATACAGCCCATATAGCTTCAGAATCTAAAATCTGTTCGACCTTATATGTCTTTTGATTTATGTACTCTAACAATACTGTTGGCTTAGGTCTTGACATATGCGCAATTTCCTTTAATTAACTACGCATATATTTATCTCTTACTTCCAATTACTGCCGCCGTCTAGTTCTATTTGAATTGAAGTATCAGTAACTGTTGTGTTACCTGAAGAATTTTTCAATAGTTTTTCATAATCTCCAGCTAGTCTAGACATTACTATACCTAAAGTATTCGCAAGAGTTTTGGCAGTGGTTATATTTAATTTAACCTCTTTGCCATTTGCTTTATCAATTTGTTCTACAATTTTAATAAACTGTTGAACGGGCTGTGTATTAATAGGTTCAGCGGTTGACACGACTTAACTCCGATCTCATTTCAAGTTCTGATTTAAACGGCCCATTGTAAGGGTAACGTTCAAGAGTAATTAGTTTAGGGCAGTGACTCTTTACCCATCCTTTATCAAATCTAATAATATAGTATCCTGCACAATACAAGCTTTTAGATTTATCACTTTTAGTAAACAATGGCAAGTTCCGTTTTATATCATACATTGTATTATACGGAGTAGTGCTTGTTGAATAGCCATTAATGTCCTCAGGGCCATCAGCACTAGTAATAGTAGCCTTTGTCTCAAAGAAGTCTTTACCGAATGTTAAAGCTAATGAACTACGAGTGAAACTGCTTATACCGGTGCTGTTACTGACAATATATTTGTCATTTTCATCAACACGTAATGTTCCTACTCTAGATCCTTGATCCTCTAAGATCCAAAACTTTCCGTCAAGTATTGGTTTTGCTTTAACTGTCATTTAATATACCTCGCTGATAGTGGTGGTGAATAATACTGGGCTTGCTCTGCAACACGTTGCATATCCCATTTAGCACAAAATTTCATAAGGCGCATACCAACTTGGCTAATTTCTTTAGGCTCTACCTCTGCAATAGTTGTGTTAATAATCTCTCTAATGTCTGCAGGTTGTGCAGTTAAGTCACAAAGCACAACATTACGATTGTAGTCGTCTAGTACACGATGCTCTACGCCTTCATGATCAGTCCAACGCTGTAACATCATGTTATTCCAGTTGTAACCTTTTGTAGTCTTATCAGCATACGCTTCAATAAGACCTACTTTGTTCTTAGTGCCTTTCTTGCGTACACCTGGGTAAGCACTAAACACGTTGTCACTAGTGTCGCCACGCATACACTTTTCAAACAACATAAAGTCAGGCTGCGGCGCAGGCTTTGCTTCTTTAGTCTTCTTGTCAATTACAGGCTCTAATTTCTTGTCGTCAAAGTAACCTTCATGTGTAATAATAGTATTACTTACGCCATTGTATTGCTTTACATTAGGTGCAATAAGTTGTGCAAAGTCACCGTCAGTACTAATAATAACATGATCATCATTAGGATGTGCTTGTACCCAACCTGCAATAAGATCATCAGCTTCAAGTTGCCTGTGCTGAATAACAGTACAGTTAGTCTTGTCTGTCATAAAGTTCTTAAACTCGTCAAAGATCTCCCAAAACGCTGTATCTTCTTCACTCTCAGTTACAGTCATTTTATCACGAGCAACTTTTCTATTACGCTTGTAAGGCTCGTAATAGTCTTTGCGCCAGCTACGTCCTTCTAAGCAGATCACAACATGCGAACCGTTAAAGTCTTGCCATGCTTTCTTAATACTGTTTAGTGTAATATGAAGTGCCATGCCAACTTTAGTATCAATATCGCCACGTACTACATGTCTTGCACGAAAGAACGTGTTAGCTGTGTCTACTAGAATATATGTCATTAACTTGCCTCTGTTATTTGTTTAATGTTATTCTTTATTTTAGCATTAAATTCGTCATCTGTCAAGTTATAATTTAAACCTTCACTTAATGCTCTACTAAAACTAGCACTCACATCGTTATTGGCACTCAGTCTACGACACGCTTCCATTGTTGGATATCCTCCACTTAGGAAGACAACCTTTTCTACATTGTGCTTAACTGTTAGGTTATGGTACAAGTTAGGTGTCTCAGGTGGCGTTAGTTTAAGGATAACGTTAAAGTCTTTACTGTATAGCTGCTCTTCTAATTGAGTGTATAGTTCTTGTTCAATTGCTGCTTTATTAGGATGATCAATAGGCACTTCAGGTTCAATGATTGGTACTAGCCCATACTCACTGATTGTTTGTGCTAGTGTAAACTGCTGTTTAAGAACTGGATGTACCATGTCTGCGCTTTTAACAATACTACGCATCTTAGTGCCGTAGATTTTAGGACCAATGCCATTTGTAGCCCACTCCAACATCTGCTTTACTGGAAACTGTTTAAGTGTTCCATCTTCGTTGCATCCGCTGTCGATCTTTAAAAATGAGTCAATGCCCATTTCGTCCAAGATGTTAACCATGCCACGTGTAACTGTGTCTTGGTAGAGGATTGCTCCCCAGATGTTTTTGTCGTTGAAGTCGGGTGAGTTAACCATACGCATACGCATTTCGTGTACACGATCCATTTTGTTATCTTCTGTGTACTCACGTCCATAACGTTCTAGTACGCCACCTGTTGAACCACCACTGTGATCCATTGCTGCTATAAATCTACTCATCCATATTCTCCAAAACTAAACATTGATTGTATTCAATTACGTATCCACAGGCACGAAGGAAGTTTTGAAACTCTTCAAGAACATCATCCATAGACGCATGTTCTGCCATTTCTATTTCAATCTTTGTGCCGTCACTGTGTTGGTGTGTAAACTTCATGATATAATCCAATCCATATTCATCCAGTCTGTATCTTCTGGCATCATCTCAACTTTGTCGCCGTGAATTTGCTGAAGCTGATCCCAAATATTAGCATTGTTCATTCTCAGTGTGTACGCCGCTGATGTAAGGTTACAACAACGATATCGAGACCCACTAGAACCATAGAAGTAATAGAACCCTGCGTCCTCTTCTACCTTTGTAATGCCACTGTTCATGCGCCAACTGTTGCCTTCTAAGTAACCGCCAGTTGTTCCAACAAGAAGACGATAGTGAGGATCATCGCCTTTCATCTTAATAACTACCCAGTTGTCACAAGTGTAATCACTCATGTTCGCCGTTACCTGCACGACCGCTGTATGCGTTAAACACATTAGGCTTGCGCTTTGCAGTTTCAAACACACCAACAGTTAATACAATACCAGCAATTAGTGCAGTATGTACAATAACATTAAGACCAGCGTATGCCCATGTGCCGCTTGCGATAGTGAATACAATTACCCACATCCAAGCAAGTACTTGCATAACCATATGACGTACTGGCAATGACGGAATGTTACTCAACGGATTCTTTTCATAATCCATTACTAGGTTCCAGTTGTTTAAAATAAAGTTTTTCATTAGCTTCCCCATCCTGCAAATTCATGTTCCTCTAAAGGAATGCGTTTTTCTTTAGTAAGAATCATCGTGTATCCTCCAAGCCAAAGCACGGTAGCAAGTTGATGTTACACTGTTTAGCATATTCATCTGTGCCAATCATACTCATAGTCATTAACACTGGCACGCCAACAATCATAAATGCGCATACCAAGATTGTAGTTGTCAACCCTTTGAAGGTTACATATCCGTTATCATCAGTCATTCGTAAGTTTCTCCTGTTTCGCGAAAGAAGTTTTCACTCCAAAACGCTTTGTCATCAATCCAAATATCATAGTTTTCTTTTTCGCCAACACTTAGTTCGTGATGCTTTGCGCCCCAGGTTACTAATTGATTGTGTGTTAGTCGCCAATAATCAATTCCACTTACGCAACCACGTGCTGTCATATATTTAATAGTATGTCCTGCATCATACAGTGCATTTACTTTTGCAATGCGCTCGGGCATCGGAATATGATTAGCGTAGTCTTTCTTGCCACCACTGTCAGGAATAATTACTTCCTTGCAGATAGTGCCATCAATGTCAATTACGTATTTCATCTTAACTCCTTGTTATTGAATTTAGTATAACACCGAAATACAGTTATGTCAAGAGAAAAGTCTCTTCATAGACCCTTTGAACAGTTCGTACATTTCTTCTAACTTTAGTCCGGGATAATAGTCTTTGAGTGCTGTTCCTCGCATTTGCTCATGCAACATACGTTCTCTGCGATCTAAGTCTTCTATCTTAGTTAGTTTAACATTGTCTGTAGTATTAAATCTAACCGCGTATAATGGCTGTCCTCTTTTAAAGCTCGCTGTTGTAATTCCGGGATTTAAGAAAAATGTAAAGTTAGTTGGCCTAAACCATTTGCTTATATTAAACTGCCCTGGTATGTTTTTTAATGGTAAGTGTACAAGCAGAGGATCAGAAACCTCCATTATAATGTTATCGTTATTGTTTGCAAAATAATATTGCAAGCCTAGATTCATACAAATACTATCTTTAATTTTTGTAGACTCAGGCATTCTTATATCAAAAAACGGAGATAGTCTTGCTGTCTTGGGTTTATCATTAGTTATACCCCAATGTTCATCGCCTTGTTTTGATATAGTAAAATCAAATGGACTAGTAATATAGTAAGTATTTTTCATCTGTGCAACAAAGGATGGACACTTAAAAGTATCCATCGCTCCGTATGTTTCTTTGAGCCAAGTTAATGCAAGAACAGGTTCTGTCATTATTATTTCGGCTTCAAAAAGTTGTTGTGAATTTCGTAAACTAGTAAGCATACCAAAATATTCAATTTCACTAGTTTTCATTAGCTTACTTCACTCTTACCTTTTTCAATAGGCACAACATTAATATAGCCCATATCTCTATTAGAGCTAACATTTTCGTCTTCAAGAATTTGTTGTGCCAATGTCTTAAACCAAGCGTCTACAATTTGTTCATTTGACTCGCCTGAATAACCTGCGTCTAACAGTTGCTCAATAAATTCATTGTTCCAATCAAGCTCAAAGAATCCGTTCTTAATGTTGTCAGGATTAATTTGTGTGTCTAGTACAGCAACCCAAGCTTCACCTTTATCGGAAGCTTCTTGTTTTTCCTTTTCAAGAATAGCTCTACGTTGATCTTCGTTGGCACTTTTCTGCGTCAACAATTCGTCATTTGCTACACTTTCTTGCGGATTGCCTTGTAACTTACTTACTGTCTTTTTTATTTTATTCCACATTATATTAATCCTTTTTGTCTCATCTCTTCTGGACTCATAGGCTTCCTAATTGGTGCCTTCATAGCCCGTTCGTGTTGTTCATTTTTGTACTGCTCACGTACCCCATGCATTTCCGAATAAGGATATATGAAGCCTGGGGGTGAAGCGCCATCCTTTTTCCATACAGACCTGCGCAACCTCTTGAACGTTAAGGACATACTCTTCCGAGCGTCCTCCAAGCGGCATACAATATACTGGACACTCAACGCCGACATCACGATATGCTTGCACAGCTCGCCCAGCTTCTTCAATATCTGCACGATCAGCAACAACAAATTTAAGATAAACATCACTGCCAGCAACAGTGGAATAATTAAGAGCGACACCAGGACGTATAGCATCCTCCCAAGATTCTCCGCTAACGGATAGCTTTGGCGAACACGACCATGTGACTGTAATTCTGTCGCTATCGTTGAGATAGTTGTATAAGTCGTCGTGTAGAACTTGTGTAGTGTTTGTTTCAAATGTGACATTTTTTAAATCCTTCATGCGGGGATGTTCGAACAGCTCTACGTAAAGACGTTGCCACGCTAACAACGGTTCACCACCTGTCATAATAAGATGGATATCTTGACCGTTATCCATTGTCCACTTACCTTCTGGAGTAAGCGATAGCAAATGTTCAACTACTTCTTCAACTTCTGCAAGTTTGTTAAAGTCTTTAAACTCAGGATAGATACTTGCATAAGTGTCACACCCTGTATGAATGATAGGCAAGTCTGTAAATTTTTCAGTCTTTTCAACAATGCCATCATCTAGTAAGTCTTTTACTTCTTGATTGTATCGTTGTCCTGCTTCATGCTTCTCAGCACGACTAGGTTCACCTTTGCCAAGTCCAAAGTTCATGCAACGGAAGTTACAACCGAATGTACGTAGGAACACACTAGGTACTCCTACAAACTTGCCTTCGCCTTGTACGCTATAAAACGCTTCTGAGTATCTTAGTTTCATTTGTTTAACATCCTTGCACAAGTAAAGAAACTGTTTTCTTCCAAACAATCACTCCAAACATGATTTAAATAATATGCTATGCCTGCAATAAAAATAATTGCAGCAGCGCCATAAATTAACTTCTCAATCATCGTGCAAACTCCTGCTGTAGTTTAATGTTGTCAAAGAACTCTTTCTTTGTACCAGCATCGTCTTTAAAACTACCTTTAAGTACAGTTGTTTGTGTAAGACTACTATTTGCCATAATGCCACGATTCTCACAACAGCCGTGTGTTGCTTGAATGTATACACCCAAATGTTCTGCACCTGTAGCAGCTTTGATCTCACGTGCAATATCATTTGCAAGTTCTTCTTGCAGTGTGCCGCGTCGAGCGCACCACTGTGCTAGACGTGTGTACTTGCTAAGTCCAATAAGTTTGTCCGCAGCAATAATACCAATGTAAGCAACACCGCTTACTGGCTGGTGGTGATGTGAACACATACTTTTTAGTTCACTACGTACTACTAACATACCTTCATATCGATCATCGCTGTCGTTTGGAAATGCAGTTGCACTGGGTGCTACATCATAACGTCCTGCCATAATCTCATTGTAGTACATTTTAGCTAGGCGCCTTGCAGTGCCTTTACTATTAGGATCGTTAAATCGATCAATTATTAGTGCGTCTAATACATCTTCAAATGCATCAGTTGCTTCGTCTATAAGTTGTTCTTTATCGCCTTCGTGCAATACTGCACTAATATTGTCACCCGCCCAGTAACGCATGTTTGCTTGTACTAAGCGAGCCTTTATTTCTTCTGCTTTATTCATGTAATTCTCCGATGTTTAGGCAGTGGATTGCCGGTAGTAATACAATGCACAATAGTTATATTATACATTGTATTTAGGTTTTTGTCAAGCACTAAAATATTTTGTTAACATTTCCATGCGGTCATTTGCAGCAGCCATTTTATCAAGTTCTTCTTGAATAGCTTCTACAATATCACTATGCTCACCAATACCTGTGGCATTGTTCATGTAAACCATAATGTTAGTCTTTGCTCTTTCGAGCTCTCCTTCGGCATGCATACGTGCTGCTTTTACTAATTGTTCCTTCAAAATCATATCCTTTCCTTATTATGATTTAATATTCGGCAACGTTTTCCCAAGGGTAAACGAGCCATACGTCTTCTTCTGCTTTGTTAATTTCGTGACAAGTATATCGTACACCGTCAAAATTACTTGCTGAGTTTTCAGTTAGTGTAGCAAATCTTACATTTGCAAGTTCGCCATTCCATACACTGTTCCACGCAGCATCTTCATTGGGCAAACATCCAGATGGCCAATCTTCTTTAATCCAATTGAAAGTAGCACCAGTATCGTTGATATCATCTACAATAAGAATGTTTTTACGCAGTTTAGTATCCCAACGTGCGCCAGTGATTCCAGTTTTTTCAGAATCGTTATAACCAAACGCCTCTTCCGCCATCCACAAGTTACTTTCAGGACCTTGATCGTCATCACGTAAACTTACTTTAAGTGCTTCGCAACGAATGCCAGTCATGTTACTAATAATAGTAGCAGGCACATTGCCGCCGCGTGTTAGTCCTACAATGTAATCAGGACGCCAGTTGTCAGCATACATTTGATTAACAATGCTTACACACATACGTTCAATGTCAGTCCAGCTGTAGTAATGTTTCTTAATCATTTGCCTTCCTTTGATTTTTTTTCTGCTTTAGTTAGTTTGTTGTTCCAAGTACTATTACTAATACCTAGCTCACTAGGCATAGGCTTTGTTTTACCTTTGGTAACTTCGCCACCTTTAGCAAGAAACTCTGCTTTCATACGTTCTAGTTCTTCGTCTTTAGGCTTTGCATCGTGATTCATTGGCATTGCAGATTTCCTTATTGGTTAATTGCTTCATAAAGTGCTTCACCGCTGAAGAACTCTTTGTTTAATTTCTTAGTTTGTTTCATTAAGCTAACTTCAAAGTCATCATAGTTTTCCATATAGTTTACAATTTGTGCAACTACTTTGTCTCTGTTATGCAAGTATGCGTCATAGTTTTCAGTCCACGTACTTGGGTATGTAAACTCAGGTAGTGCCATTTCACTGTAGCTTAGTCTATCAGGTACCATAGGAATAGCATCAACTAATGCGCCTTCATACCAACTAATGCCAAGTGTTTCTTGCAAGTTAGCACTAAACACCATCTTAGCTTCGCCTAGCAAGTTATGATATTCTTTCTTTGAAAGTTCTTGATCCTGACAAACAACAAACTCATATTGTGGTAACCGCTGTGCCAAGTCTCTAAAGATTTCAACCTGCTTCTCAGGAGCAACACGATGTGGAAACAAGATCAAGTCTCGCTTTTCCATACCTTTGTAGCTAGTTAAACTATCCTTTAGATACTCCATAGGCCAACCAACTCTAATTGCTTTGTCCATGTCAACATCATAATTGTCCATCATAGTGTCTGTAAACAAGTCAATATGAAATTCGCTTGCAAAAAAGTTATCATCATAACATTCATACATTGACATTTCAGCATGTCTTACCCAAGGCTTGTCACCTATAAGTCTGCCTAAGAAGTCTTGCGGATCATAACTACCAGCATGCCATAAGCCGCCGATATTAATGTCGACACCTAGAAGTTCTGCCATATACTTTAATTGTATAACAGTAGGGTTCCAGGCATCTGTATATAAGAAATAGTCACCATCGGCTACTTGTCCTTTACAGAACATTTCGCCGATAGTTTCTAGTTGTTTCGACTTGTACACGTTAGTACCGCCAAAGTTAAGAAACGCCCCAGGCGTAGTTGCCTGAGGAGTATCTCCACCTGAAATTACAGTGACAACTTCATTAGCAGCCTGTTGAAGTTGTTTAGGAAGATATTCTTTCCACTGTTTAGTGTAACGTGTATCTACAGCTTCAATATCTACAATGAAGATTGTCATAGTGTATTCTCCTTAGTATCTTTTTTGCTTTGCTCGAGGATCGGGCTTACGGAAAGGCTTCTTTACGAATTCTCGCTTCTTAGGCGGACCTAAGTGCCGCTTGGTGTATGCACGCCACACCCAGGAAGAATCGTTGTATAAATCTTTCTCGTCAAATACAAACCCAGCAAAACCGTCAGCATATGCATGTGCGCAAAAGTCTCGGTAGGAGTCTAAGTCGTTAAAGATTTTGTTAATTGATGGAACATTATATGCCATTGTAGTTTACTCTCTTATTTTGAGTTTCTAGGATAAAAGTTTGAACAGCCATTTTCGCCATCTTCGGCGACATCAATTTCTACAAAGCGGCCTGGATACTTCGCAGTGATTTCTTTGTACAAGTCATCTGCGATCATCTCACAGCTCTTGTGATTTAGTTGTATTACATCTTGTGCATACAACCGTTCCATCCAACGTTTAAATTGGATAAACTCAATATCGCGATCGTCGTGAAACACTTCGATGCGTACTTTAAAGTGAAAGATATGACGATGTGGAATGCCTAGGAATGATACATCATCCCAATCGCCGGTTGCTAGTTTAGGATCAGTATCAGCACCAGGGTACATATGTACACCTTCTTTGCGGAATGTAACCCAAATACTTTTAGTAGATTCTGTCATAGTTCGCTCTTCTTTCGTTCTGCGTAGTATATAATTGTGATAACGTTCTTGCATATTATTAGTATACGTTCACTTTAAAACTTTGTCAAGGCCATATTTGCTCCAGTCCGTAAATTTATTACGATCCATCAAATCATGCAGGCTATGGCACCATACGCCTGGATTGCTTGCTTTAAAATCTTTGTCGTCAATTTTAATCATTGTATTATAATTCCATTGTGCAACATATGGAACCACAACACGAAGTTGCGGAATAAAGTTGTCGCTTTCAGTTAGTCCACCGTCTAAAAACCATTCTAGGTTAATAGTACTTGGAATGTCTAAACTACAAAGAATATCTTTATCTGTAAATGCACGGATCATTAGATCCCAGTCTTCAAACTCATCTGAAGTAACTGGCTTGTAACTGTGATTAGCACCAAAGAAGATATGTTCGCAACCTTCTCTGTTGTAGAACTCCATAATATCATGAAAGCTCTGAATACCAGTTACAAACAACGTCTTCATTCCAAACGCAGGAGTCTTTTCAACTTCTACACCTGTAAAGAAAGTAATACTGTCTGCTGTGCCTGTTTCGTAATCTCGTTTCATTCTAAACCTTTTTGTATTAAGTAACTATTGATTCGATGCATTTCGTCTTTAAGATATAGTTTCATAGTTTTAAGTCTACGAGCGTCATCGTCTATTGTTTGATTATTATAACGTTCAATTAGCTCGTTGTCAAGTTCTCTATGCTTACGTTCTAGTTCTGCGTAATGTGCTTTAAGTTTATCTTCAGTAGAATCATAATTGCTCATCCTCAAGTTCCTCCAACTTAGTTTCATCTAATTCGTCAACAGTTTCAACAGTTTCTTCTACATCAAATAATGCATCAAAGAATGTTGAACTGTTTACAGTCTTTTTACCAATTGCACCCCTAGTACCTGGAATAGCCATCCAGAACTTTGTGTATTTTTCAATTGTTTCTAAGGATTCTTCTTTTGTTGACTTTGAGAATATTTCTTCCATAACATCTCTAAATAGAACCCGGTCAAATTGCTCTTGTACAAGCATTTTAGGAATAATTCCTGCGTCATATTGTCTGTTTGCTTCCTGCACTGCATTAATGTGTGTCCATACGTTATGACCCATTTGAATGGCATAACTAAAACTGTCCCAACTTGTTGAATCTTTCTTGCGAACGATTGGCTGTTTGTTTTCATCAAGCACAGGATTATCATGCTTATCTAATTCAACTTCGCCAGCACTTACTTTAGGTGTTCCGATTTTATTTCGATCACCTTTTGCATATGTACAAATATCATTAACCAATAATCCATCAGTTAGTGGACTATCTTCAAATGCTTTAAAAATACCATCTTGTAATGTAGCATCTTTAAATGTACGTGTATCAGTTGCATACTTTAGTTCGTCTACACTAGGCACCATTCGATAGGTCCATTTACCTCTATCAGGAGTTTCGTTAGATGTGTATACCTGTCCGTTAGCAGTTGCTAAGAATGGGCTTGCACAATCAAATGTAAGCATCATAGTGGGGTTGTAGTACTTGCGTATAGCCCGCTGTACGTCTGTTAGCAAGCATGCCCACTCTAGTTTACTTGTACCTAGAAAGTGCATTACATCGTGTATACCGCTTTGTAACATGCCATCGTAGTGCATAGTAACAATACGTTTAAGTAACAAGTGTACATCGCACATATTCTGACCACCCATTGACCACCCGTTAAAGTGATTGTCTGGATACTTAACTGGATCGCAATAGTCTTTCATTTGCTCGTACCAGTCATCAGCGTCTGCGTGATTCTCACCTTGCAATACGTTAAGGAACTTACAAGCGCCTGTTCTATGCTTCATCCAATAGTCATTATTAATACGTGTAGCTTTAACAGCTTCATCATATGTGCTAATTCCAGTTGCCGCAGCACCTGCTGGTGAACGTGCAACCCACGCTGGGATATCAAGGATCATACCATAGTCCATGTATGCATCCATCCAACGTAGCACGCCATCACGTTTCTTTTGTGCTTTAGGACAATTAGGATCTTTCCAGTCGCCTTCCCAAACACCTTTACCAATTTGGAAGCCGCCACTATCACCTAGTGCCCAAGTATTAGCACGATCTCTATTACGGATCATGTCTTCTTTAGGACTATGTTTGTTAGTGTCTAACTCGGCATGTCCTGCAGAATAAAGCGTCCACTTGTATGTGAACGCTCCTTCTTTAGCATTAAGATAGTTAAGACTTTCCATACCGTTTGCAAAGTTATTAGGTATACGTGTATCAGGAACATACGGACCATTTACAGGATCAGGGTAGCGTTGCTTGCCCACGTAAGTAGCATAGAAGCCACTTAGTGCGGGCAAGAAGTGTGCATAATCTTGTTGTGCTTCTGTAAGGTCTGTGTTCATATTACTTACTTTGCGCTGGAAGAATGTAATCGTAATTTGCCATTCCACTGTCTACACTAATTTGCATAGCGCCTTGATCTGAGATACTCATAGTCAAGTTACCATCAAGGCCTAGAATAGACTGCACTGCTGCAACAGGCCAACTCCATGTGTGTTGTAGTGTACCTTCGACGCCATGCTGGAATACAAACTCGCCTGCGTGTGTACTTTGATCACCAAAGCTAAACACTAAGTTTCCGTCTACAGTTTTAACATTAAATGTAGGCTCTTCGTTATGCGCTGCACTCATTAGTTTCATACGTTCAATTGCTGCAACACTTGGCTGGAATGTTACGTTCCATGCAGCACCTTTAAACTTAACAGTCTTTAGTTTTTCTTCAATAATTGCTTTGTTCATAAAGCGATAGTCGTTCTCAAAGTCACCAGCTGCATTTTCAAAATGAATATGCGTCGGAATAGTCTCGCCATTACGGTCTGCTTGTATAACAGCAAGTTTTGCATCTTTCTGATACTCTGGGTTTTTTAGATGCAATGCAAGTTTACCTAAGTTAGGCATACCAAATGTACCTATAAACTCAGGAACTGCTGTGTGAGTAGCAGCACTCATAATAACACTGCGATCGTCTGCCATGCTATCAATCTGGGTGCCTCCGTCACTAGTTACTTTAACTAAGTTAAGAAATCCTAACGAATGAGTGTGTGCAACTACGTCTTGTAAAATATCTTTCATACTTCTTCTCCTATATTAATCTTTATTATATTATCTTTATTGCGAGTTGTCAAGAACTTTTCTATACTATATTTAGGTTTAAAGCCAAGGTGCTTCATTTTTTCTAAATTAGCACAGGTCCATTGTCTCTCTGTTGGGGTATTTAGACGAACTGGTAACTCTGGTGCAAAGTCTTGGATCTTTATCGGAACACCAGAACCGATATCAATTGTACCTTTAATATGTGTGTGATGTATTAGTATATTAATAGCGTCAATTACATCAAACAAGTGTACAAAATCTCTGTAATGCGTAGTTGTATACTCTAGCGTACCATTAAATAATTTGTCAAAGAACATGTTCTTACGGGGGTTAGTAGAATATACTGTGTGGAAACGTAGACCTAGTGTGTCACAGTATCGTTCTGCAAGTTCTTCTAGTACATACTTAGACGCCGCATAAGGGTTCAAATCGGGCTCGTAAGCACTCGAACTGCTGGCATACAGTATACGTGTATTATGATAACGTTCAAACAAACGTCTACTTGCTTCTACATTATTCATCCAATATGCTGCTGGATCTTTAATACTTTCACGTACTCCTGAACGTCCTGCTAAATGTATAACTAAATCAAAATCTTGATTAGGAAATTCACAAGTTAGTAAATCGTTGCCGTCTAATAAGTCGATACCTGTAACAGTGTGATTTAGTTCAAGTGCCTTTAACAGCACTGATCCTATAAATCCTTTATGCCCCGTTAGTAGTATGTTCACGTAGTTTCTCCCATGTATGTTTCCAGTCATTAACTTGATGAGAAAATCCTAACTGATATTTCTGTAGCGCATCTGCTAGCGGCTTATCGTTGCCACCTTCAAACATTGCATCACCATAAAAATGTATAGTGTCATTTTCTTTAAAGTCTCTTAGTATCTGTGACTTATCTGCGCCACGTGGAGCAATATCAATCCCAGTCTCTCCGCCTACAGTTGCTTGCAATTCTGGAAACATTATATTAAATGCATTTGCTATTGTAATACGTTCATTCTCTTGTGTGTCATATGCAACATATTTTGCACGTTGTTCTGGAGACGCACTACGGCCTAGCACACTAAAGTTTACCATACCTGAACGTTCTTCTATATGCCTAATACCTGTACGTTCAGTAAACTGACTTTCGTATTCACAACTAATTAGAAATGTTCTTGCTAGTGCAGGTAATTCCCATACACTTTTAAGTATACTATTATCGCCTTCGTACACATCACTGCCTGAACATTGATAAACACGTTTTGCTAAATTGTAAGTATGTTCACTAAGTTGCTCTACTGTTTTAGGCTTGTCACTGCCAGTAACTAGGTACACATCATTCATCAAGCAGAATGTATTAAAAAATGCTTTAAACTGTAGATCAATAATACCACGACTGGGTGTTAATGTTCCGTCTACATCGAATATGAATTTATTCCGGTTCCGCACAGTATGCTATCTCCTCTTGCGTAAACTCATAAGATACTTGTCTCCATGCATCTTGACATTCTTGCCAATGATCGTATTCGCTGTATCGAGTGTATTTAGGTTCTGCACTGCCTATAATACTACTTACGATCCAAAGTGTCCACATATTAACGCACTACCAACGGTGCTGCTGATTGGCTGTCATGATAATCGCCAGATATGTAATAATCTCGGCATGCTTCTTCTTTTACCATTATACCGTTCTTCATACGATATGTTACAATCTCACGACGAATTACGCCGGCTGTATCTGCATCAAATGCACTTTTAAATGGTCCTTCAGACATTAGTTTGTTCTCCTGTTACTCTTTTGCGTAGATCACTTGTGCTAAATCTATGATCTCTTTTGTTAAAGTATAATTCTATATCACGCTTGGCACAGATAGCACGACCTGTAAACTTACCATTACGATACTCTTCACCTATTATTCTAACATCAATATTGTACATTGTTAAGATATCTTCTAGATCTTCTTCAGTACCATATGGAATAATTTCATCTACATACCTTACTGCTTTAAGTTGAGTATAACGTTCAACAACAGTTTGCACTGGTGCGTTCTTCTCCGGTCGATCAATACTAGGGTCAAATTGCAAAGCACAAATTAAATAATCGCATTGTTCTTTTGCTTCACGTAGCATTTGCACATGGCCGGCGTGCAAGAGGTCAAATGTAGATGCTGTAAATCCTACTCTCATTAATTGTTCTCCTCTTCTGATACATCAAATGGTATAATTATTCTAGGCAAGTCGCTTGTATTAGCTGCTACTTCGTGTGTTAGAAATCCTGGAAAAAGAATGATATCACCTGGCTTTGGCATAATACTATGTCGTCCAAAGTACTTTGCATAGCCAGGGTCATTAGGATAGCCACGTGACGCAGTGCCTCGAGGATCGTGCATTATGAGTTCGCCACTATCAATTTCTACATAAAACACACCACTAATAATAGCACTATTATGTTGGTGGGCTCCTATAGTTTTATGATTAGTTGCGTGTACATCTATACTAAGTTCAGAACCTTCGCATACTAAGTAATAACTTTCAAATACTTCTAGTAAATATTCATTTACACATTTAGTAATAAACTGTTCAGCTTTGTTAAAGAGTTCGTTTTGATGTCCTTGGTCTTTAAATAGATCAATCTCTCTTAGATCAACAGGCCAATTATTACTAGTATACTTACTTTTAAGAAAGTTACCTATGTCCTTTACATACTCATCATCGTTGATGTTTGTATGCATAATATGTGTAGTCCATTTTTTAATCATATTATTCACCAAAGTCAAACAAACTGCTAAAGGTTGTGTGTGACTTAGTATCTTCTAGTGGATAGTTAAGCACGCCAATCAAGTTGTCTAGTTTGTTATCAATAATAGTTTCTGCCATTGCCGCATCATCAAACGGAAGTTCTTTGAACCATTCTGGAATACGTAGCTCGTCTGTTGGATATGCAACACTCGTATAGCCCAAAGGATTCTGTTTAAGTTTACAAACAATAACTTTCATTCCGTCGACAATCTCTTCACTGTACTTGTCACCGTTCATACGCTTTAGTGTATTCCAGTTAAGGCTTGCTCTTACGTGTCCGGGCATGTTAGCTTTACCTTGCTTCTCTTCTAAGCGACGATAATGACCAACTTTGTTTGCACGTTTGGGCGAACCTTTTTCCCAACCAGGTCTCGCACTAAATTCCTTACGGAACTCTGTAATACGCTCAAGTACATCACTACGTGGCTTATCAGTAAGTACCATAAGCAATAGTTCACTTAGGAACTCCTGCATAAACACAGGTGTATCTGATCTACGCAAGTCTAAGCCCATTGCCTTTACTTTACCAGGTTTACCATCTGTGTCTGTGCGATATCCTTCTAGGTCAGTTACTAGTGCTGCATAACGCTTCTTAGTAATAAACAAGCCTGTTCTAGCAACAATCTCTCTACCTGCTGCAATAACATCTGCACGACTCTTTGGACAATGGAAAGATCTACGCATCATATCAATAAACGTGCTGTCTACTGCTTCTGATACTTGATCATACAGTAAAATAGCCTTTTCTGCATCCCACGGAATAGTTCCAGCTTCGATCTCGTTACCTAACGTGGGCCAAGCACTAAAGTATACAGAGTCAGTATCACCGTAAATAACTGCTTCACCTACGTGATCATATACACCTGTAATGACTTTGTTTGCTTCTGCACTCATGTGCTTAACAATAGTACGTCCTGTTAGTGTTGTACTTTGTCCGATACGTTTATCAAAGAATCTACAACCAGGGTTAAGAATAGCACCATACAAACTGTTCAAGTTAATCTTCTTAACTAGCTGTCGTTTATCCCAGTACTCAATCTCTGCAGCGTTGCCTGCGTCTTTTGCTTTTTTAAGCATCTTCTGCAAGTCTTTACGTTCACTATACCAACGCTTTAGTAGTCCAGGAATAACACCTTCAAACGCTGTAGTAAAGATAGTACCGTTAGCACTAAGCATCCAAGGCATATTACTATCGAACATTAGTTTGTATATTTCGGCGCCGCTTAATACATCACTGCGTCCGTCTTCCCAATCAATAGTAAGTGAAATATCTTTACGTTGTTCCATAACAGCATCGTATTCTTCTGTTGCAAAACGACCTTCCCAACTACCAGCAAAGCTTTTCTTCTTTAGGCCCATGTCTTCTATAACACGACCATCACTAATCTCAGGACGTATCTGTCCTATAACAGTTTCAGGCGCCATATTCAATGCACGAATCACTGATGGATACAGTGAATTTAAATCCATCGATGCAATCCACTTGTGCAAACCTTTCTTAGGAAACGCTACGTATGCACCTGCTGCCTGTGTGTTTTCGTCATCACGCTTCTTACGATTAGGTACTTGTAAGCCTCTGTGATGTGCTTCATTAACAATAGCTTGTTCTGTAACAGCAACAGCGCCCATTGTAGTTTGTAGAAGCACAGTGTTAGCGTGTGCTAGTTCGTTGCTTAAATCAATAAAGCGTAGCTTCCTATCAATCTTATCAAGCAATGCAGTATCCTGTCTATTGTATTCAATAAACTTTTCAAAGTCATTGTTGTACAATTGATCAAGTGTACCTTCGTAAACTGTTTTGTTTTCGCCTACTTCGATTTCGCCAATGGCATCTAGTCTGTATGTGTGACGTTCTTCATATGTATATTTGCGATACAAGTTAAGATAATCAAGATGTACAATACCAATAGTATCATATGTCTCGCTTAGTTTACCAAACTTTTCATATTCACGCTTCTTAGGTTTCTGTTGCCACAAACAAAAGCGTCTTGTATCATCACTACTTAGAACACGCTTGATGCGGTTCATAGTATACGGAACATCGTATCCTTCACTGTTCCAACCACTGTGAATATCAACATCGTCTAATAAGTCAAGAAACATATTAAGCATGTCTCTTTCGCCGTTACCTTCTGAATCGTTAGGAAACAGAATACATGTATCGCCCCAACGTGCTTTACACATTGCCTTTGCTTCTTCAAAGTCCATGCCCTTAGGCGGAACAGCAAGTGTGATCAACATACTATCTAGCCATTGCAAACATACTGTAATAGCAGTAATAGGCATAAACGGATCTTCAACTGGAGCAAAGCCACGCTCTGGATCAAAGTCTGTCTCAATATCCCAAAACAGTACGTTTAGTTTAGGAGCATCTTGTTGTAAATAGTTTTCACTTAAACATTGAAAGATTGGATTAATGTCGCTTTCAAACAGTTCTTTGTCTCTGTTAATAGCTACTTCTTTGCGGAAGTCTTTTGTATTTTTACATACTACTCGTGATAATTGATCGCCGTATACACTCTTATACTTGCCCTTAGGGTCTTTATAATAAAATGTGTATTTTGCTTGATATTCACGAAAATGTCTTTTGCCTTCGCGGCGTTCAACAACTCTAATAATGTCTGCATCTCGGTCAAACATTGCGTCTACGTAACTCATATAATCTCCTTGTTGCTTCTGGCCAACTAACCTTATATCATGTTCTTAAAGCGAACGACTCTATATATTATATTATAGCACAAATAGTTGTATTAGAGCAAGACAATTCATTACTACAAACCAACTGCATAATACAATAACAAATGCAGCTTGTCTAATTACTGCACTAATTACACCTAATAAACTTCCTACCAAATACATAGGAACAAATATTTTAGTTGCTGGATCTAAGATAGTAAATGTTAATACAGCACTTGCACTGATGAGTAATACTGCTTCTATCATTTCACAGTAGAAAGCTACAGGACTTGTCCTGTAACTATTCTTAAAAAACTCTGTAATTTTACTGATCACTTATCAATACCAACAGTTGCTACTAATGTTTCAAGATCATCATATGCATCAACGTGCTTTTCCCAGTCACGTTTTTGTGCAATCTTAATTGCTTTATTAATAAGACTAGGCTTAATATCAAGTTCTTCTGCTACTGCTTTAACAGTTTCTTTAAGGCCCATATTAAGGTCTTCTACTTCTTGTAGAACGGTTACGCCCTCTTTGACAAGACGTTCTAGTTTGGCTTTTTCTTCAGCACCATAGGTACGGTCACTCATATAGTATACTCCTGGGTTGTGTTTATTTGTGTACTATTATAGTATATACTAGAAGAATGAAAATGTCAAGTATTATTTAACGATTAATTATCGTCGTCGTTATCGCGATCGGCAACAAATGCTGCGTTGTTTTGGCTTAGTTGCAAGCTATTAAGCATCATTCCTAGTGCTTCGTTGTGTAGAAAAGGTGCAGTTTGTGGAGCACCAGTGGACATAGATCTAAACATATTTTGCATATTTGCTTTATCTTGCATTCCTGCACTTGCCCAGTAGTTTACTAACGCCGCCGATATTTCTGCTGCAGACCTATTTGTTGCTGTAGATCCATAATATGGTGCAAATATTTGCATTGCTTCAGTTGCTAAATCTCTCATGTTATCTGATGAATATACCCATGTAGTGGTATTAGTGCCCCATGGACGAAATCTTGCTGCACCTGGAATTTTTAGTTCTTCTGCTCGTTCAGCTGACATAAACTCTTGTTGGGCGCCGCCAGGAATAAAGAATTCATCAATTCTCGATTCTGATATAATGTCAATTATGTTCATTTAATCTATTCCTTAACCGCCAGCACTTGCACGAGCCGCTGCGGCTGCTGCTATCTCTTCCGGAGTCTTTGGCGAACCGTCTTTATTATGTGTGTAGCCATACCGCTGATCCCAGTTCGCAGCAGCAATACCACCTGGTCTAGGGCTTACTGAACCTTGAGATGCTTCGTCGCTACTATCAGCATTGTCAGGTGCTTCGTCGTCACCGCCCGTTCCAGTGCCTGATTCAATGCCGATACGCTCTAATTCAACTGCAACATACTGTCGGTAATCTTGTGCGTTAAACGATCCCATCATGTCTTTAATTAAATCGCCAGTTCTTAATGGCCTGCCACTACTACCAACTTCCTTATATGCATCTACAACTAGTTGCCAGTCAGCAGCATTTTGAAGCTCTTTTAATCTATCGTTAATACCTTGTTCATCTGTACTGTGACCTAGACCTACATGTCCTAATGTACCATTATCTGAACTGCCCAAGCCGCCACGTGCTGCAAAATCAGTTGCAATCTGTGTTGCACGTTCTGCTGTAATAGTTGCAGTAGCAGTATCACCTTCACCATCAGCATCACGATCGTCGGGTGTCGCTGCTGCCCATTCTGCTGCACTTGATATTTGTGTTTGTAATACTTCTGGCAAGCTACCTACATAGTCAGCACCGCCTTCGATCTTAGTCTTCAATTCAGTATATAGTTCCATTGCACGAGCCTGTTGTTGATCAGATACTTCTTCATTTAGTGACTCAAGAACTGAAATCATAGAACGCATACTACTAAATGATATGCTTTCTGTTGCTGGAGGAGTAAATGTTGCGCCTGCTGCGATTAAGTCAGTTAACTCTTTAAGTTGTGGAGCCCAAGTCTTAACGTCTGGCAGCTGTCCCCATGTTAATATATTTCCAATTGTTTCTGGTCCTGCATCACCGTCATCAGTAATACCTACAAGTTGTTGAAACTCTTTAACTGCACCAGTTGTTTGTGGACCATATGCGCCGTCAACTCCGATATCCCAGCCCATAGTCTTTAAAAACTCTTGTAGCTTTGTAATAGCGTCTGTTTCATCGCGGTCGTTTTTAATGCCACCTTTGCCTGATTGTGCAAAGTCTGCTAACGGAGTATTAGAATCATTACTTGTTGCAGGAGTAGCTTCTGGTTCTGCTGCTGCTGGTTCTGCTTCTGGCATCGCATCAAGTGCTGACTGTACTGCGGCTTGAGTTTCTTCGTCCTCAATAGGATCTAACTGTCTAAGTCTACTAAGTAACTCTTGGAACTCTGCTTCTTCTTCATCAGACAATGCTTCTGTTAGCAAACGTGCTAGGGATGATTCGTAAACCATGCCTTCATTTTCTGTAGCATTTCTTTTAGCAAGAAGTTCATTAAAGCGAGCCACATCTCTGCGCACTTGTCTGTTAGAATCCGCAGTTTCTTGATCGCTACGAATTGCATTAACTTCGTCACTGTCACCATCGCCGAACTCCATGCCTAAAAATCTAGTAACGCCTAGACGTTCTGCTGCTTCAGCACTTAAATAGCCTTGCCTTGCTAGTTCTTGGTTAGTGGATCTACCTGCACGACCATTTCCGATGTAACGCCCGGCGTTATCTGTATCTGTAGAATAGAACGATTTTCCTGTCGGCCCATATAATCCAGGAAGTTCTAGTTTTTCTGCAACTGCCCCAATAAACTGTCGGTTAATAAAGCGTGGAGTTATTAGCGCATTGAATAGATCTTCTGCACCCATTTCGCCTTTAACTGCTTTTACAGCGTCATAAATTTCTTCTATTGTTGGCTCACTGCCTAGTCTGTCTATATGCTTGTCAAATACTGCATCAACCTTTTCAGTAGCTCTTCTGCCGCCCATTGGACCATATTTGCCTTCAAGTACTTCTTGCGGCTGGATAGCTTCCATAAGTTTTCTCATATCAGACATTGCGATTCTCCATGTGCTGTTCTAGTTGTCTTTTTAATAGTGTTGTAATAGATTCTTTTGCTTCGGGTTCAGCAACTTTAGGTTCATCAACTTCGGGCTGCGTAATATCTGGATTAGATTTATTTGCTAGCTTCATTATGTTATCTAACATACCAGCTAGTCTAGGCTCTTCTAATATTTTTTCAAGCATTGCAGCATACGGAGCAAATGCCTCACGTTGCTTAGGTTGCATAACTTCGCCGTCCATTGCTCTACGTATTGCTTGCTGTACTAATACTATAGGGTCATCTGATCCTACATCGTCTTTTGTTCTGTTTAGTCCAGGAATTAAGCTCTTTTGCACTTCTTCTGGTTCCGAAGCTTCTAGTATTGTAGTTGTTTTCTTAGGCGCAGGAATTCCTGCTAGTGATGCTAAACTTCCTAAATCTAAATCTAACGGTAAACTGCCAGGAGCAACTTGTGCAGTTTCGGTTACATAGTCTTTAG
>Ga0307488_10000862_pt1 | contig 25238 bp, 25 predicted proteins | sample SB02metaG_FD_202248 | JGI IMG/M metagenome (GOLD analysis project Ga0307488, IMG submission 202248) | Sea-ice brine microbial communities from Beaufort Sea near Barrow, Alaska, United States - SB 0.2 | ecosystem: Environmental > Aquatic > Marine > Coastal | place: USA: Alaska | collected... | reverse complement strand
ATATCAGTAATATTCCCTTTTCGAAATTCATCTGCAGCGTTGATAGAATTCTTTACGAATCCTGGAACCAAAAGTTTAAAGATATTAGAAACAAAACAAATAAGAATTCCAATTCCGAGTCGAAATCTATATTTATAAAAGTATTTATTGACGTGTTTAAGGGCTTTCATTAATAGAAGAAAAATATATTTTATTTTTACATTGGCGAAGATAGTAGATTAAAAATTAATAGTACTTTTGTCACGTAAAGTTTAACATATATAACTTGATAATAAACGTTCTTTAAAATGATTAACAGAAGACATATCAGAACCAAGGTAATGCAATCAGTTTATGCGTTGCAACAAGCCAATAGTGATAACCTTGATAAAGAAGAAAAATTCTTAATACATAGCATCGATAAAATGTATGAATTGTATGTTCTTTTATTAAGCCTACTTGTTGAAGTACAAGACAAGGCATTTAATCATTTAGAAATTGCTAAGAAAAAGCATCTAGCCTCTATAGAAGAAAAAAAACCTAACACAAAATTTATTGACAATCAACTTATTAAGTTAATTAAGGAAAGTGTTTCAGTGAATCAATTTATTGAAGATAAAAAATTGGAAAACTGGCAACTTGATGGCGAATTCGTAACCATCATATGGAACTTGATTCGTGAGAGTGATCAATATGAATCTTACATGTCTACTAGAGAAACTTCATTTACTGAAGATAAAAAATTCATTATAGATATTTTTAAAAAAATAATTGCGCCTAATGAAAAACTGGCAGATTATTTTGAAGATCAGCACATCAGTTGGGTAGATGATATTCCTTATGTAAACACTTGGATTGTTAGAAGTTTAGGAGAAACTAAATCAAGTAAGCCATTTATATTGGGTGACTTATATAAAGATATCGATGATAGAAAATTTGTATTAGAATTGTTTCGAAAAATGATTTTAAATCAAGAGAAATACGATGAAGTGATAAATGATAAAACGCCTAATTGGGACAGTGATCGTATTGCTGATGTTGATTTAATATTGATTAAAATGGCGATAAGTGAATTTTTACATTTCCCTACTATTCCTACACGTGTTACTATTAATGAATATATAGAAATTGCCAAAGATTATTCGTCACATAAGAGTAGTTTCTTTGTGAATGGAGTTTTGGATAAAATTCTGAAAGAGTACACATCAGAAAAAAGAATTCAAAAAATAGGTAGAGGGTTATTATAATTTTATATTTTTACGAAAAATTTAAAACTAATTTAAAGAGTATATATTATGAAGAGAGTAATTTTTTTAGTAGCTGTATTTGCAGTGTTTACTTTAAGTTCTTGTAAAAAGGACAACGCAAGTAATAAAGTTAAAGGAGAAAATGTTGAAGCTGCTGCTACACGTGATGCAGAAATAAGTAAAGGAAGTCCTATTCTAGAATGGGATAAAACTGAATTTGATTTTGGAACAATTGAGCAAGGAGAAAAAGTAACTACTACTTTTAATTTTACCAATGTAGGCGAAGCAGACCTTGTTGTGACTAAGGTTGCTGGAAGTTGTGGGTGTACAGTTCCTGCTTGGCCAAAAGAACCAGTAACAGTTAAGCCAGGAGAAAGTAAAATTATAGATGTAACTTTCAATTCAACTGGAAAAAAGAATAAAACTACCAATACTATAACGCTTACAACCAATACTGAATCTGGAAAAGAAGTTGTGAGAATTAAAGCATTTGTAAACCCTAAAGCCGCTCAATAATGATCTTAGGTATATTTTTACAAGAAGGAGGAAGTTTAATGTCAATGTTGCCGATTCTGGCAATGATACTTGTGTTTTACTTGTTCATGATTCGTCCACAGATGAAACGTCAAAAAAACGAACGTTCTTTTCAAGAGACAATCACTAAAGGTTCTAATATTGTTACTTCTAGTGGTATACATGGGAAAATTGTTGAGGTAAATGATAAAGACAATACCTTAATGATTGAAACTAACGCTGGAAAAATAAAGTTTGAACGTTCATCAATTTCAATGGAGTTATCCAATAAAAAGAATGCTGTAAAATAAGAGCATCCATATATTATCTAATTATTAAAAGTGAGCTTGAATAGCTCACTTTTTTTGTATATTTAATTTTTTTAAATAAATATGGTAGCAAAAAATAATAGGCAATTAAAAGCAAACCTTAAATTAAAAGTCTTTCTAGTATTCTTATGCTTGTCATTTGTTTTTTGGATGCTTACCAAGTTGTCTAAAGTATACAAAAGTGATATAGAGTTTTCAGTCAATTATCATAATCTTCCTGCTAAACGTGTTATACAGAATGATCCAGTGAAACAAATTACTTCTTCAGTAAAAGCCTCTGGATTCAGTTTGTTGAATTATAAAATCAATCCAAAAACATTAGAAGTAGACATACATAATTTAGCCTATAAAACAGGTAGTATGTTTTATTATTTACCTAATGCAAATTTAACTCAACTATCCGCACAACTAGATGTTGATTCATCGATTGAAAGAGTTCTTCAAGACACTATATTTTTTAATCTTGGATTGAATAAGACTAAGAAAATCCCCGTGAAATTTAATTCTGATATTAAATATAAATTGGGATATAACCTAGTAGGAAATGTATCCGTTGAGCCTGATTCAATAGAGATTACAGGTCCCGAAGCTATTCTAGATACAATCAATAATATTCGGACTGATAAGGTTGAACTACTCAATATATCCAGTGGTTTTAGCGAAGTTGTTAAATTAAACTTGATAGGTGCAGAGAAAATAACCTATGCTACTGACCAAGTCAGTGTCAGCGGAAATGTGGATAAATTTACGGAAGGTTCTTTTATAGTTTCTTTTAATATTATAAATGCTCCTCTTGAATATCGATTGACAACTTTTCCCAGAGAAGTAAAGATTTTATATCAAGTAGGATTAAGTGATTACAATAAAGTTGTGAAAGAAAATTTTGTTATAGAATGTGATTATTCAGTTTCAGTGGATAATAATTTGACATATTTAATTCCAGAATTGAAAGAAGGGTCTACTCTGATTACATCAGTAAGAATTATTCCTAATAAAATAGAATTTTTGATAGAAAAATAATGAAAATCGTTGGACTTACAGGGGGAATAGGTAGTGGGAAAACTACTGTATTAAAAATGTTTCAGAACTTAGGTGTTGTCTGCTATATAGCAGATATCGAGGCGAAACGATTGATGATTACTTCAGAAAAAATTAAAATTAGATTGATAGAAGAATTTGGAGAAGAATCTTTTACTGATAAGGGTTTAAATCGAAGTTTCCTCGCTGAAATTATTTTTAGCGATCCAGAAAAATTAAAAATGATTAATTCTATAATTCATCCTGAAGTTCATAAAGATTTTGCTGAATTTGTAAAAATGTCTAAAGGAGAATATGTGATTTATGAAAGTGCAATACTATTTGAAAGTAAGAGTGAAGCGTCATGCGATTCGATAATTACTGTTACTGCACCAATAGATATAAGAATTGAGAGAATTATCAATCGTGATGGTATTTCAAAAAGCGATATTCTACTTAGAATGAACAATCAGTTGTCAGAAGAAATAAAAATGGAAAGATCTGATTATGTTATTGAAAATATAGACCTTCAGGATACTAAATGCCAAGTTCTTACCGTTCACAATACATTGTTGAGTAAATAGAGGATGTTTAATTTTCACGCTTCAAATTCTTAATTAATTGTTAAAAACGCATCTATATTGTTAATTAATATAAGATAATTCAATCTTATATATTTTTAAACTATAAATTTGTCTTATGAATAAAAAGGTTTTTATACTCATCATCTTTTTAATGAGTATTTCCTTAATAGGAATTATTGCTGTTCAGGTTTTTTGGATTCAGAATTCAATTGTATTAGCTGAAAATCAATTTAAGAGCGATGTAAATTCAGCTTTAACTCAAGTGTCAGAAAACATCAATGACCAAGAGTTAAATGATTATATTAAACGATATTCTAAATTTACAGAAGACAGAAATAATATTAAGGAATCAAAAATTAAAGATTTTTTTTATCAGCAAGTTGATACTACACGTCAAGAAACGTTTGAATATAAACAGACGATTTTAGAAGAAAATTATAGAGTGCCAACCGAGTTCTTTGAAAATGATACTATAAATTTTACAAAAATATTCAGTAAAGAGAGTTTAACAATTTCAAAAAATAAGATAAGTATTGATGATGATTTAGATGGTTTATCCGCTAGTGAAAGTCTCGTTAGATATAAACAAATGGATGATGTAGAAAGGATGAGACTAAGAACTCAACGAGATTTAGATTTAATAAGATTGCCCATATATCAGCGAGTTAGCAACCAAGAATTGATGTGGAGTCTTGAAAGAATGCTTGAGAGTAGAGGAGTAGTGACACAATTTAAATATGGTGTTTATAATAACGATTTAGCAACCAAATTAAAGTCTGGGTATTTTAGTAAAGATGTAAATACGGCTTATACATATATGGTTCCTTTATTTGTTGATAGTGATGGAGAAAGTGATTATCAATTATATGTAAGTTTTCCAAATAAGAAAGATTACCTGTTATCATCAATTTGGAAAATATTAGTACCGTCTATGTTATTCATCTTGATTATTATATTGGCTTTTATAAGTTCTTTATATCAAATGATAAAACAAAAGCAGATATCTGAAATTAAAACAGATTTCATTAATAATATGACGCATGAGTTTAAAACTCCAATAGCGACAATTAATCTAGCCTTGGATGCGATTAAGAATCCTAAGATTATTGATGATAAGGATAAAGTATTACGTTATGTGCAGATGATAAGAGATGAGAATAAAAGAATGCATGGACAAGTTGAGAACGTGTTGCGAATTTCAAAGTTGGAAAAGAATCAACTTGATTTAAGTAAGGATAAACAAGATGTTCACGAGATAATTGAAGAAGCAATTACACATGTAGAATTATTAGTTCAAAGCAGAGATGGATATATAAAAACGCATTTAAAAGCCAATCTTACAGAGATATTGGCAAATCAATTTCACTTGACCAATGTAATTGTAAATATGCTTGACAATGCTATAAAATATTCGCCAGAGTCGCCTAAGATTGATATAGAAACAGAGAGCACTGCTAAAAATATCATTATCAAGGTGAAAGATCATGGGATAGGAATGTCGAAAACAGCAATGAAAAGTGTGTTTAAAAAGTTTTATAGAGAAGAAACAGGAAATGTACATAATGTGAAAGGACACGGATTAGGTCTTTCATATGTAAAAAAAATAATAGAACAACATCAAGGGACAGTTCATGTTGAAAGTGAAAAAGGAAAAGGAAGCACTTTCATTATAAAATTATCATTGATTTAAAAGTATAAAAATATGGAGCAAAATAGAGTTTTACTAGTAGAAGACGATCCGAATTTCGGAACAGTTTTAAAAGATTATTTAACACTTAACGATTACAAGGTTACACTTGCCAAGGATGGTCTTGAAGGATTAATCATGTTTAAAAATAATGATTTTGACTTGTGTATATTGGATGTGATGATGCCTAGAAAAGATGGCTTTTCATTGGCCAAAGATATCCGAGGTACCAATTCTGATATCCCTATCATATTTTTAACTGCTAAGACCATGAAGGAAGATGTTTTAAAAGGGTATCAAGCAGGAGCAGATGATTACTTGAATAAGCCATTTGATTCAGAAGTATTATTGTATAAAATGAAAGCAGTTTTACAGAGAAAAGGCTCTGATAAGAATGCCGATGACGATATTTTTGAATTTAAAATTGGTCGATTTGAGTTTAATTCTAAGTTAAGACACTTATCATTTGATGGGAACGAGGCTTCTAAATTATCTCCTAAAGAAAACAAACTTTTAAAGATGCTTGCCATACATAAGAACGATTTAATGCCTAGAGAGCTGGCACTTACTAAGATATGGAGAGATGACAACTACTTTACCTCTAGAAGTATGGATGTTTATATTGCCAAGTTAAGAAAGTATTTAAAACCAGATGGGGGAGTTGAAATTTTAAACATTCACGGAGAAGGTTTTCGTCTGTTAGAAAAATAAATTTTGTTTCTGTTTATATTTTAAAAAAAGATCTATTTCAATTATAATTGAATTAGGTCTTTTTTTATTTGGATTTAGAAAATAAATATTATTTTTAGAGAAATAAATTTCATGTCACAATTTTTAAGAATATACAACGAGAATCCTAATCCTAAGGAAATTGAAAAAGTAGTTTCAGTCCTTCGCAAAGGAGGATTGGTTATTTATCCGACAGATACAGTGTATGGATTGGGTTGTGATATTACGAATTCCAAAGCCCTTGAGAAAATTGCTAGGATAAAAGGAGTGAAATTGGAAAAGGCAAACTTATCGTTTATCTGTAATGATTTAAGTCACCTATCGGATTATGTACGTCAGATTGACACACGAACTTATAAAATTTTAAAACGATCGCTTCCAGGGCCTTATACGTTTATTCTTCCAGGGAATAATAATTTGCCTAAAGTTTTTAAGAAGAAAGTGACTGTTGGAATCCGAGTGCCAGACAATAATATTGTGCAGGCAATTGTACGAGAATTGGGAAATCCTATTGTTTCTACTTCGATTTATGATGAAGATGAATTGATTGAATATACAACAGATCCTGAATTGATTTTCGAGAAATGGAGGAATATTGTGGATATTGTTATTGATGGAGGTTATGGTGATAATCAACCTTCAACGGTCATCGATTTGACGGATGATGATCCGATAGTTATTCGTGAAGGAAAAGGGAGTTTGGATATATTATAACTCGTTGAATTTCTTTTTTTTCTTGATAAAATATTCCCAAACAATACTTTTTATTTGGTAGTAGTCTCCTCTTTTTTGCAAATTATTTTTCCTGCTTTTAAACCTATGTTTTAAGTTCCAATAAAAATTTATGTGAGACCTTATTATTGCCCAAAAATGGGGGAACTTAAATTGAAGTAAAAATCGAATAGCCGCAATCCCATCAAATACTAAACGAATAAAAAACGTTGGTAATAAAGAAGTTAATGGTATATTTTTAAATAGTGTTCGTAGGCTATTTCTAAAATTTAGATAAGTTTTTTTAGAACTTGATTGATGTAAAGTTGCTCCACCAACATGGTACACTGTTGAGGTTCCTACGTATTTTATTTCATAATTTAATTGCTGTGCTTTCCAGCACAAATCAATTTCTTCTTGATGGGCAAAAAAACTTTCGTCAAAACCTTTTAAAGCATTGAACACTTCTTTTCTAATAAAAAAACAAGCACCAGAAGCCCAAAAAACGGATTGAATATCATCGTATTGTTGCGTGTCTTTTTCCACTGTGTCAAAAATTCTTCCTCGACAATATGGAAAACCATATTTATCAATAAATCCTCCTCCAGCACCAGCATATTCAAAAAATTCTCTATTGTTGAAATCTTTTATTTTTGGCTGAATAATGGAAGTTTTAGAATTTTTTTTAAACTCTGAAATTATCGGAACAAGCCAATTTTTAGTTACTTCAATATCTGAATTAACGAGTGCATATACATCTGCATCAATATGCCTTAAAGCGTCGTTATATCCTTTAGCATAGCCACCATTTGTAGCGTTTTGAATTATTTTAATGGTTGGAAAATTTGAAATAATAAACTCTACAGAACCATCAGTTGAGGCATTGTCTGCAACATAAATATCACAATTCTCTGAAGAAGAATGCTTAATTATAGAAGGTAAGAATTGCTTAAGCAATTCTTTTCCATTCCAGTTTAAAATAACAATGGCTATTTTCATGTTTACAAACATACGTTAAATGAAAATAGGTTTTTCATTGAAGAAGTAAATTTTAGAACAGATTATTTTTGGTTTTTAAAAAGAATTCTTTTTCCTTTCATCGTTCCTCGAGAATTACGCTTTGTTTTCATAAAGAGAACTTCCCCATATTTCCCATTTTTAATGCTTGAATCCACTCCAAATACCTTGTTATCATAAAGTTGAACCACTTCTTCATTAGAACAATGGCCTACAACCATATATTTTATATGTAATTGTGATAAAATTTTTACAATCGCTTCATCTTTAAGATTATCATTGAAATAGCCTCGATACCATATAGGACCATTACTACTATAATAATCTTTATAAAAAGAGGTGGATTTCATTTCCTTTTTAGTTCTATCGATAGATTCACGCATCAGTTGATTGACATTTTTAATCTCAAATCCTAAATCCAAAAATTTCTGTGAGATACCTCCATGAACAAAAAAGGAATCGTTAATTTTTACCATTGTAGCTTTAGAACGCAACCATCTTCCCAAGACTGTTTCATTATTAAATAACTGATCGTAACTTGTGTCTAGCAATTCAGAAGTTTTTGCATACTTGTCATGAATATATCTTAAATCACTATGGAGTACCATATACTCATGATTACCCAATAAATAGTGAACTTTCCCTCCTTTTTTCTCTGCTTGATGCTCTAGATTGTATAGAAACCATAGAACTTCAGTGACTTTATCTCCTCTGTCAAATACATCTCCTACAATTACCAAATGCCCTTTTCCAAAATTCCATTTTAATTCTTTATTAATAATTTTATTGTTCTTTAGAATTTCAAGAGCAAGATTATATTGGCCATGAATATCACTTAAAGCGACGATTTTTTTTACATTCTTGTATGTTGAATTTTCAGGAGTAAATGAAGTTTTGTATGAGTTAAGATGTGTTTTTTTAAGAACCACTTCACCATCTACAATGCTTTTTTCTATTAATCCGTCTTGTTCAATAAATATATAAGGTCCGTCATTGATAAGAAGGCTATCAATAGATTGAGAATTAACAGTTACTATTGTCAATAAAAAGAGACTACTTAGTCTGAAAATTTTCCAATTTATGTTCATATAACAAACATACATTATATAAAAGGAGATTGAAAAAAATAAGCAAACTTTATAGAGATTTCAGAAGTAAAAATTATTCATAATCAGGAATTTCTTCTAAAAATGTATACTGCTCTTTTTCTGAATCAAGCATGCAATAATAATGTTGAAGACCATTAGTTACTAGAAGATAATGAGCGTTTAATTGTAAGTTATATCGAGCAATTTGGTCAAAAGTATCTTGAGTGATTTTAATTTTTGGAGATTTACATTCTACAATAATATTGTGATTCCCTTGCTTGTTAAAGACTAAAATATCAAATCGTTTATTCAATTTATTTACAACAACTTGCTTCTCAACAGCAATCAGCGAAATTGGATATTTTTTATCAACCATTAAGTATTCGACAAAGTTCTGTCTTACCCATTCTTCAGGAGTTAAAACCACATATTTTTTTCGGATTTTATCGAAAATTAATTGCTTATTTTCGCTACTTTTGATTTTGAATTGATATGTAGGTAAATTCAATTGCTGCATATTACAAAAATGACAATTTTTATTGATTTATGGTAACGGTTACTCAAATAGTTTCTGATATAAAACGAGGAGATATAAAGCCCATTTATTTTTTAATGGGAGAAGAGCCGTATTATATTGATAAGATTTCAGAGTTTATCGAAAACTCCATTTTGACCGAAGAAGAAAAAGGCTTCAATCAAATGGTGCTTTATGGTCGTGATATTTCTGTAGAAGAAATTATTTCCAATGCCAAGCGGTATCCGATGATGGCAGAAAAACAAGTTATTATTGTTAAGGAAGCCCAAGAACTGGTGAGAACCATTGAAAACTTAGTTCCTTATGTAGAAAATCCACAACCAACAACGGTTTTAGTGGTGTGTTATAAATATAAAACACTTGACAAGCGGAAGAAACTGGCTAAACTGGTTGCAAAAGCAGGAGAACTATTTGAAAGTAAAAAATTGTATGAAAATCAAGTTGCAGATTGGATTCGAAGATTTTTAGCAGGAAAAAAATATGAAATTGAACCAAAAGCAGCTCAGATGCTTGTGGAATATTTAGGAAATGATTTAAGTAAAGTGAGTAATGAATTAGATAAACTAATGATCGTTCTCCCTGAAAATAGTAAAATCACTCCAAAAATCATTGAAGAGAATATTGGAATAAGTAAAGATTTTAATAATTTCGAATTAAGGAAAATGGTAGGCGAAAAAAATATTTTAAAAGCCAATCAAATCATTAACTATTTCGCTCAGAATCAAAAAAGCCATCCTTTGATTATGACAATTTCATTACTCAATAGTTTTTTTACGCAATTGTTGCAATATCACGGCCTGAAAGACAAGACTAGAGCAAGTGTTACAAGGGCATTAAAAGTCAACCCATACTTCGTGGATGATTACTTAACAGCAGGAAAAAATTATCCTATGCGTAAAGTTTCACAAGTAATAAGTCTCTTGAGAGATGCTGATTTGAAAAGTAAAGGAGTAGGAGCGAGCAATCTTTCTCAAGGAGATATTTTAAAAGAACTCCTTTTTAAAATTATGCATTAAGTATTAATCCGAACTAGAATCGTCTTTAATATCAACTATCAATCTATCTGTACGATTTGCCAGTTCCCACGCAGTACTAAATACCAATTGAGCCCTTTTTACGAGTAATTCATAATTGATTTTATCAGCAGTATCGGTTGGTTTATGATAATCTTCATGGACTCCATTGAAATAAAAAATAATAGGAATTCCGTTTTTGGCAAAATTGTAGTGATCGGATCTGAAATAGAAACGATTTGGGTCACTATCTTTATTGTAAGTATAATCTAAGTCTAGGTTAACCGAAGATTTATTAGCATTTTCATTAATAGTATGCAATTCTGTACTCAATCGATCTGCACCTATTACGTATACATAATTCGGATTATTTTCATGCTCTTTATTTACACGACCTATCATATCTATATTCAATGCTGCTACAATATTTTTTAATGGATACGTTGGATTAGCGACGTAGTATTTCGAACCCAATAATCCTTTTTCTTCCCCTGTGAAATTCATAAATAAAATAGAGCGTTTCGGTCCATAACCTGCTTTTTTTGCTTTGGAAAATGCCTGTGCGATTTCAAGTACACCAGTAGTTCCAGAAGCATTGTCATCTGCTCCAGGATAGATTTTACCCTTTTTTATACCTTCGTGATCGTAATGTGAAGAGATTACAATAATTTCTTCAGGTTTTTCAGATCCTTCTATAAAAGCCAATACATTCTCAGAGGCATTTGTTGGCTCAAATTTTCGCCTTTTATTAATTAGTGCTTCAATAGGAACTATTTGAAAGTAATTTTGAGTTCCTTCGATTCCTTTTATCCCAAATCTTTCATATTGTTTTGACAGATATTCTGCTGCCATTTTTTGACCTTTTTCACTTGTTCTTCTACCTTCATATTCATCAGAAGCCAACGTATAAAGATGCTTTTTAGCATCTTTTACATTAATGGTATTGCTGAATTTTTGTATAATAGTTACATTACTATTGACGTCATTACTTGTGGTTATTTTATTGGATTTACAAGAAATTAGTCCAGCAATTAAGAGAGTAAAAAGAATATTTTTTTTCATAGGGTTCTTAACATTTTACCAAAATTACAACATTATCTAATTTTTGATGTACTTTAACTTATCATTTAACAGAAGTTTCGTGGTTTTTTAGAATAAATTGCTGGTTCTTCTTATTAAATACGATGTTTTCTGAAGTGAACAATTTCTCAATATTTCCATTCTCAATTAATTCTTGAGGTTTTCCAACAATCAGCTTTTCATCAGTCATCAGCCATAATTCAGTCGCAGATTGAATCGCTTGGTGAATTTCGTGTGAGGAAACGAGGATTGTTTTATGTAATTTCTCAGCCAAATTTTTTAACAATTGAAAAGTTTCCATTTTATGCTGTACATCAAGGTGAGCAGTTGGCTCATCCAAGATGATTATGTCCGTATCTTGAGCCAATGCTCGAGAAATTAAAACACGTTGCAATTGACCGTCACTCAATTCATAAAATTTAGAATTGGAAAGATGCTCAATATGAGTCTGTTCCATTGATAAATTAATTTTTTCAATATCCTTTTCTGATAGTTTTCCTATCCAATTCGTATAAGGTTGTCTTCCCAGTGCAATCAGTTCGAAAACTGTCAAGTTGCTTTCTGGAAGTTTCTCCGTCATGACGAGACTGATTTTTTGTGCCAATTCATTTGCGGAATAATCATATAAAGGGATATCGTTTAAGGTAATTTCACCGTCAATAAAAGGTTGAATTTTAGACAATGTGCGTAGCAAAGTGGATTTTCCAATTCCGTTTTTACCTAGCAAACAAACGAACGCACCTTTCTCTATTTCCATATTCAAGTGAGAAGCAACAATAGATTGTCCTTTTTTGGAAGTATAACCAATTGATAGGTTCTTGACTTTTAAAGCGATATGTTTATTTTTTTTTGTCAACACCTTAATAAATTTTTCTTTTTCGTACCAATAACCATATCACAATTGGTGCACCAAATAGAGATGTAATTGCGTTAATAGGAAGCGTATATTCACTTGTAGGTAGTTGCGCGATTGTATCAGCAACAAGCATTAAAATAGCACCAACAATTGCTACGGATGGAATTAATATCTTATGATTGGAAGTGTTAAAAATAAGCTTTGTTAAATGTGGAACTGCCAATCCTACAAATGCAATAGGTCCTGAAAAAGCAGTAATCACACCTGTTAAAATACTCGTGATAATTAAAGTAATATTTCTTGTGAACTTGATATTAATACCAACACTCTTTGCGTAATTCTCGCCTAACAGTAAACTATTTAAAGGCTTGATAATAAAAGCCAATAGCGATATTCCAACGAAAAAAATAAGCCCAAATACTTTCAATTCATTCCAACTTAAATTTCCTAAACTCCCAAATCCCCAAAAAATAAATTGTTGTAATTGTTCCGCGCTACTGAAGTAAGAAAGCACACTGATTATTGCAGAAGTAATGCTGCCAAACATCAATCCAATAATAAGAATAGACATCGTATTACGTACTTTGTTGGCTGCAATTAATACGGCTGATAATACGAGAAATGCTCCTAAACTTGCAGCGATTGCCATTCCGAAATTTGAAAATGCTAACCCTGAAATTCTACCAATTAATGAGGAACCCAAAATCAATAAGGCAACTCCAAGACTTGCTCCTGAACTAATTCCAAGAACAAATGGTCCAGCAAGTGGATTCCGAAATAAAGTCTGCATTAACAATCCACTAATGGATAATCCAGAACCTACCAATATTGCTGTAATTGCCTTTGGAATACGATAATTTAAAATAATGGTTTTCCATGATTCTTTACTACTTTCTCCTTGAAAAAGTATTGAAAATATTTCACTATTTGGGATTGAAACGGATCCAAGACTTATATTGAACAACCATACCACTATCAATAAGGTGATGATAAGAATAAAAGGAATTTTATATGATTGTCGTGTTTTCAAGTTGTATTTTCATTGCGAAGCTATAGCTGTGGCAATATTTTTATGTTTCGTAGACAAATTTAAGATTTATATTCTTTTAAAAAAGTAATTAATTGTTGTATTGCTTTTCCACGATGTGAAATAGTACCTTTTTCTGCCATTGTCATTTCAGCAAATGATGTTTCGAAACCTGAAGGCTTGAAAATAGGATCATAACCAAAACCTTGCTGACCATGTTTCTCGGTTAAAATTTCACCTTTGCAGATTCCTTCAAACTGAAATTGCCTCTTATCTAGATTCAGCGCAACAACAGTTCTGAATTGCGCATTTCTACTAACTTTCAATTTTAATTCAGTTAATAATTTATGCATGTTCTTTTCGGAATCAGCAACTTCTCCAGCATATCTTGCTGAGTATACTCCAGGAGCACCATGTAAAGCTTCAACCTCAAGTCCTGTATCATCGGCAAAGCAATTGTATCCAAATCGATCCGTAACATAATCAGCCTTTATCTTCGCATTCCCTTCAAGTGTTTCAGAAGTTTCAGGAATATCATCATAGCATCCGATATCTTGAAGACTTAAAATTTTAAGAGAAGGAAGTAGCGCTTTTACCTCTTTTAATTTGTTGGGGTTATTGGTTGCGAAAACAATTTTCATATGTCTTTTTTCGGTTCTTTATAAAGCAAATGTAGAACAAAAATTACTGAACAGGAAGATTGGCAGTTGAAATAACTTCAGTCATTACAAATGCACTTTGGACTTGACCAATATTTTCAATTGAAGCCAATTTTTTAGCGACAAAATATTGATATGCATCCATATCATGAACCATTACCTTGATAAGGTAATCATACAATCCACCAACATGATAACATTCGATAATTTCATCAAATTGGTGAATGTCTTTTTCAAATTGGGAAATAAAAGAAGCTTCGTGACTTTTTAAGGATACATTACAGAATACAAGTAATGATAATCCTATCTTTTTTCGATTTAAAATTGCCTTATAGGATTCAATATAACCATCATTTTCAAGACGTTTGATTCGTTCGAAAATAGGAGTTGAAGTTAAGTTGAGTTGTGCAGCAATTTCTTTGATAGTGTACTTGCCATTGGACTGCAATAATCGTAAAATGGCTTTGTCAGTTGGATCAAGCATAGATTTTTATTCTAATTAATTTATTATTTCATTTGTAATAAAGAATACTATTCTGTAAAAATAGAATATATAGAATTATTCACCAAATTTTATTTATAATAAAGAATATATAACTATTATGTATAATTTTGATGTAAAATATATCCAATGGAAAACTATAAATTCAGTCCAGAAAGTTTAATGATGTCTCACGGTTACAAGCCAGAATTGTCACAAGGAGCCATTAAATGTCCAATTTTTCAAACTTCAACTTTTATATTTAAAACTGCAGAAGAAGGGAAAGCCTTTTTTGAAATTGCTTATGGCTTGAGAGCCAAAGATCCTGAAGAGGAATTGGGACTTATTTATAGCCGAATCAACAACCCAAATCTTGAAATTTTAGAAAACAGATTGTGTCTTTGGGATAAGGCAGATGATTGTGCAGTATTTGAAAGTGGAATGTCTGCAATCTCAACTGTATTGTTAGAGTTTCTAAAGCCTGGAGATTTATTGGTGTATTCGAACCCAGTGTATGGAGGAACAGACCATTTTATAAATCATTTTTTACCGAGTATTGGTGTTTCTGTATTAGGCGTTCAACCTAATCAAAGTGCTGTTGAAGTAAAAGGAATGATTGAAGCGTCTGGAAAAGCAGATAGATTTGCAATGATTTATATGGAAACTCCTGCCAATCCTACGAATGATTTAATAGATATTGAATCGTTCTCCAATCTTGCAAAACACTTTAGTACTTCTGAAAAGAAAGTTTTAGTGGCTGTAGATAACACATATATGGGACCTTTATGGCAACATCCATTGGAACATGGAGCTGACTTGGTATTGTATTCTGCAACTAAATACATTGGAGGGCACAGTGATTTAATTGCTGGAGCGGTTCTAGGAAGTCAAGAAGTAATGAATCGAGTTAAGGTTTTAAGAACCTTCTTAGGAAATATGATCAGCCCAAATACAGCTTGGTTGTTAATGAGAAGTTTAGAGACATTGAAAATAAGGATGGATCAGCAGACTCTTGGTGCTCAAGAAGTAGCGGCATATTTAAATAACCATCCTAAAATTGAAAGCGTTAATTATTTAGGATTGCTCCCTGAGGATTCCGAGCAATATAGAATTTATAAAAAGCAATGTTCGGCTCCTGGAGCAATGATAACAATGAATGTAAGAGGTGGAGAGAAAGAGGCGTTTCAATTGTTGAACAATTTAAAATTGGTAAAACTTGCTGTGAGTCTTGGAGGAACAGAAAGTCTTGCACAACATCCTGATACAATGACGCATGCAGGTATTAATTCAGATCAAAAAAAATTAATGAATATAACTTCTAAGATGGTACGTCTTTCAATAGGTGTTGAAGATGCGAAGGATTTAATATGGGATTTAAATCAAGCCTTAGATAAAGTAGTAATTAAAGAAAGAGAACTTAGTTACTCATGATGATATGGTTCGTTTTTTAAAATTGTAAAACCTCTGTAAAGTTGCTCTACAAGAAATAAACGAATCATCTGATGGGAAAATGTCATTTTTGATAATGAGATTTTCCCATTTGATTTTTTATACACTTCTTCTGAAAAACCATAAGGTCCTCCAATAACAATTACGAGTTGTTTAATTCCAGAGTTCATTTTTTTCTGTAGGTATTTGGCAAATTCCAAAGAGCGAAAATCTTTCCCTTTTTCATCCAATAATATGAGTTCGTCAGTAGGTTGAAGTTGTTTTAAGATGAGTTCACCTTCTTTTTCTTTCTGTTGTTTTTCAGATAGATTTTTCACATTTTTAATATCTGGAATGATAGTAATTTCAAACTTCACATAGTGTTTCAATCGATTCTGATAGGTTTCTATCAGTTTCAGAAGATTTTTATCATCTGTTTTTCCAATGGCGAGTAGTTTAATTTTCATTTGGTAAAGATAAAAAGTATTTTTGTTTTAAAATTCCATTAGATGATAAGTAAAGAGCAATTAAGGAAAGAGTTGTATTATATTATTTCAAATGCGATTCGTGAAGATGTAGGTGATGGAGATCATAGTTCATTGGCATGTATTCCTGCAGAGATTAATGGAAAAGCAAAATTACTTGTAAAAGATGAAGGAATTATTGCAGGAGTAGAGTTTGCCAAGATGATTTTTGCGTATGTAGATGAAAAACTTGAAATTGAGACTTTGATTCAAGATGGAGAGCGAGTGAAGTACGGAGATATCGTTTTTTATGTTTCAGGAAGTTCTCAGTCTATTTTAAAGGCTGAAAGATTGGTCTTGAATATTATGCAACGAATGAGTGCAATTGCCACTAAAACAGGCTCTTTTATGGATTTACTGGAAGGAACAAAAACGAAAATTTTGGATACTCGTAAGACTACTCCAGGAATTCGTGCTATTGAAAAATGGGCAGTAAAAATAGGAGGAGGAGAGAACCATCGATTTGCTTTATATGATATGATTATGTTGAAAGACAATCACATAGATTTTGCAGGTGGAATTACCAAGGCAATTAAAAAGACGCAAGCCTATTTAAAAGAAACCAACCGTGATTTAAAGATAATTGTTGAAGCAAGAAACCTGAAAGAAATAGAAGAGATTTTAAAATCTGACGGAGTCTATAGAATTTTAATTGATAATTTTAATTATGAAGATACACGTACAGCAGTCGCTATGATAGGAGATCAATGCTTGACTGAATCTAGCGGAGGAATTAATGAAAAGACGTTACGTAAATATGCAGATTGCGGTGTAGATTATATATCTTCAGGAGCATTGACACATTCAGTATACAATATGGATTTAAGTTTAAAGGCTGTATAGAGAAAAGAGCCGTTAGCCATTAGCGAAGAGCCAAAAGTAAGAACAAATAAAAAATGAGTAAACCTATAGAAGATAAACTTTCTAAAATTCCAATTTTAAATTGGATTGTGAAACTTGGAAAGCAAATTAAAATATTTGGTTTCGAAGGAATGTCTTTGTACGATTTATTGGAAATGTATTTTATCGGAATATTTAAGGGAACATTAACATCAAGAGCTGGAGCCATATCTTTTAGTTTTTTTATGGCGATTTTTCCATTTTTGCTGTTTGTCTTAAACTTGATTCCATTTGTCACAATTGAAAACTTTCATACGGATTTTATTACGACAATAACTTCTTTATTACCGACAGAAACGGTCAGTTTATTTGAAGGAATAATTCAAGATATAGTGCTACAACCTCGAGGCACATTACTATATTCTACTTTAATTTTAGCCATGTTTTTAATTGCGAATGGTGTGAGTGCAATCTTTGCAGGTTTTGAAAATTCGTATCATGTTGGCATCAATAGAAATTTCATTAAGCAATATCTTTATTCCCTTGGGGTAGGAGTTTTATTGGCAGTATTATTTATTATGACAATTATTGGAATTGTTTATTTTGAAGTTTTAGTAGTTAATAATTTGAATGAATTAGGCTATATCTCAGACAGTTTATTCTGGATTTCTATAGGGAAAAATATTTTCTTTATTCTAATGATCTATTTGATTACAGCGATTCTATATTATTTCGGAACGGTGGAAGGGAAGAAAACGAAGTTCTTTTCTCCAGGAGCATTATTGACTACGATTATGATTTTGCTTACAACTTATTTGTTTAAAATTTATATTACCAATTTTTCTCAGTACAATCAATTGTACGGTTCGCTTGGAGCATTACTGATTCTAATGCTTTATATATGGCTAAACTCAATTATTTTATTGTTAGGATTTGAACTGAACGCATCCATTAATCGCTTAAAACTAAGGCATAAAATAGATAAAAAATGATAGTAATTGCTATGATTCCAGCAAGATTGGAAGCTACTAGATTTCCAAGAAAGTTGATGCAAGATTTAGGAGGTAAAACAGTGATCATGCAGACCTATGAAGCAACTCTGAACACAGAACTTTTTGACCAAGTATATGTTGTGACAGACAGTGAAATCATTTTTAACGAAATCACATCCAATGGTGGAAAAGCAATCATGAGTATTGGAGTTCATGAATCTGGAAGCGATCGAATTGCAGAAGCGGTAAAAGACCTTGATGTTGATATTGTTGTTAATGTCCAAGGTGACGAGCCGTTTACCAATAAAGAATCTTTGCAGAGTTTGTTATCAGTGTTTGTTGACGATATTGATAATCAGATTGACATCGCTTCTTTAATGGTTCAAATTACCGATAAAGAAGAAATCTCTAATCCCAACAATGTAAAAGTAGTTGTTGACGTCAACGATTATGCAATGTATTTCAGTCGTTCTCCAATTCCTTTTTCACGTGACGAGAAGTATGGAACACACTATAAACATATAGGGATTTATGCTTTTAAAAAAGAAGCCTTATTGCGATTTACAGAATTAACAATGTCAGCATTAGAACAAACAGAGAAGTTGGAAAATCTTCGTTTTCTAGAAAATGGAATGCGTGTGAAAATGGCAACAACTTTACATATTCCAATAGGAATTGATACGCCTGAAGATCTTGAAAAGGCACGGAAAGTTTTAGGAGTCTAAATTCCTTGCAATTTTTTTATAAAACTTAAATACACTTCCGAACAATCATATAGAAGTGGGATAGAAAGATGTTCATTTTTATTATGGACACACTCTAGTTCTTCTCTAGATATATTAATAGGAATAGATGCGTAAGAAGGGATTCCTTTGGCTCTAAAAGCACCTAAATCGTTCATGTTTGGTAATAAAATTGGTAAAACTTGAGCGGTTTGATATTTTTCTATGATAGCACTTTTTAAGTTTTTATAAAAAAAGTTATCTAAAGATGAAGGCTCAGTTTTAGGCATACTTTGAGTTATTGTTATTTTAATAGCATCATTATTAATTCTTTTTCTAATTCTATCTAAAAATTCTTTTTCATCTGTTTGTGGTAATAAACGGCAGTCTAATAAAGCGGTTGTTCTTGTAGGGACAATATTATATGCATCACTATCAGTATATATATTTGTTAGCGTAACTGTATTAGTAAATAAAGCTGCTAGTTCTGGTTGTTTCCGTATTCTTGAAACAATAAATGGCTTAAACAATCGTGGATGTTTCAATACTAGTTTTTCGATCCCTTTTTTATGAGTCCCCAAAAACTTTAATAAGCTTACATTTAAATCATTATAAATAATTTTAGATTTTTTTTTAGTCAGTTTTGCCAAAGATTTGACCATTTTTTTATTTGAATACTCAATTGGTGTAATAGAACCATGTCCACTTGTTTCTATTTCTATTTCTAGTTTTAGCCAAAAAGCTCGTTTATGAGCAACTGAAACCCCATAAATTGGATTTTTAAATTTTCCGGGCATTAATGTGGTTAATTCAGATGGACCTTCACCAATAACAACTACTGGATTTAATTCTTCTAAATGGTTGTCGATAACATATTTAATTCCGCCATCACATTGTGTTTCTTCACATGAAACGGCTAGAAAAGCAACATTATATTTGCTTTTAACTAGGTCTGTTGATTTTGAATATTGAAGAATACTATGCAGTTGCATTAAGGCAACTCCTTTATTGTCATAAGCACCCCTACCATATATTGTATTGTTTTTTATTTCGCCAGAGTAAGGTGTATTGGTTTCTGATTTAATTTCTGGAACAACATCAATATGATTTAAAAAAACAATAGTTGGTTTGTTACTTTCAAGTGGAAAAACTGAGGCTGCAAAATTATAATTTCCATTTTCCGTTCCATAATCTGTAATATGCAACCCATTTTCTTTGCATACGGATTTAATAAACTCTCCTGCTTCTTTTTCAGAACCGCTTATTGAAGGAATTCTAATATATTTTTGAAGTAAATGTTCAATTGAAATGGGTTTTCCTTTGTGTATAATAACCTCAAAATTTTGTGAAAAACTAGTAAAGGAAATTAAAATAAAAAGCAATGTAATCTTTCGCATATAAGTTGAAAATAACTGGCACAATATAAACAATAAACTTTGAGTAAGAAAAATCAAAAGTCAATACACTTTAATTCGTTATTTTTTTTCGGATATTTGCAACATATCAATTAATCAATGGCACAAAAACCAAGCATCCCAAAAGGGACAAGAGATTTTTCTCCTACCGTAGTTGCACAACGCAACTACATTTTTAATGTAATACAGTCTTCATTTGAAAATTTCGGATTTCAACCTATTGAAACTCCGAGTTTTGAGAATTCTTCTACATTGATGGGGAAATATGGTGAAGAAGGGGATCGATTGATTTTTAAAATATTGAATTCTGGCGATTATTTGTCAAAAGCAAATGAGCAATTATTAGCAGATAAAAACAGCACGAAACTTACTTCTCAAATCTCTGAAAAAGCTTTGCGTTATGATTTAACGGTGCCTTTTGCACGTTATGTAGCACAACATCAAAACGACATCAGTTTTCCATTCAAGCGCTATCAAATGCAACCAGTTTGGAGAGCAGATAGACCTCAGAAAGGTCGCTTTAGAGAGTTTTATCAATGTGATGCTGATGTTGTAGGTTCTAAGAGTTTATTGCAAGAAGTTGAGTTTGTACAGTTGTATGATGATGTGTTTACCAAGTTAAAACTGAAAGGAACAACGATCAAATTAAACAATCGTAAAATATTATCTGGAATTGCTCAGATTATAGGCGCTTCTGATAAGTTGATAGATTTTACAGTTGCACTTGATAAGTTAGATAAGATAGGAGCAGAAGGAGTAACGAATGAAATGTTATCTAAAGGAATTACCGAGGATGCTATTGAAAGAGTACAGCCTCTTTTTAATCTTTATGGAACTAATAAAGAAAAATTAGCACAATTGAAAGAAATGCTTTCTACTTCCGACGAAGGGTTGAAAGGTGTTGAAGATTTACAATATATAGTTGATGCTATTGAAGTTTTAGGATTGCAATCGGCAAATCTTGAAATCGATGTAACCTTGGCGCGTGGATTGAACTATTATACAGGAGCAATCTACGAAGTAAGTGCTCCAGAAGGCTTGAAAATGGGCTCTATCGGTGGAGGTGGACGCTACGATGACTTGACAGGAATATTTGGTTTGCTAGATGTTTCTGGAGTTGGGATTTCATTTGGATTGGATAGGATTTATTTGGTTTTAGAAGAATTGAATTTATTTGATGCCGTTGAATTGCCAAAACCTAAAGTATTGTTTTTAAATTTTGATGAAAAAGATAATTTATTGAGTTTAAAAGCTATAAAATCTTTAAGAGAGAATAATATCAAATGTGAAATTTATCCTGATGTCGCAACAAGTAATAAACAACAAAAGAAGCAGTGGAAATATATTTCCAATCGTGAGATTGAGTATGTAGTTTTAGAATTTGAAAATGAAGTCTTTAGGTTAAAAAATATGCAAACAGCTGAACAAAAAAAATGTAATCTTAATGAATTGATAAACACGCTAAAATAATTTGTAATTTTGTAAAATAAATAAATAAAAATGTTTGAAATAAAGAACGGAATGAGTAATGACAATTCACAAGAAGTAGGAGACAATCATGTTGGTACATCTGCCAAGACTCCTTTGCGCGATGATGCATTTGCTATTAATGACACTGAGAAAATGGCTCGTATACAAGATAGTGTACGTGATATTTTGGAGACTTTAGGAATGGATTTAGAAGATGATAGTTTAAAAGGAACTCCACGTAGAGTTGCAAAGGCATTTGTTAAAGAAATTTTTGGAGGATTAAATCCTGAAAACAAACCACGTTTGTCAACTTTTGACAATAATTATAAATATGGTGAAATGCTAGTTGAAAAAAACATTACTGTTTATTCAACTTGCGAACATCATCTACTGCCAATAATAGGTAGAGCTCATGTTGCATACATTTCTAAAGGACAGGTTATTGGGCTTTCTAAAATGAATCGTATTGTAGATTATTTTGCTAAGCGTCCTCAAGTTCAAGAGCGATTGACTATGCAGGTTGTACAAGCCTTACAAGAAGCATTAGGAACGCAAGATGTTGCTTGTGTGATTGATGCGAAACACCTCTGTGTAAATTCTCGTGGAATTCGTGATATTCAAAGTAGTACAGTTACATCAGAATTTGGAGGAAAATTTAAGGAAAAAGATGTGAGAAGAGAATTTTTAGATTATATTAAAATGGATACAGATTTCCAATAGAGATCAAGATTATAAAGTAAAAAAGCTGAAACATACGTTTCGGCTTTTTTACTTTATAATAAAAAGGGTTTACTCTTCAGTTATAACCCATTCTCCTTTTTCAATTAAAGGAATTGCTTGTTTGTATTTTACAACTTTGTTTTCGCCGCTCATCACATTTTTAATCGTTACTCGATCATTACGTCCTATTTTACGCTCTGTTCTTACAAATGTTTCTACAGGCTGGCGATCTTGAGTTTGATTGCTACTTGTTGACTGAGATTGATATTCTTCTTTTGTCAATTGTACTTTGTCTCTTCTTGGCTCACGTGCTTGAGATACTTGATCAGCGCCTTTGGTAGGTAATTCACCTTTAAATAAGAATGATAATACTTCCTTGTTTACTTTGTTCAACATTGTGTTAAACAATTCAAACGATTCAAACTTATAGATTAACAATGGATCTTTTTGTTCGTATTGAGCATTTCTTACAGACTGCTTTAAATCATCCATTTGACGTAAATGATCTTTCCATGTATCATCAATGATTGAAAGTGTTACATTCTTTTCGAAATCCGTAACCAATACTTCCCCTTTTGATTCGTAAGCGTCTTTTAAGTTGGTCACAACTTGAATCGTTTTCACACCATCAGTAAAAGGTACAACAATACGCTCATATTGACTTCCTTGCTTTTCATACACATCTTTAATAACTGGATATGCAGCAATTGCATTACGCTCAATTTTTTCTTTATAATGTTTGTAAACAACTTGATATAATTCGTCAGTAAGTTCTTCTTGAGTTTTACTTTTAAATTCTTCTTCATTAAATGGTGATGAAGTAGAAGAGAAGCGTATCAATTCAAATTCGAAATTGTTATAATTTTCAGTCTCTTTGTTTTCTGCAACTAAATTAGCACAAGTATCATAAATCATATTTACAACATCCACTTGTAAACGTTCACCATATAAAGCATGACGACGACGCTTGTACACAACTTCACGTTGTGAATTCATCACATCATCATATTCTAATAAATTTTTACGAATCCCAAAGTTATTTTCTTCAACTTTACGCTGCGCTCTTTCGATAGATTTAGAAATCATTGAGTGCTGAATTACTTCACCTTCTCCAAGGCCCATTTTATCCATCATTCTAGCAACACGCTCACTATTAAATAAACGCATTAAATTATCTTCCAATGACACATAGAATTGAGAAGAACCAACATCTCCTTGACGTCCTGCACGACCTCTTAACTGTCTGTCAACACGACGAGAATCATGACGTTCTGTACCAATAATAGCTAGACCTCCTGCAGCAAGAACTTCTGGTGATAATTTAATATCTGTTCCACGTCCTGCCATATTAGTTGCAATTGTTACAACTCCAGGATTTCCTGCTTCCGCAACAATATCAGCCTCTTTTTTATGTAATTTGGCATTTAAGACATTGTGTTTGATTTTTCTCATGGAAAGCATTCTACCCAATAATTCTGAAATTTCAACAGAAGTTGTTCCTACAAGAACAGGTCTTCCTTGAGCCACAAGTTCTGTTACATCGTCAATTACAGCATTGTATTTCTCACGTGCTGTTTTATAAACTAAATCTTGTTTATCATCACGAGTTAATGGTTTATTGGTTGGAATTTCAATTACATCTAGTTTGTAGATCTCCCAAAATTCTCCTGCTTCTGTTACCGCCGTTCCTGTCATTCCTGAAAGTTTGCGATACATTCTAAAGTAGTTCTGTAAAGTTACTGTTGCGAATGTCTGTGTAGCCGCTTCAATCTTTACACTTTCTTTTGCTTCAATTGCTTGATGTAACCCATCAGAATAACGTCGACCATCCATGATACGACCTGTTTGTTCATCAACGATTAAAATTTTATCATTCATCACAACATATTCTACATCTTTTTCGAAAAGTGTATATGCCTTCAGCAATTGATTCATTGTATGAATACGCTCGCTTTTAATGCTGAAATTTCTAAACAACTCTTCTTTCTTAGCAGTTAATTCTTCAACCTCTAGATTTTTATCATCAAGCCTTCCTATTTCCATCCCAATATCTGGCATCACAAAGAAATCATCATCGTTATGATCTTCTGACAAATAAGAAATTCCTTTATCGGTCAATTCAATAGAATTATTTTTTTCATCAATCGTAAAGTACAATGCTTCGTCAATTTTCGGCATTTCACGATTGTTGTCTTGCATGTAGAAATTCTCCGTTTTTTGTAGCGCCTGTTTTACACCGTCCTGACTTAAATACTTAATCAAGGCTTTGTTCTTTGGTAATCCACGATATACACGTAACAAATGGAATCCACCTTCTTTATCGCCTGCAGCAATCATTTTTTTAGCATCTGCAAGAACACCAATTAAAAATTGACGTTGCATTCCTACAATCTTATCAACACTTGGTTTTAATTCATTAAATTCATGACGATCTCCTTGTGGAGTTGCGCCAGAAATAATCAGAGGTGTACGTGCATCATCAATCAATACAGAATCGACTTCATCAACAATTGCATAATTCTGAGGGCGTTGTACTAAATCTTTAGGCGAATGCGCCATGTTATCTCTTAAGTAA
>Ga0307488_10000861_pt1 | contig 25284 bp, 32 predicted proteins | sample SB02metaG_FD_202248 | JGI IMG/M metagenome (GOLD analysis project Ga0307488, IMG submission 202248) | Sea-ice brine microbial communities from Beaufort Sea near Barrow, Alaska, United States - SB 0.2 | ecosystem: Environmental > Aquatic > Marine > Coastal | place: USA: Alaska | collected... | reverse complement strand
CTTTGTGTTGGATCATATCGTGCTATGCTTGATACACGCACCTCATCCATCCAGCCATTGCCACCTTGGTTAAACATAATCTGACCGTCTGCTAGTCCACCAATGCCAATTGCTTCCTGGTTTGGAGCTTGTCCAACGACACCTGATATGCCTGTATTACTTTGTTCTCTTGTTCCATCAAGGAAGAACGCTACGTTGTTTGAAGCGTCTCTTACTAGTGCAAAGTGATGCCACGTGTCTGCGGATATTGCAGGAGTTGCTACACCTATATGCCAACCTGGCAGGAGCATTTGTATTTTCGTATCGTAGTTTCTAAACAAGAGAAAGAAGTTTGAACTATGTCCGCTGGATTCTTTGTTGCCCATCAGTGCCGCACTTGCATCACCAGTGTCTGAATCATAGTTGAACCAACCTTCTATAGTTAATGCGCCTGTGAAGACAAAGTCGCCTGCTGTACCTGGAGCCGCACTTATGTAGTCTCCAGTTCCATCATACAATATACTTCCCGTGCCAAACTTGCTTCTTGATGTGTCAACTTGTGTGTTGCCGTTAATTGTTAAAGTAACTCCTCTACCTGCGGCAACTGCGGCCGGTAAAGCCAACGATGTTAATCTACTTGCTCCAAAAGGCATATTATTCTCCTTAAGCTACAAAGCCAGTTGCTATACTTGTCCAGTAAGTTGTTCCGTCATAGAAGATGCTTACGACACTTTTAGTTGTTAATGTTTTTCCACCTGCGGCAAATATATGATTGCCTGTGCCTGTTGCGGCACCGCTTCCTGATACTAGCAGTGTAACACTTTGTCCTGCTGCCGCATCTGCAAATACTGGAAGTGCAAGTCCGCTACTAATAGTTACACTTTGCACGTTGCCATTGGATATTGTAATAGTTGGACTATCGCTTGATCCAAGTGCATGAATTGTTTCAGCATAATCTTTTAATATTGAATTGGATACAACTTGTCCGTTTGCATCAAGTGCTCCGCCAAGTTGTGGACTTGCATCTTCACTTAATTCTGTTGTACCAGTTGCTGGAGCTGAACCAACCCATTGACTAGTACTAGTGTTATAAGTTAGTACGTGACCATTAGATGGTCCAGCGGCGTTTACATTACTTAAATCATTAAGGGCTTCGCCTGTAATATCTTCAAGTTTGTCTGTGTTTAAATTAGTGAAGTTTGCATCACCTTCAGTAAACGTTAACGCACTACCTTTTGTGTTTCTTAATACTATTGTAGACATGCTACTCTCCTTTGCTTAATAGTAAAGAGAGGGTGCGCCTTAAAGCAACACCCTCAATGTTTATATTAGGCTAAGCTAATAGTAAGATTTCCTGCACTCACCTGGAAGGTGTCGCCCGTTTCTATGGTCTTGGAAGTTGTGACCGCGCCATGAAAAAGTACATTCCCGGTGGTTGCGGCATCCATTACTGCAACGTGGGTAATTGTACCCCAGTTACCAGTAGCAGTTGTAAAAGTAACTGTTCCAGTGTTAGCTGAAGAACCTGATCCTGCGGCGTTAAACGCAACAGTTCCGCGACCGTATGATCCGCCTGAAACTTCACTAGTTAAAGTGCCTGCTTCAAGACCGTCGTCTGCTGTCCATAAACCAATATACAGTGTTCCTGCTGGTGAGTAAGTTGTGTTGCCTAGGACATGGTCCAAGACTTTGTTTTCTAAATAATCTGAGGCTGCTGACATTTTTGTCTCCTAATAAGTTGTCTGCTTTTTAAATTACAAACAACAATTAAGTTGTCTGCTTTCGTTACAAACAACTAGGTTGCTTGTTAACATTAGTATTTAGTCCAATCACAGAAAAAAGCTAATAAAAGCTGGAAAAAGATTTAATACCCGTATAGTGTACTTGCAGTGCCTGTAATTAAGCCTTTGGCTCCAACACCGTTGAAGCTTGTGAGAACATTAAAGGGCGATCCGCCTAATGCCGCACTACTTGCAATATTAACAGTTGTTGCCGCGGCAATTGTACTTGATGCACCTTTTGTAACTGTTAATGTTAATGGAACTGTAACAGTTGCTTCGCCAGCTAGTGCCTTTGGTAACATAGCACTTGCTCTAACAGTTACACCTTCTAATTGATCATCATCACCGTTGTAAACCGCACACCATACAGTGGGCACACTTACATATTCACAAGTTGTAGTTGCAGTTGGTTCACTTTCAGTGTCTAGTACTGTGACCGAACTTGCTGTATATCCGGCTATTCCGCAATGGTCTGTAGTTGGCATGGTTACGACAAAGTCAAGGTATCTAGTTCCTGTATATATTGCATCGTCTACAGTTGCAACACTAACACTGCCTGTTCCACTTGAAATAGTAATATTACCACTTTGTGTTGCGGCTCCAGTAATTGCATATGGCAATGTTCCGTCTGGTATGCCAGTTGTAACAAGGCTAAATGTAGCGGATTGACCTTCAGTAATCTCAGTTGCACTTGGCGTAATTGCAACAGTCCAGTCTACTTTTGCCCTAATAAAGATGCTAGTTGATACGCCACCGCAAGTAAACACTAATGTTTCATCAACAGTGTCAGCATCGTCTACAGTTGCAATTGTAATGTTTGCAGTGCCGCCTGACAATGTAAGGTTGCCTGTTAACGGCACATCAATGTCGTCTGCACTTACACCTGTAATTGTGTAAGGATATATATAATTTGGCGAATTAAAGAAACAACTAGTTACGCAATCTGCTGGATAAGATACTGTTATAGTTGTACTTGCTCCTTCGCATATATCTGCTTGGCTTGCACTATGTTCTAAATCTGGCCTTTTACCTGCACCTTCCATAATTGCTTGTTTGTCTGGATCTGCAAAAGAACCTTCATTAATAATAGCGCCAGTGTCTTCGTCAACTGTAAACAAACTGTTAATAAGACCAAGTGCGGCGTTTGCGGCAAGCAATCTACCTATTTGTCCACCTATGTCAACATCGTCTTGAACAGCCATTTCATCGTTTACAATTTTACTTTTAATGCCTGTTAGCTTTGTTCTTAAATCGTAAGTTAACCCTGTAGTATTGTAAACGTCAGCGTCATATTCTAATGCTGTGATGCTGTAGATAATAGTTCCATCCTCAGTATCTTGTTCTTCAATTTGTATTACTCTAAATACCTTATTAGTAAAGTCTAATCCAGCATTTGTAATGTCAATTAAATCACCTGCTTTTAATCCATTGGCTGTAAAGTCAGTTGCAAACTCAACAATCTTATCTGCTCTGTTTTGTTTAAGTTCTTGACTTGCAATTATTTGTGCTTGTATTGGATCATTAATAGTGTTTAATTTAATTGTTAGTTGGTTATCAAGTTCTTCATTGAATCTATCTGCTGTGGGCAAAGTTACAGTTAAGTAATCAACACTATTTCTTAAATCCTTGTGTGGATATTCTAATTGAACACTATTGTACAAGTCGTTCATACTTGTGCCGCCTACAGTAATAGCAGTTATAATATTACTATCAGTAAAACTAAAGACACTAGTACCTGCTTCATTAACAATAACACTCCAATGTCCGGCACTGGGATCCCAAGTAACAAAGCAACCTGAGCTAGTAGCCATTAATTCTATATTGTCAAATACATTGTTGGTTGTATCTATTACACCGTTAATTTCAAATCTATTACTAGTTGTCATTAGCTTTCTTTCCTTATTCGTATTCTGCCTTGGTTAGTATATGTACCGTCATAAAAGCCTTCGCCACCAACTGCTTTAGAAGTGCCTATAAATCTAATATCTGCAACGTCTGAATCAAAAGTAAGTGTTCCGGCTTTGTTACCGGTGGCAACCCAAAACAGATCTCTACCCACAAGCACAAGGTTAGCATCATAAGGTCTAATAATACTAGAAGATCCACTAACTGCTTTACTATAATTTAAAGCGCCGTTTGACATGGCGTAACTTCTTAATGTGCCGTCTGCAAAGAGTGATATTAGGTTGTCTCCGTCCATGAAACAGCCTACTACTTCTGTGCCTAAGGTTAGTGTTTGACGCAAAGTACCTGCGGCAGTATTGTATATGTAAATTGTTCCTGTGGGATAACCTGCTGTAACAGCAAAGTATGTATCACTAATTGCAACATTAGTACCAAGCAAATTGCCTGTGGGCTGTGAAGATGGGTTGCTTTGTGTTGTTCCAGTAATATTGTGTTCAAGGGTAATACCAGCTGTGTCGTCTAAACTCCAAACACTTATTTGTCCATTGGATGAACTACCCACCACGTCATGGCCAACGTCTGCTAATATAAGATAATTATCTGTCATACTACTAGCATCACCGTTATAACCTGTGTTATACAACCCCATATCTAAGCTATCGTTAATACCGTACAACGCTCCAGTAACCTGCTTCTTCCATAAATGTAAGTGACTTAATCCGCCTGCGGCAAACACTTCGTGAACTACCACATAGTCACCGCTTGTGTAAGCTGTGCTGTTAATTGATGTTGCCGCACTTTGCTTAGGAAACGCATAGCCCAAATTACCGTTGCTTGTGCTATATGCCAAAGCACTGTAATTAAAGTTAACGGAAAGGCCACTTATAACGTATTGTCCAGTTCCGTCTATTCCAATGCTCTGACCAAATTTACTATTTAAAGCTGGGTAAGGATTATCAATGGTTAATAGTAGTTCATTAAACGCATAGTCTTTGGGTTTTGCTACTATAGTAAACGGGTTTGTTAATGTTTGAGTTAATCGCTTAGTTGTGTTAGGGGCTGTTGTAAGTGTAAACACACTACCAAGTATTTGTTCAAGTCCTGCTATTAAAGTAGTAACTCCTGACAGTGATGCGCCAGTGTCTCGTGTACGCTTAATTGCAACACTTAAACCAAAGCTAGATGATGCTAATGTTATTGGCTTGTAAATACCAACATTCCACTTAAATTCGTTATTGGCTGTTAGGTCTGTATTGTAAACAATTGATGCACTGTAACTAAACGTTCCGTTATATGATGCTGATACTGTCACAGTTGGTTGTTTAACAGAATTCCAATGTGCTAACGTAGTAATGCCGGACACAGTGTATATTGTTCCACTAAGTGAAACAGTTACGCCCGCAGGTAATGTACCAAAGTCTAGTACTGCTTGGTCATTGCCTACATTAATTTTGTAACGCACAAGAGCAGTACTGGGATTAATAATTTCAGTTATATTAGCACCAATTAACAGATTAAACACTAATCCTGTTTCTGTAAAAGTATAATCTTTAGTCTTTGGCCTATCAAAGGTAACATTAGTGCCTCTATTATCAGTAAAAGTAATGCTAGATGCACCAACTCCATTAAGATATTCTAAATTGTTCATGACGCATTAATCTCCGCTGTTGGAATGCCAGCACCGTATCGTGTGTTTGTCATATAATCGTTTAACACATCACCTGGAAGCCGCATACTATTACTAATATTAAACTTAAAGTCCCCAACACTGGATATTTTATTTTTTGGACTGTAATTTATACGGACTAATGCAAATACTAAACTACTCATGTGATCTGTGTTTGCCCAAGTTGGAAACAACGTTTGTGCAACTGTTGTATTGCCTAATGGCTCTGTGTCAAAGCTAACTGGATTTGAACTGCCGTTAACATAAGGATAAACTTCAATTAATCCTGCAAACTTGTCTGTTGTATTGCCTTCGTCATCGTATGCTTTGTCTACAGTGTAACCGTCTGCCGCAAAGTCCAACCTTAATCCATTAAAGTAAACTTCTTTGAAAGCAATTGTACTTGCCGCACCGCTTATTAAGTTGCCGGTCATTTCACTTAGTGTAAAGCATAACCACATTGACGTATTATTAGCTGGCATGTGTGCATCTGTTATAATGCCACTAGTATAAGCATTTCCGTAAACAACTGGTATTGCATTCTTAGGATCTGGATTAATACTTACTTGTACACCTTGGTCTGCGGCTGCCGCTGTGTCTTGTCCTTTTTGTATACTCTTTGCAACTTTACTAAGTGCAAGTCCGTATAAGGCAGTTTTAGCAAGTTGTGATCCTATACTATTACTTTTAAGAAATCCACCAACACCACTTATTACTTTACCTATTGTACTTAAGAAACTCATCGTTTACCTCCAAAGTCAAACGAACTGCCTAATAAGTTTGGTACTCTATCAAAGCTAGTGTCTGAATAGTTTAATACTTTCATACTGCCTGGATTTGTTTTTCTGCCTGCTACTTTATTTTGTAATAATTCTACATTGCTTAAACAATCAATTTGTATTGTGTTAGTTGCTGACTTACCTAAAGGATCGTATTCTTCATCTAGTGTGTAGTTGTTAACACTTCCAATCCATCTACCTTGTGTAGTACCTATTTGCACACCTGCTTCTGTAAAGTATGCACGGTATAGTTTAACAGGACTGCCTTTTATTTTACTGTGTACTATTTCTGCAATGCTTGCATTTGGTATTCCACTAATGCTAATTGTTATTTCATTACCGCTTGCACGAAGTTCACTTGATGTACTACTAACAGCCAACAAATCACCTAAGGGCACATAGTCCTGACCGTTAATTGCAAAAGTTCCATTGTGGTCACTAAAGGTTAATATTTCACTTGTAAAGGAAGCTGACGAAGTTGTTCTATATTGTGCAACATCAATTCTAACAAACAATGCTGTTCTTAAACTTTGATAACTTGTTAAATTAATTGACATCTATTACACCTCTACGAAAACAAAAGGTCCGCTCCAGCTTACTTGGTTATAACCAAATATAGTCCACTCTGGGAATTCAATGCACATTACACTGTAGCTTTCGTCTGACCCGGGATTAACATTGCCGTAATAATAAGGAAACGTAGCGTATGGTATACTAATAGTTGCCGCTGTAAACTTATCTAATGCTTCTGCAGCCGCAATGTTACTTTTGTAATCACTCCAGCGAGGACCATCTGGTAATTTAACTGTGATAATCTTTTTAACATTGCCTCTGCTTACTGCTCTAGTTGTACCGTCTCTGGCTGTTGTACTTGCAACAACCTTTTTTCTATTAATGCTTAAAGTATTTGCATTGTCCATTATCCATTGGAAACTCATATCTTATCTCCCCTGTGGCACTTTACTACCACCTTTCATTGCTACTGCGTGTATAAAGCCTGGGTCTCTTGCAACCAGCTGTCTGAAGCTTAATGCATCAACGGCGTTAATATTGTATGTTACATTGCCACTATTGCCACCTGTTAATGGTGTAATTGTAGCAGGGCCGCTAATTAGCTCCGGACCGGCCTCCCCTGCGATGCCAAACTTGCCTGCACCTAATGTTCCACCGTTTGCAAAGAAGCCTCCAAAGAAATCACCAATTCCGCCACCTGCACTGCCTCCGCCACTACCAAACGGCATTTTAAATGTGCTTGCAATCAACGATTGTATTTGACTTCTTAACAACGATTCTAATATGTCTGACACTAAACTCTTAAATTCAAACTTACCTGTTTTAGCAAAGCCAACTATTGAATCTTCCATTCCTTTAGTTGCACTAGTAAACACTTCTTCTGCTTTCTTAGCGGCGTTAGTTGCTTCATCTTCATAATCTTCAAACGCTTTCTTCCAACCATGACTAAACGAACGTTGTTCATCGTATGTTGATTTAGCAAGTGCTTGACGCTGTTTAATAACTTCTTCAGTCTTGGCAGTAATTGCGGCAATTTCGCCACTAATATCTGTACCACCTGCTTCTTGTGAAAGACGTTGTAGTTCTTGTATTTGTTTGGTTAAGCTAGTGCGTAGTGTACGATCAATAGTTGCTAGTTGACCTTCAAGTTCATTCATGTTAAGTTTATCAAACTCAAACTGTGCGTCACCTAAGCTATCAGTAAGTGATGTACTAAAGTCTGACACATTGTCAGCTATTGCTTGAGTATTGTCTTTAACAGTCTTTAACGTGGGTACTAACTCTTTCATTGCCGCAATGTAAACTAAGTTACTTTTATCTGCAAACTCTTCATTAAGTTTTTCAATTGCTTGTTCAGTAAACCTTGCTTCTATAACAGTCTTTTGAGCATTGTCAAGAAGTTCAGTATAAAACTCTGACATTAATTGTCCGCCGCCTCGCATCTGTTTGTTAAGTTTTTTCTGATTCTCTGTTAAGTATTCTATTTGCGTGTTCAATGCCATTCTTAACTTCATTTGTTCGTCAAGACTCATATTATTTCTAATTGCTTCACTGTTAAAGTCTTCAAGGGCTTTCTTGGCTTTTTCAAGTGCTTGTGCGTTCTTATCTACAGCACTACCGTAACCTGTCTTGGCATATATTTGAGCAAGTTTAATGCTTTCTGCAAACGGAGCAAGTGCTGCCTTCAATGCGTCAGCTCTTGCCTTCTCTGCTGCCGCTGCCTCTTCTGACAGTTTTGTTGCTTCTGCATTAGCTTCTATTTGACGTTGAAGCTCAGTTCGCATGTTTTTAAGTTGATCAACAGTAATACCGGCTCTATCAGCAATGTTTTCTAAAGTGATTGCATAGCCTGTAGCTTGAACTTGACCCCACAATGTGTCCATGTCAAACGACGCAATATCGTCTATTAAGCTATATGCGTGTTCAAAACGTAAGTTTAACTCTTCTAGTTTAGCAATTGGGCCTGCAACGTCTGATCCCATCAATTCATTAATGCTTAGTTTTTCTAAATCTGTCTGAGTATCACTAAACAACCTTAACGATCTAGTTAAACTAATAACCGACTCTTCGTAAGCTTCAGTTAAGCCAGTTGCTGAACCTATTTTAACTAATGCGGCATCAAAAGCAGTACCTAATTGTGTTTCTAGCTGATCAATAGTTATGACCATGCCCTCAAATGCAGCCGTAAGTGCTGTTGAGTTTTTAAGCATATCAAATAATACTTCAGCAGTTAGTTCGCCTGCTTGTGACATTTCACGTAGCTTGCCAACACCAATGCCTGTTTCATCTGCCATAATAGATAGTGTTGATCCAAGACCTTCAACTAAACTGTTGAATTCATCACCACGTACTGTGCCTGATGCCATTGCTTGGCCAAACTGTCTAATAACACTAGAGGATGTAGCCGCATCTGCGCCACTAACTGCTAATGCTTGTGATAATTTACCAGTAACTTTAATAACGTCTTCTTGGCTAGCACCCATCTCTTTAGTAGATAAAGTTAGCTTGGCATATAAGTCAACAGTGTCAGCAAACGCCGCTCTGTTTTTAACAGCTTCGTTGCGTAGTAGTGCAGTTGTTGCCGCAAGTTCTTGCTCTGAGCTTGTTATTAAGCGTAGTTGGTTCTGATATTTTTGGAATTCTTTGGTACTATTAATAATAGCTTGACCAAACTGTACTACTTCTCGTAATGCCAAAGCGGCTGCAAAGCCAGCGGCAGCTCCTTTTAATCTATTTAGACCTTGTACTGCTTGTGTGGTATCAAGCGTTAATCTATAATTGTCTGTTGCCATGCTACTTTCCCATTATCTGTTTAACACGCTGTCTGATAAAAGCCATTGTTGGTTCTACCATGCCCCTAGGTGCTTGTTTACTGTAACCTTCATTAAGTTTAGTTGCATAGTGATAATTTGCAATAATAACTTTATTCTTTAATACTGTTTTACGTCTTGCATTGCCTGTGCGCCTAGGAGTAACACTCTTAAACTTAAACGCCGCTTGTGCAGGAAGTTTGTCAAGCTCGCTTTGAATTCTTCGCAGTTTGGGATTGATTTTACTGCTTGTTCTAGTTAATTTAAAGCTCATTACTACTCTCCCTTACTCGTTGTTCATTGCGTTTGCTCTACTAACCATATTTAACAAATCTTGCTGTGTGTGTTTAGCAGTACTTTTACCGTCTGCTTCATCTCTTGCTTTCTTGTTACAATACGCTTCGTAACCAACAGCTAATTCTGCTGTCCTAATATCTATTGAGTTACCGTGAGCCAGTACTTGCGAGGGTAGTTTACCGTATCGCTTGGCTATAAAGTCTAATGTTAGCCAAGCCTGAAGTTTGTTATCTACACTTTCGTAGTCTGGCTCATGGAGTTTCCCAAGTTTTCTACCACCTTACTAATAACACGCATTGTTACTGTTGGTGGAAGTGTTGCTCCGTCTGCTAGGATGGGCTTACCCTTTTCGTCCAATACCATAGTTGTTAACACACTTGCTAATTCTGAAACATTGTTCTCTGATACGTTTGCCATCTTCATGTATGTGTCCATGTCTTGACGATCATATATCCAAAAGTCTACTGCTTCCCCAAATTCTTCATTTGTGGCTTCGTCATCTAAGGTAATTTTAATTAATTGTGGCTTTGCTGCCAATTGTGATAAGTTCATTCTGTTAATCCTGTTGTCTGTTGATCAATCTATTTGCAAGCATTACAACAAAGTTTAGTCTGTTGGTTGCTTTCTGCAAATCTGCTTGTGCACAACGCACTTCGTTCTTAGCCTTAGCAGTTTCAGCTAGTAAGCTTCTTAATAATTCTTCATCTGTCTTTGAGTCTAATAAATCCATAAATCTTCCTACAATGTATTTAGCACATAAAGAGAAACAGGGTTCCAAAAAGAAACCCTGTTCTAGCGTGTGCCTTCACATGCTTTAAGCTACGGTGTAATCGCCATCTACTGTAATAGTAATTGGAGATACCCATACTGGGCTGTCTGCTGATACAGTTGGTGATAAACCAGTAATGTAGCCTGAGCCACTTATTGTTTTACCAGTTGCGCCGCCATCAGTGTCACCTAAGTAAAGAGCAAAGTCAACCTTTGTCTTTGCCGCAGATGCGCCCCAAATTCCCAAGCCAGCAACAGTAATTATATCTGCTCCTGAGCCAAAGAAACTTGCTTGTTCTAGTACTAGATTCATTCCCAAACTGTTAGTTGCTGTAGTAGCAATTTGTAGTTTAGAAGCTGAGTCTAATTGTGTCCAAGTAAATACGTCATTTGCCGCGTTTACCGTCACGTCCTGCAATGCAGGGATAGTTGTTCCGGAGTCTGAGCCATTGCTGTTAACACTAAGACTTAGTGTTGACATTGCGGCTGCTACTCCTGGTGCTGGGTATATGTATGCCATGTTGGTTTCCTTTTAAGTTAGTTGTACATATCTTAGTTCTAACGTTGTGACTACTAAATCGCTTACAAACTCTGTAGTTACATCACATTCTCTGGTGTAAGCACCAACGATTGTAGTAATGTCCTTTGCAGCCTTTAATAAACTCACTAATGCGTCATAGTTCGCCGGAACTTGTTTAGCGTCTGCAGTAAAGTAGACCCTGATAATATTTGTTTCATTGGATAACGAAAAACCGCCTAAGGTTTGTATCACTGGAGTAGTTTCTACTTGTAAAGGTTCTACGTAAATTCTCTTAACGTTTTTAATGTAAAGTGGAATTCCTGCATCATCATATGGTAAGTCATTTACTAGTGTAAAGCTTCCCAGTGATAAACCTCTAATGTAGTCTTGTACCAGTTCTCTCATTACCTAATCCTTTTTAGATTGTATTGGCCTGGGTCTTTTTCATCTGATGATATAGTACCATCATTGTCAAAGTCATACCAATCACCTGCTGTGATAAGTTCACCGAATAACGATTCTGACTTGTTATTGTAATATCCAATCTTCTGTCTTTCTGCGTTGTCCTCATTACCAAAGTCTGCTACCTTAGGTAGTATATACTCTGCTAATGCTGTATAGACGCAAAGATCTGTGAAATCATTAAGTCTAGCTTTGATCTTACCAGCGTCAAGTGATGGAATGTCAGCACTACTTGTAATGCCAACACTACTACGATCTAAGTAATAGCTCTTCCACCACTCACTAGCCCTTAGCTGTGTAAGGATTCGTTCAGTTGATCTAACTAAGATATCTTCTATAATATCATCAGTTAAGCCTTCATTATTTTCAAATAAACGCTGATCTCTGTTATAGACATCATCATACTCAGCAAAGCTAAGTGTATTTCCACTCTCAATAATAAAGGCCATCTACTGTTACTCCTATTAGGCTACGTTAATTAACTGTATGCCACGTGTCGCTGATACAACGCCAACGCCTGCATGCAAACTAGCAACAACATCGTTGCCAACAGCTTCTGGACGTCTGCCAACTTCAATGTCAACATTCTTTTGCATAGCAAGACGACATGCGTCCTGACCAAAGATGAATCCACTGTGTGCGGCTGGAACTAAAGCACTTTGGAACATTTGTACACCAGCAAAGGTGCCAACATAACCATTACGTAAAGCTTCAGTTTGGAAGTCACCGCCACCAATGTTAGCATTAGCATAAAGTGATTTCATTAAGATTGAAGCTTCAGCAGTTGAAAGGATACCGTAAAGCATTCCCATCTCGCCTGCGCCACGAATCTGTGCAACAGCATCAAAGATTGAATCTGATGTCATTGGTACAGAGTCAGTAGTTGATGCTGTAAGGCTTGTTGCCATAGCTGTCAATACTGCTGTGTCAAATGCTGTTGCAACTGCGTTGCCCAACACACGACCCAATTCACTTGGATCAATTCCACCCAAGTCACGTACAACGGAACGAGCCGCATACAAGTTAACTGGGATAGTAACACTGTTGTCTGCAATTGCGTTAACAGTAAGATCTGCTCCAGCGTCTGCAGTAATTGCTTGACCAGTAACAGCACCAAGTACAGGTACTTGAGCGCTCTGTGACCCAGCTGGTACATTTACCATTGGGATTAAGTTTCCGCTTAAGAAAAGCGATTGTTCTTGTGCCGCATAAATTGTTGCGGCTTTGGTTGGTACTACTAGACCGTCTAGTGTAAAACCTGACATATATTCGTTAGCCATGATATTCTCCTAAAGATTGGCGTTATATTAAAGCAAGCCTTTTGACTTTGCTTCTTTGTATATCTTACGATGCTCTGGATTAGTTAAATCCAAGTCACCAAGATTAAACTTTGACGAAACATTACCGTTAGATACGTTTGTCTTAGTATTAGTTGTAGTGTTACCTGCAACTTTGAAGTGCGGGTTACTGTCAAGGAAATCCTTAACTAAATCATCTACGCTGAACAAGTTTCCTGATTCATTGTAGCGAACGTTACCTGTATCATCCAATACTTCAACATCGTCTCCGCTTTCTGACAATCTAACACTATCGTTCAAAAGTTGTCTAACTTGTGATGGATTAATGCTTTTATGTCTTGCCGCAGAATCAAGTAGTGGGTTAGTAACCTTGTACTCCTTGATCAAGTTGTCTCGTTTATGGATTTCTGCATCCTTTTTGGCAGCCAATTCCTGCAGGGTTTTTTCAAACTCACCACGCTTCAAAGCTTCGTCAGTACGACGTTTCTCATCTGCATCACGTAAGCCCCGGAGTTCTTGTGGATCTCCCAAGTCTTCGTATGGTTTTAGAAGTTTACGCTCTAATGATCCGCGCATACGGCCCATCATATTGTCTACTTCGTCCTGTGTATAAGTTTTGGTTGCTACCTGATTTTCAGTTTTAACGTCCTGGGTTTCAGTTGCCGCATCGTTTGCCAATGTTGTATCGCTCATTGTAAGCTCGCCTCCTTAAGAGTGTGTTTATAATATTGTGTACACAATAAATTAATCATTAAACTTATTGTAATGTTATTTATCAATTGCCCGTAAATACATTGCAGTTATGGCGCAGTCCTACGTTTCTTAATTCGCTTGTTAACAGCTCTTGGCTTGAATGTACCTTTTTGTATACCCATACCTTTATTAAAGCTACTGGAGTGAGGGCTTCTTATACCCCCACCCCTTCTAGCGTATGCAAATCCAGCTCTGTGTCCACCACATCCGTGCTTGCATACACTACCGCGGAACCTAGCCATTTAATATTTCTTCTTCTTAGACTTAGGCTTCTTCTTCTTTTTCTTGGCATATGCCATATTACTCTCCTTGGTGTATCCAACCCTGTGCTACATAAGCAAGATGTTCTTCTTGCGTGTTAACATTAACCTGTGCATTGTCTGCTGGATTAATCATAACATGCGGTACAAAGTCGTCTAGATCAATGTCTTCAATGTCCATCCACTGTAGTAAACGCTTGTCAATTTCTTTAATAACTCTTTTATCTGTGGCTGTTTCACGTGCTACTCTAAGTTGTCCAACTTCTGCACTTGTGTCACGTATGTTAAAGCTACCTGGATATTCTAGTTCACCGTCCCATACTGTTCCTTGATAGTAAGCATAGAACTTCCAAATCTGTTCTTCAGCTAATTCTAATTGATCCGCTTTCTCTGATAGTTTGGCATTAAGAAGTTGGAATTCTGTTTCCATAGCAACTCCGCTCATTGTGCGACTTTCAGTTGCTCTTACTGCGCCAGTGTTGGCCATCTTATCAATAGCTTCAATGGTGTGGTTGATTGATTTGTATATACTGTCTATACTTGCACCGCTAAATTCAAGTGCGTATGGCTTGAGACCTGGATCTAAGTTGTCCGGCATATGAATAAGTGCACCTGCGCCTGTGCCAACGTTAGTCTCTGGCGTGGCTACTAGACTTGGATGTGTGTCTAACTTAATTGATTCAACTGCTTCACTTGTGCAATTGTAAATCATTTTTTGTGCGTCTGCAATGTCATTGATGTCACTAATGCCAATGCCTCTGACAGTGCTTCTTGTATTGTATGCACACACCGCTGGGATCCATCCCAAGCCATTTGTTTCTACTTCATAATCTTTAACGGTTTCTTCGTCACCGTCTAAGGTGTATGTAGTAATAAAGTCTGGCGTCCATTCTTTAACGACAGTTATACTGCCATTGGTGTCTTCAATATACTTAAAGTAATCCAGCACGTACTTACCATTGGGTTGACGTGTCCAGTTCCAGTCAGTAACTACTAAAGGTGTTAACATTGTTAGGTACGGACGTACTTCTGATTCAAGTTCGTCTGCCATACTAACAGCGCCTACGTTGGGCTTAACGCACATAATCCAAGCGTGACCAAACACACTAGTCCATACGTTTACTTCTTTCATAAATTGGTCTAGGCTGCGACCATCGTGATCAACGTCACGCATAAAGTTTCTAATGCCTGGGCTGTTTTCAAGTGATCCAAGGTCTCTCTTAGGTTGATCTCTAAATAAGAAACTTGTGTACACATTAATAACACTGCGACAGTGATTTTCTAATGGAGTTGTTTCAAGTCTAGCATCGTACTCTCTACCGTTTTCTAATTGGTAGTGGAACAAGTGTCCGGCGTTACGATATACTTCGCCGCCTATGTATGATTCAAACAAGTATTGCCAGTGTTCGTTGTTACCGTTGTATATTGAATTGCCTGCTAATATAGCGGCTGCATCGTCTGATACAATGTGTGATATATCCATTAATTTTTCCTTTGTTGTTATCTTATTGTCCAACGCTGTGGAGCAACTGGTTCAACTGTTCTACGTAGTGGGTACAAGAACGCGAGACAATATGACCAAGCATCAAACATATGATCGTGGCCTGAATCTTTGTCTGGTATCATTGTACCTGCTTTAAAGCTGTGCTTCTCTAAACTCTCTATAGTGTATTTACATCTTTTTGCGATAAAGGCATGCGGAATACCATCAGCTGAACATAAACGTGCGTTACTAGCGTTAATTCTGTCTTTTACTGGGTCATGTTTGCGTGGTGCCTTAACTATAAACCCAGCGTTAGTTAATATTGTGTGATCTGTCATTCCCCCCGCGCTCGTACGTCTTTGATTTCCTGATGGATCTGGAAAAACATTCACTCTGCTTGTGGGATATCTGTTTCTAATCTCTTCTACCATCTCATTTGTGTTACTACTGTACATTAATATCTCATCTATGGTGTATATAGCGTCCCCACTGCGTACACTTATGGTTGCACAAATTGGCGATACGTTGAAATCAAGTCCCACATCTATAACTCTTGTGTCTGGGTTTTCAAGTTCTTTAATGTTAACATCACGCTTGAACGCCCAGGCTATTAAATTGTTGTCTGTTTCAAAAGTTGCTAGGAACTCCTGATTAAACTGTCGCTCACTCATATCCTGTTTTGCGGCTTCAATTTCATTTGCAGTAACAAAGCCACCGTCTATGGTGCGGTATTGAAATGTACTCCAATTGTTTGTCTCTTGTGCTTGTATATATAAGTCGTAGAAGGTATTGTTCTTGCCTTTTGGCGTGCCTATAAACAATGCACCGCCTTGTTGGTCAGCTAGTGCAGGGCGTATTATCTCTCCCCACAGTGATTCCAGCTTACATTCACCGGCTTCGTCTATTACACAATAGCTTAGACTAACACCACGCAACTTGTCTGGATCTTCTGTACCTTTAAGACTAATAACACTACCATTCTTAAGAGTTATGCTGAGTTCGCTTTCGTTAATCTTCTTAACCCAACGTAAGTCCATGAGTCTACGCTTTAAAGGTTTCCACAGTATCATCTTAGCGGCTCTATAACTTGTAGTAAGATAGAATATTTCTTGGTTGGGCATACGAGCCCTGTAACATATTTCACGCATACTTAGATATGTTTTGCCAAATCTCCTCCCGGCCACAACCACTTTGAAGCGGCTGTCACAGTCTGCTATTGTTTGTTGAGGTTTACTTAGTTTCAACGTATAAGTCCTCTACTATCTTTTCCAACAGTCCAAACTTTTGCTCATGTCTAACGATTAAACTTCTGTCTTTGCGTATCATATCAACTAGTTCTTTGTGTTGCTGTGTTAGTTGAACCATTATTGCTTCAAGACTATTGTGGTGATGCACTAATTCATTTAACATTTTGCTGTGTGTTTCAAGTTCTAGTAACGGGTCAAAGTTTGGATCCATCATTGTCATTGTTTAGGCCTCCGTGGGCGTTTGGGACTTGGCTTTTTTAAGTGTGTTAGTCTTGGTATCACTTCTAAATTGTCCATAGTCCATCCTTCACTAAAGTCAAGTCTGCTTAGGCATAAGTCGTCACTGCCTCTTCCACGTTGAAGCCATATGTCGTGGGGCCATATGCTCATCCAATCATCCCATGTTAATTCATAGTCTTCGTTTCTAAACTTAGCTTGGCTTTTATGTTTGCTGTATGCGTAATACTTGTCGTGGTCTATGGGGTCCGGACCACTAATCCATTTGCTTGGATCTTCTCTAATTCCTTGTGGCTTAGGGCTTGTTTTAATTGTGTAAACGTATTTGGGTATGTATCCGATCATAGCATACTCCATAATAACGTGGACAATACAATAGCATATGCCACAGTGAGTATTACGATTGAGTGTTGTAATATTTTAAGTGTCATCTTTAATGCTCCAATCAAATAGTGTGTCTTTAGGCTTTGCATCTAAGTTGCCCATGCTTGAATCATAATTAGGTAAGTCAATGTCCATCATTTCACAGTATGCTTCACGTATATTCATAACTACTTTGAACGCAACGCTTTTAATACTTGTGTCGCGGTGTAAGTGTGTTACTCTATGACTTAGCTTGTGTGTTGCTTTTGGATACGGATATAATACATTGTCACTGTGCTTACAGTATTGATCAATGTGTTTAACAAGAGTATTACAATCTCTAATTATCCGTTCGTCTAGGCGCATGTGTCCTTTGCTTTCCAATGTGAGTGCAATTATTAAGAACTTTAGCCATTGACTGTTGTCCCAATCGTGCCACTCCTTTATGATACTGCCTCGTTGTATCTGTCCATACTTGTTAATATAGTTGTTTAAGCGATCCATTTCGTTAACAAATATATCTATAAATTCGTCTATTGTTAGTTGTTCTGCCACTGTATTCTCCTTTGTATAATAGTATTTATACATTTGAAGAAATAAACGGTGGTTAAGGACAAGGCTTGCTATGCAGAACTACTAGGAACCAATAGCAAGCCTTGTGGACTGTTTTACTTCAGTCCAAGAAGATTATCGCCACTCTACGTTTTTATAAGTGTGTTTTACAGTTTTAACATTTGCCATTACGCTGTCTCCTCTACTAACTCTTTAACCTTGTGTAGCATAGGACCTATTTCAACTAATACCTTGTTAGGAATCTCTGGTTCGTCTTCAGTTGCTACATCTATTAACACTTGTGCCTGATAGGTTAGAAGTAGATCATTAAGTTTATTAATAAACAGTTGTTTCATAATATTTGCCATTTCGTTTGCCTTAATAAGCGTTATTGCCTATACATATAGTATACTATCAGAACGTGTATACTTCAACCTTTTTATGCCGCAATTGCAAAGTTAAGTTCACTAGCAATTCGTAGAGTAAGTTCATCGTCTACACCCCAAGCATCAACATATTCTTTGTGCAAGTCTTGCAAGTATGCAATTTGCTCTTGTGCCCAAAGAGTAACGTATACACCGTTCTTGATACTCAAACGGTTCAAATATTGGTCTCTAATGTCAAGGTAGTCAAGCATAAACTCAAATACTTGTTGTGCTTCTTGTGTTGCGTCTTGGATGTTGTCATATTCTACTAGACTGTAGTCAATGTCAAACTTAGTGTAGGATTGTGTATCAAAGTCTACTTCTGCTAGAACATACGCACCTAAGTTACGGTTAAGACGTTCTAGTGTAGGAAAGTCAATGTCAGTAATAGGAAGGATGATAGTTGCTGTATCAGTTGTAATGTTAGTAATCATTGTATTTGCCTTTTGTGTTTGCCTATATAAGCGTTATTGCCTATACATATAGTATACTACCTGAACGTGCAGAGATCAACCATTATTTTCTGGAGAACACTTTAATAGTGCCGCCGTCTATTACTCTTTCATCTACTAGACTTGAATCATCTGTGTCAACAGTTATTGTAGCATCTGCTGTCAACTTCTTCTTCTTAGGTGTTATTTTTTTGACAGTAGTTGCTGGCTCAACGCCCCCAATAAAGTCTTCAATCACTCGTATACAGTCTGCTTCATCGTCGCACTTAACAAAAGCACCGTTAATACAAGCGTGGAATGTAATTGCTTCAAACGGTCCATCTATCCATATGCTGGCTCTATTGCCTGCTACTGTTTTAATCTTCTTCATGTTCAATCTCCTCTGAGTATTCTTCTATTTCAACTGTGTTATCGCTTTCGTTCCACGGTAGCGGAGCATTAGCTTCACCATCAATGGGTTCTGAGCTCATGCCCAGTATATTTTTAGCTAGGAATATTTGCACAGCGGCGTTCATATTGACTACAGCATTCTTCATCATTGCCCTACGCAAGGTTATTTTCAATTCCTCCTTGCCTTTTATGATATATTCGCTGAAGTTGTAGCGTATAGTCTGTTCAGTAACACCGTAGAAGTTTGCAATGTCACAGTTTGAGCAGCCTAAAGCCGCAAGTTCTTGTACTTGGTCCGGGGGAACAATCTTCTTGTTACGGCCAACTGGAAGTCCCAATATACTTCCTTCAGTTAATTCTTTGGGTTTAGGTCCTGTCTTCTTCATAATAGTATTTATTAAACTCTTTCATTAAGGCTGTTTATTTAGGATGTGGCTTCCATGCACCCTTACTTGTATGTTGTTGTTGTAATAGTCTGAGCGTTCCAGTACACATCTTGCAAACTGTTCTTTTGCTTCTAGATAGTTACATTGACTCTTACTGGGGCATGTATGCAGTATTGTACGCTTGAAGTTGGATAAGCCAAGCCTTTTAATATCTTCAGTTAAACTGTCTGAGCTTCCCCAGTATGTTAACCAATCACTGCTTACTCTACTGTGCCTTTTGTTTGTCCTGCCTTTAAGTGGGGGTTTGGATCTTTTGAAGTGTGTTAGCTTCTTGCCTATATACTTTTTATTTAACGTAATGCATTCTATTAGATAAACAAAGCCCACTACTGTAGAGGGCAACTCTGTTATGATCTTATTGTTCAACGTCCATTCATTCACGTGTGTTTGCTTCCTTGCGTTTCTCTGCCCAAGTCTTGGGTCTTTTGCGTTGGTCAAACTTAGGATTAATCCACAAGTATTGTCCACGTACTCCTGTGGCTTTTTGTTTGTCTGAGATGTAATCATCGTCTAGTGCAAAAGCATTAAGACACAGTCCATACAGTACAATCCAACCGATGTATGTTTTATCTTCTGCATTCCAACCCACAGCTCCATAACAGCCCGGCTCTACTTGTATTGGTTTCATTGAAGTAGCACGGGCACCTGTGTTTTCGTGGAACTTGCCCTGTTGTGGTGTTACTCCCAGTACGTTCTTTACATGCTTACGCATACCGGTAAACACTAGTCTTGCGGCATCTTTGCTGTCTGCTGTGTAGCGTAAGAAGTTGGTTAAATTGCTCTTGGGTTGCATGGGAGCAATAAACTCTGCATTAGTACCGTCATCTAGGTTAAGTCTAATTTTAAGTTTGCGTTGTCCACCTTCATTGTTGAACAGTTGCACAATCGCACGTTTGACGTTGTGTGGTCCAAGTGGTGATTCCTCCTCAACAATTTCGCTTTCCATAACCACCTTTCTTTCTCTTGAGTCAAGACGCTCTTGAGCAAGTACACTATCTGTTGACAGAGGCGAAGCCTGGCCAAGAGAGACCAGAGACGGAGTCGTTGCAATATGTTCTTCTTTGTTCTTTTTTTGTTCTTTATGTTCTTCTATGTTATAATACTCTACGCCATTTTGTCGTATCGCTATGTCTTTGTTTATTAGTTGCAAGATGTTAACGCTCATAGCAACACCTTCTTTGCACTATTCAGTACATTTGTTAGTTGCTTGTTGTTGAGGTCTTTGCCATCAGTGTATGTTTTAATTGCTGTGCGGAACTGTTGCTTTTGTACTGGTGTTAGAAACTGTTGTTGCCTTAGACAGTTTACTGCCAGTTGCGCCGCTTGAGTTGTTTGTTGATTTGCCATTTGTTTTTCTCCGTTTAATGTTTTACAGTTGACCTTAAAGGTTAACTATGCTATTATTATACAATAGTATTTATCAAATGTCAAGTTATTCCGGCAGAAATTGGTTTGTCAACCACGTTTGAACCGTGTTATTAATTGACTGTGTAAATAGTAGTATGGATAAACAAATACCACAAGAAATAGCAGATAGAATTGAATATAGTACTTCAGCTTGGGATCCCCAAGGTCACGAAAAAAAGGTGCAAAGTATTGCTCCGGTATTTGACGCTTGTGAAGACTGCGGGCTGGCTTGTGTGGTTACACGAACTATATTGATTAAGAAGCAAGTAAGCAGAAAGAAACATTGGAAACGCAGTTGTAATATATGTAAGAAGATTGCAATAGATGATGGAATGTACGAGTTTACACAAGCAACTTACGAAGTTGAGTGTCAACGGTATCACGACAGTGGTGCGTTAAAGGCCAATCAAGATCCTAACGCGGTAAAACGTGGACGTCCATTGGGAAGTAAAACTAAATTGAAGTCGCTCATTAATACAGTGGATTAATTAGTTTATTAATAAATACGTTTGTAACAGTTTCATATTTTGTGTTTTCACTGCCATTTTGACACACTCCGACGAAGCTGTTACGGACAAAAAACACATTGATGTTTTTATTACCCGTCCTAGCTACACGCAATGTGAGTGCAGAGGCGGGTATTTTTTTGACTAAGGCATTGCAGTTATGATTGTTGCAACAGCGCCTATTAGAGCTACGACAATGGTGCTTACAGCAACGATCATAGCTTTGACTAACCCTTTGTTACCTTTAATAACCCCAGTGTGTAAATCAATTACTGCGGCTTCAACTTTTTCTAAACGTTCATTCAAGTGAGCATACCTTATTGCACATAAGTCAACATGTGCTTCTAGATGTTCGCGTTCGTATTCTGTAGTATCAGGCATTGTTAGGCAGCTCTATCTATTACTTCAACACGGAAGTTGCGTCTGTCAATTAATCCGTTTGTAGTTGTTACCTTTGCAGTAATAATATAAACCTTGTCTGCTTGTCCAGCACCAAGTTCAATATACGTTTTTTTACTGTCACCTGACTTGCCGTTGCTTACATTTGTTAACGGAGTTGGATCATTACGTCTTGCGGCAACAGTGTATACCACTGTGGAAACAGTGTCTCCTGCCTCAAGCCAGTTAGTCCAATCAAGTGTGTATATTAATTGTGCCTCAGTGTCTTTAGTGGCCCACAGGCCCTGGTTTGTTTCTTCAAATCCAGTTCTTCTTAAATTAGCCATGTTTAACTCCTAAATGTCTGACTTCTGTTTTCATACGTTATTGTATGGGTTCTTGTTTCACTGCTGATGCTGCCGCTTCTATATTCTGTTGGTATTATATAAGTTAAGTCTGCATCAAATACTATTTTACGTCCAGCAGTTACCATAGTTGCTGTACTGCTTAATGCACTCTCGCCGCCAATTAGTTTTGAGACTGTAAACAATGTTGATGATGTGCTTACTAACGCAACACTTGTTTCTCTAACACGTTTTACATTTGCAACTTGTGTAACTGCTGTTACTAGATCTATTTCGCCTGCTAGGTTAGCTCTAACAGTAGTAGAGAACGACATTGCGCCACTTAAAGCACCTGTAATGTCAATAGTGGCGTTAACACCTATTGCAACGCTACTCGTTGTATCTAAAACAGCGTTAGCGACTTTTCCAGCTAAAACAACCGCTTCTAGTGTCGTAGTACTACTAAGTGACACATCTGACGTTTTAAGAGCCGCGATTGGAGCAACTACTGTAAACGCACTGTCAAACGGTATTACTGTGCCTGTTGTTACTCTTGCATTTATTGTTAATGTTGCATTTGTGGATATGTCAACAACTATGTCACCAACTTTAACTGCGGCAACTAGTTCTGTTGCAATACTTTCAAACGCTGTACTAAACGGACGTATTCTTGTATGATCAAAGTCTTGTGTAAACGCCGCTGGCATTGTGCTAACGGCATCTGTTGTTACTGCCGCACTAACATCTTGTGTTGTATTACTGCTTAACGCACTTTGTCCGGGACGTATTCTTGTATAATCAAAACCTTGTGTAAACGCACTGCTCAATGGAGCAACAATACCAATAAAGCCGCCTTGTGCGTCTGCTAGTACAGTTACATTAGTACTAAGTGCTATACTAGCATCTGCTATTACATTTGCTGTGACACTCAATGCTGTTGCTGATGATAAGCCTGCGCCCAGCTGTATTGTTTCATTTACTGCGGCTGTTAGTGTTGAAGTAACATCACAAGCAATTAGTGTATCACCTATTTTGCTAATAACGTTAATATTAGATATAATACTATCAAAAGATGCCGCACCCGGATGCACAATACCAGCAACAGTTTCTATAGTTGTACTGCTACTAATTGATGCACCGTGATTAGCAATATAGTTTGGATTAACACTTAATGTTGAAGCGCCTACTTGCAATACAGTAGTGGCAAGTATTGCACTGTCGTCTGCACTAACTGTAAAGCTAGAACTTAACGCACTGGCTACTTCATGTGTTACTCTTGGAGGACTCCAATTGGTTATATCGTCAACAGTATTGTTTTCAAGATGCAATAATAAAGTTGTGTACTGTGTATTAGTGTATGGAGTTGTTTCAACGGTAAAAGTATTATTGCTATATGTGTAACCTGTAACACCTTTACCAAATCTTACTTCGTCTAAGGAGAACAAAGTGGTTGATGAAGCTTCCCAACTAGGGTCGCCTAATGTTATACGGGGAGTTGTAAAAGTCCTAATATTTGCACTTGTTGTTATTTCGTTTGTTTTAGTTCCGTCAACAAATACTTTAACACCTGTACCCGGCTTCCAAATAACAGCAACGTGATGCCATGTTTGATATCCAAGTACGTCAGTGGTTGATAGTGACTGTAAGCTATTGCCACTGGAATCATATATCCTAACAATTAACTTACCGCTGTTGGCTTGGTTAAGCTGTATACTATAACCAGTAGAAGCAGTGTTGCCGTTATCATCTATAGTTAATAAGTTTGTTAGAGACAACGAACTGTTGTCATATATCCACGCATCAAACGCCCACTCATCAGTATTATCTGGAGCTAACGTTGGTTGATTAACATATTGGATTTTTCTAGTATTAGCACCAGCGTTAGCACGATAACTACCAAACTTCAAATTGTTTGTATTGTAAGTTATTGTGTCTGTATTGGCAACTAACGCACGGGGACCTGTACGCAAGGTGTAGCTAATTGGTATTGCTGTTAGTGCAGATGCACTTGTAAGTTGGGTTGCTGGAAGATTTGTTGTGAATAGTATGGAAAGTGAAGCGGTAGTAACAAGAGTAGAGGCAGTGTTACGTGTTCTATCACTTTGAGCACTTAGGTTAATAATGTTATCAAGTGTAACACTGCCACCTCTAGTGTAAGCACCATCACTGGCCATTGTAAAGTTGGTTGTTAGTGTAATATCACTTGTGCGTGTTGCGCTCACTGTTATACTTGGGCTGAACAAACTATCAATTGCAACCACAGCATTGACCGTCTTAACAACTGTTGTTGCTTGTGTTGTTGCTGATGTTAAGGATGATCCAGCAGTTTGTAATAGACCAATTGTACTTGATGATGTTGCTGTTACAGTTAATGCAACAGCACCTTCGTGTGTAACACCCGCAACAAAGTAGTCCGCGACCATATAATCTTCAGTATAGTAACTACTTGTACTTGCAAGTTTTACTTCTATACTTGCAGTTAATGCACCTGACAACGCAATTTCAGCTTCAGCTATTATACCAAAGTAATCGTCGTCTAAATAACCTGCATCAAAATATATTTGGTCGCTCATATTGGTTCCTTATTCAGCCTCACCTAATATAATGTAACTATTTAGATCTATGCCTGCGGCAGTTAGTGCTGTGTCTAATGCTTCAGTCTTTTCATCCATTGTTGCGGATGAAACATCACCAACATCAATGTTTTGTACAGATCCGTCTAGTAGTTCAATTGCTAAAATCATTGTCTAATCTCCTGTTCCATTATGCGTCGTCATCTGTAAAGGTAGTTGACCCGTCTGCACCGTCACCGTGTATTAGTAACTTAGTATCGTCGTCATTTGTAAATGCGGCACTTGGGAGAGTATGCGAACTTTGTGTTGGATCATATCGTGCTATGCTTGATACACGCACCTCATCCATCCAGCCATTGCCACCTTGGTTAAACATAATCTGACCGTCTGCTAGTCCACCAATGCCAATTGCTTCCTGGTTTGGAGATTGTCCAACGACACCTGATATGCCTGTATTACTTTGTTCTCTTGTTCCATCAAGGAAGAACGCTACGTTGTTTGAAGCGTCTCTTACTAGTGCAAAGTGATGCCACGTGTCTGCGGATATTGCAGGAGTTGCTACACCTACATGCCAACCTGGCAGGAGCATTTGTATTTTCGTATCGTAGTTTCTAAACAAGAGAAAGAAGTTTGAACTATGTCCGCTGGATTCTTTGTTGCTCATCAGTCCTGCACTTGCATCACCAGTGT
>Ga0307488_10000860_pt1 | contig 25299 bp, 38 predicted proteins | sample SB02metaG_FD_202248 | JGI IMG/M metagenome (GOLD analysis project Ga0307488, IMG submission 202248) | Sea-ice brine microbial communities from Beaufort Sea near Barrow, Alaska, United States - SB 0.2 | ecosystem: Environmental > Aquatic > Marine > Coastal | place: USA: Alaska | collected... | reverse complement strand
CAACACTACGCTTCGGCTCAAACACCATGATGATAATCGTAAGGTTAAGATGTATTGGTATGCTATCAACGCTCTAGATGTGTACACTACCTATAATGGGCTGAGACAAAATGGAAATTTGTATGAAGCAAATCCAGCACTACCAGACAGACCTAGTTTGTCACAGTTGATTTTACACAAGGTAGTGATGTTCTCCTTCTACGACCGTTATTTTGAATTTACACAAAGTGATTACCGGCATTTGAATTTCCTTCTTACTGGTGTTGTCATTAATAATCATTCACTTTATAACTAGAGAAACATATGGCTTATTCAGATAAAGTATTAGATCATTATGAGAACCCGCGTAACGTAGGTAAATTGGACGATAGCAAAAGTAACATTGGAACTGGAATGGTTGGAGCTCCAGCATGTGGTGATGTTATGCGTTTACAGATACAGGTTGAGAATGACATTATTGTCGATGCAAAGTTCAAGACCTATGGATGTGGAAGCGCAATTGCTTCATCTAGCCTATTGACAGAGTGGGTAAAAGGTGTTACTATAGATAAAGCATCGCAGATTAAAAACACAGAGATAGCTACAGAACTTGCCCTGCCACCAGTAAAGATACACTGCTCGGTATTAGCAGAAGATGCTATCAAAGCCGCAGTTAAGGATTATAAACTAAAAAACCATATGTGATTATATTATGAAGTTAAATGTGTATGTCGGTGAAAACAAAGATTATAAAATTGAATATACTCTGCATGACAATCCGACAGTACATTTGATTTATACCAGACTGCAACAAGTCAATCGTGTTGTGAGTAATACTCAGACGAATGGCTTTAGAAGTGAAACTGACATTGAGACTGATTTAGAAAATATTGTCAGTAAGTTAAATCGGTTCGGATTTCCTATTGAATATACTCCCGAAGAATTAAACCGCCTCCACATTAATTTCCCTACATACTTACACCAATATTACCACGACGAACAGATCAGACATACGCTGTCATTGTTTAATAATTTAATCCACGAACTTGAATCGACCCAGAGGAAGAACAGCCGTAACTGGGCATTACATGGATTGGATATTGGTGAGCCATTGTTAGAGGAAAGTTATTCATTATTTGAAATACCAAATGGCGATAAATTGTATATGAACTATCCTCATGTAGGTAAACACTTTTTAGAGCTGTTTATTGATAAGGATGTGGACTGTCCGGATGAACAGATATTGTTAACACAAAATTATAATGCAAGCATAACCCAGTTTTTTGTAAATGTTGAATACACTTTCAACGACCTTGAAGATCACTTGAAAACATTTTATGAAAAAATAAAACACAAACTTCCGTATGAGTGGGGTGATGATAAACTAGCAATAGGTTATCTTCCAATTGGTGATATGCTAAATGATAGGGATGAAGTGTTAGATGAAATAAGCAAGCATAAATATATACATAGTTGGGAATGTTGTTAATTATATTGGAGTTATATTATGGATTTAAAAAAATTAGACCTGTTGGATTTTGGTGATGAATTGTTGCAACGTCCACCTAAGTTTTTCGATGCAACTGAGCATGATGCCAAAGAAGTGTGTGATGCATTATTTGCAAAACAGAAGTCACTTGGTGGTATAGGGCTATCTGCGAATCAAGTAGGACTTGATATGCGAGTATTTGTATTTGGTGACAACACACACAGCCCCGGCAAGGCTACGAAGGGACTTGTCCGGTATGTTATCAATCCAGAAGTTATTGATGTCGGTATGGAAACTGAGGCACTTAAAGAAGGGTGTTTAAGTTTGCCTGGAGTATCACTGGTAGTACGGCGCCCAACCTCAGTCACTGCTAGTTATCAGGATGTGACGGGTGATAACGTAACAGAAACGTTTACCGGTATTTCAGCTAGGGTATTCTTACATGAGTATGACCACATGATAGGGCAGAATTTCACACAGCGCGTATCAAAGTTAAAATTAGACCGAGCTGTTAAATCAATAAAGAAAAAAGTTCGCCATCAACAGCGGCATGGAGTAATCTAATGACAGACGATTTTGATTTCGGTTTTACGATAGTTGACAATGATGATATGGAACCGGCAAACACTCAACAACAGGCAGAGGTGAATGATGATTTTAAAGATGAGATAATGAAAAAGTTGTACGAGATTGAAAATAGAATCTTGTCTGCTGATAATAGTGGGGTCATTAACGAACACCGAACATTGGTTGAATCTGATGTTGCAACTAAACTACGAGATGTAGAAGACTTAATATTACCACTATTGTTAAACTTGAAGAAAAACCCCGAAAAAGAAATGATACATTGGCCTAATAGAACAGCCATAATTGATAAACAAATTGAAAAAATAAAGGCGGTTACCAGATATTATGAGCAACTCTAATAATGAAGAAGTAACAACTATGTCTTCGGGTTACATACAACAACCTCTAGGCTATATACATCATTTTTATGTATCAGGTGAAATAGGGCAACCACAAGACTATTCTGAATGGATTCAGACTATACGGTCAGCGGGTCCAATGGATGTGATTTATTTGCACCTCAATTCTGAGGGTGGTGATGTAATGACGACAATTCAACTTATGCGAGCCCTAAACGAATCTGAAGCAAAAGTTATTTCATCTGCTGAGGGGTTAGTTGCATCTGCGGCTACTATGTTGTTCTTGTGTGGTGACCAATGTGAGATCTCAGATCACTCCATGTTTATGTTTCATACCTTTTCCTCATTCTCATATGGTAAATCAAGTGAGATGCAAGCTCAAGTCAAATTAGAAGCATCTTGGGGTGCAAATTTGGTACGTCAAATATACGATGGATTCCTCACAGAAGTGGAGATTTTGGCGATTTTAGACGGTCGAGATCACTGGATGGAGGCAGATGAGGTCTTAGAGAGGCTTAAAAATAAAAAAGAGGAAGTAAATCAAGCACCTATATCACCGAAAAAACGCAAAAAGAGCCCAAATAAAGCGAAATAGTGCTTGACTTTGACTTGGCTAGAGCGTATAATACATGTATAAACTGAAAAAACAAGGTGAAATGCATGGATATTACGGGGAAAAGTACTCTAGCTAAGTTGCTTGCGGCTGAGAATATATCAGTTGAGCACCAAAAAGTCCCTACAGCCCATTTTGATTTGAAATCTCGTAAGATTGTATTACCCATATGGAAGTCAATGGACAATGATCTATATGACCTGCTTATTGGTCACGAGGTTGGTCACGCATTGTTTACTCCATTAGAAGGCTGGCACGATCAAGTTACTAACAAAAGCCAGGGATTCAAGTCATTCCTTAATGTTATTGAGGATGCACGTATTGAGCGCAAAATAAAGGAGAAGTTTCCTGGCTTAGTCAAAAATTTCTACAAGGGTTATCAAAAACTGTTTGCTGAAGACTTCTTCGGTGTAGCGGATAAAGATGTTGCTACCCTCCCCTTAATCGACCGAATCAATCTTCACTACAAGATTGGCAATATGCTCGGTGTTACTTTTTCTGATGCAGAACAAGATTATATTACACGTATAGATGCCGCTAAGACTTGGCAAGATGTTGAGTTGATTGCAAATGACCTCTATGCTTACTCAGAAGATGAAACCGAAATGCAGGATATGTTTGATGACTTGCAATCATCTGAGTATGACCCTGATGATATGACAGAAGGTGAGGAAGATGATATGGCGCCGTCTGAGGGTGACAATGATGGTGAAACTGAGGAATCAGAAGATGCATCTGAGGGATCCAGTTCAGGTGATTCGGATGAGGATGAAGAGCAGGATTCAACACCTACTGATGATGCTGGTAGTAATTCAACCGATTCCGATGAAAAGCAAGAACCCAAATCATTCACTGATGAGGCTTTTCGTTCAAATGAGAGCAGGTTGTTAAATGAACAAGCCGGTAATATTGTCTATGGTGCGTTTCCAAAGATTAATCTCAAAAAAGTTATACTGGATATTAAAAATACTTGGGATACTGACTTCGAAGGAGTCTTTAGAGTCTCAGGCACATCTGACGAGTTTGCAACCACCGAGGTTGCTGATAGGATGTATTCTGATTTCAATCGAAAAAACACTACATATATTAATTCATTAGTTCAGCAATTCGAGATGCGCCGCACGGCGACTGAGTTTGCTAAGGCTCGTCAAAATAAAACTGGAAAGTTGAATGTTGATAAACTTTGGGCTACTAAGTTAACTGAAGATGTGTTCCTTTCAAATACGGTTGTGCCGAACGGCAAGAATCACGGTATGCTTATGTTTGTTGACTTTTCGGGTTCAATGTATCAAAATATGGCTTCTACCATTGAGCAATTGCTGATTCAAATTAGTTTTTGTAAGAAGGTCAATATACCGTTTGATGTTTATTCATTCACCAACTCAGGCAACAGCCAAATAAATCAGGAAGATTACGATATTGGAATTGGGATGTTAAACAATGGATTGACAGATGGTAAGATTGTAATAAAAGATGATGATTTCCAGATGCTTCACTTAATCTCATCTTCACTCGGTGCAACCCAATATAAAACAGTTTTTCGTAAGTTGCTAACATTTGCGGCGGCTTTCAAAAACCATAATAATGGTATTTACGCAATGCGTAGCCAACTGCCTAGACATTTGCAAATGGGTGCGACTCCCCTTGCAGAATGTGTTTTAGTTGCGCGTGACTTGATCAAAGAATTTAGATTACAGCATAATGTTGAAATTATGAACACCATATTTCTGACTGATGGTGATGCAACAGGTAACTTGGCAATTGTCGGTTCTCCTGGGCCGCTACGTAATGTGGAAAAGTTAGTTATCACTGAGGGTTCAATCAGTACTGTGGTTATTACGAACCCTACATTCCAGCCGAGATCCCCTGACCTTTGGTTTCGTGGATTACTAAAGCATCTTAAAGCAACTGTCGATACTAACCTTATCAACTTTCACATTGGAAACTTTAAGAAAAGGGATTTACAGAATTATTTGTATGTATCGGAATCAACCGAAGACTTTGATACTAAGTACAAAAAGGAATGGACTGCTAACAAGTTTTTTGAAATTGAGAACTTTAAACAGTTTGATGTATTTTACGCAATACAGGATGGTGACAATTTAGCAGTAGACGAGAACGAGTTTGAGGTAAAATCCCAGGCAAAAGGTGATTTATTGCGAGGATTCCGCAAATATCAGAATAAAAAGAGCACCTCAAAGGTGTTTTTGAACAGATTTATCGACAAGGTAGCGTAAGTTGTTGAAAACATTGAGGAAAAGACTTCATTATTTGGTGTTAAAGTGCTTGACTTTGGTGGTAATATAACGTATAATACTTGTATAGAATGAAAAAATAGACATTATTTACTTGTGAGGAGATATATTATGTCAGATAGAAATATGCTTTTAAATGCGCTTAGTCAGGTTGACAATGGCTCTGGTGTTTTTACTAGAGTTCAAATTTTAGACATTGCCAAGTCTGCTGGACTGTCGGCACCTAAATGGTTCTTTGACGAGAACAAAATTGGGCGCAATCAGTATTCAATAGATATGCAGGGAGTTGTCATCCCAATGACTGCACCTATTAAGTTACCTGAACCAGTACTTGCTCCGGTGGCTAAAGTGGTTACTCAGGCTAAGATGATTGTTGAGGTTGACAACTTAGTCCCTGCAAAGGATCCCACTTACATTCCGTTTGGTTTCAGTAAAGATATTACTCAGATCTTAAAGTCTGGTATTTTTTACACTACATTTATTTCTGGTCTGTCAGGTAATGGCAAGACCACTATGGTTGAGCAGACTTGTGCGAAATTAAAGCGTGAGGCAATCCGAGTCAATATTTCAATTGAGACTGATGAGGATGATTTGATTGGCGGTAATACGCTAGTTGATGGTAACGTGGTTTACCGTGAGGGTCCTGTCCTTACTGCAATGAAACGCGGCGCAGTACTCATCCTTGATGAGATCGATCGTGGCTCTAACAAGCTAATGTGCTTACAGGCTATCCTAGAGGGTAAACCCTACTTCAATAAAAAGACAGGTGAAGTTATTACACCTGCTCCAGGGTTTAACATTATCGCAACGGCTAATACAAAGGGTCGCGGATCAGATGACGGCAAGTTTATGTCGGCACAGATTTTAGATGAGGCATTTTTAGAAAGATTTGCAATTACTGTAGAGCAGGAATACCCATCAATGGCAGTTGAGAAACGTATCATTATGGGTAAGATGGATAAGGTAGGTAAGGTCGATGAGGACTTTGCTGATAAACTTGTTACATGGGCGGATATTATCCGCAAGACTTTCTATGAGGGTGCTATCGAAGAACTAGTTAGTACGCGCCGCTTAGAACACATTGTTAATGCTTATGCCATGTTTAATGACCGAGTAAAGGCAATTACCTTATGTATTAATCGTTTCGATACTGACACACGGGGCGCCTTCTTAGAGCTTTACAATAAGGTAGATGGTACTACTGGTGATGCAGACTTAACCGAAGAGGTTAATGTTGAACATACAAATCTCGTCATTGATGAGGACTATTCATAATGACTACTATTGTCCAAGAGAGCCTGACGAAGATGAGATCAAAGGATGAGTCTGAGATGACTATAGATTATAAATTTAGAGAAGACGAACTGATTGCTGAGTTCACAAAGTATATTGATCATACTTATGGTGGTCATTATGGACAGGGTGGATTACAGTCGAGCGAGGTAATCGTTGATCGTGGTCATGGTATTGGTTTCTTTCTTGGCAATGTTGACAAGTACAATGGACGATATGGTAAGAAGGGTCAACCCTCAGACCACAGGAAAGATATTGTCAAGATTATCCACTACGGATTTCTCGCATTGTACGAGCATGATAGGCGTGAGGCACAAAAAGTTAGTTAAAGTTTATGGGGGCTAGGTTGGAAATACAATCTCTCCTCACAAGTGCGACCTAGCCCCCTTTTTATTATAAATAGTTAGAAATATAAAATTTACTGGAGAGAGAAATGTTTACTTTTAAACTTGTAGTTGACCGAGCGAGTGCATCTGACGCTTGGCCAGGGGATAGCATCCAGGCCGTTATTGACTTTCAATTGAATTTTGGTACTAGACTTGATGCATTCGCTAACAGCCCTGCGTTAGAGGGCCTTGAAGATATTGTGTTGCAAAACAATGTATCGGAAAATGGGTTGCAACGAGTGCTAACTATTGCATTCCCTACTGAGCAATCACGCGCAGACTGGAAAGCGTCAGAAGAGGCTGTCACTGGATGGAGTGATGTTGAAACTGCGATGTCATCCCATTGGTGGCGGGGTTGGGCTGAAGATTATCCTGGCTAATTGGTCACTAAACAAATTGACTTACCTAGATTGTTGTAGTATAATACATACTTAATTTATGATAACCGTGAAGGATTTATATGATGAAAATATCAAAAGAAACACTAGACGTTTTAAAGAACTACGCAAGTATTAACACAAATATTCTTGTCCGTGAAGGCAGTACATTAGCCACTATTAGCACGGGTAAGAATATTTTCTCACGTACAACGGTCAAGGAAACCTTTGACCAAGAGTTTGCTATTTACGATTTGAATAGTCTACTTGCCCTACTCACTCTTATGGAAGATACTGATGTAGAGTTTGGTGATGACTCAATTACTATTAGTAAAGACCGCACGGAGTTTGAATACTTCTACGCTGACCCTAGTATTATTGTTTCTGCACCTGATAAGAGTATTGAAGTAGATCAGCATTTTACCTTCGACCTAACGGCAGCCGAAGTACAAATGGTTATGAAGGCAGCTTCTGTAACTGCCGCCCCCATGCTTAGTGTAGTCGCTAAAGGTGGTACAGTTATCATGTCCGTCGGTGACCCTTCAACCCCCCGGAGTAATACATTCAGGCATGTAATTGGTGAATCGGATAAAGAGTTTGATTGTCGCTTGGCGATTGAAAACTTCAAGGTCATTTCAGGTGACTATGCCGTAACTCTCTCCAAGAAGAAGTTCATGCACTTGTCAAATAATGCAACCGATTTGCAGTATTGGCTTGCCCTCGAACCTAGCTCTGTAATATAAGGAGCTTTTTATGGCTGTTGATTCTCCGTTTAGAATCCCCAATGTAATTTTCAGAACCCGGGTTCGGGATGCGTTAGATAAAGGTTATGTCTGGGATGATGTAACTACACAGAAACTATTTGCTGGTAAGCGGTGCATTCTGTTTTCTCTACCGGGTGCATTTACTCCTACTTGTACGGAACGACAGGTTCCTGACTTTGAGGCAATGTTTCCTTTGTTTAAACAACATGGCATAGATGAAATTTATTGTATGTCGGTAAATGATACTTTTGTTATGAATGCATGGGCAAAGAATCTAGAACTAAAACATGTAAAGGTTATTCCCGATGGCTCGGCTATCTTTACCACCTTTATGGATATGGATGTACAGAAAGATAATTTAGGTTTCGGTATTCGCTCATGGCGTTATGCTTTAATTGTAAATGATATGAGGATTGAGAAGTCTTTTATTGAGCAGGGTAAAGAAGATAATGCAGACCTTGACCCATATGAGGCAACTAATCCATGGGCAATTTTAGATTACTTAGCTATACCTGCAGAGGGCGGCAGGGCACTTACCCTAAACTTGACAGATGGTGTTGACAGTAAAGCAAAAATGACGTAGAATAGTTGTATTATTTTTATTATGAGGTGAAGTGTGGATAACAAAGAGTTTTTGTGGACAGAAAGATATAGGCCTAAAACATTAGATGAGTGTATTCTCCCTGACGCGCAACGCAAGGTGTTCAGTGAGTTTGTTGCGGCAGGTCAAATCTCTAACATGCTTCTATGTGGGACGGCGGGCACGGGCAAGACTACTGTAGCCCGTGCCCTGTGCAATGAATTGGGATGTGATTATATTGTAATTAATGGGTCGGAGGAATCTGGCATTGATGTATTGCGTACAAAGATTAAATCATTTGCGAGTACCGTTAGTTTTGAGGGTAAGCCTAAGGTTGTTATTTTAGATGAGGCAGACTATCTCAATCCCAATTCAACACAACCTGCATTGCGGGCTTTTATTGAGGAATTTTCTAGCAACTGTAGATTCATTTTTACATGTAACTTTAAGAATCGTATTATTGCTCCCCTGCATAGTCGGACTACTGTAATTGAGTTTAAATTAGAAAACGGGCAAAAGCAGAAGATGGCAGGTCGATTCCTTAAACGTATGGTTATGATTCTCGAGGCTGAGAATATTAAATACAGTGAAAAGGTACTGGCTGAATTGCTGATGAAACATTTCCCTGACTATCGCAGGGTACTGAATGAGATGCAACGTTACAGCGCCGGCGGTGTAATAGATGAGGGAATACTCAGTAACTTAGCTGAGATTAGCACTAAAGCCCTCGTAGATGCTCTTAAAGACAAGGATTGGAAGAAGATGCGGCAATGGGTTGCTAACAATGTAGACAGTGATCCTCAGGCAGTGTATCGTAAGGTATATGATACATTATTGGATAAAGTTAAACAGGTCCCTCAGGTAGTATTGTTGATTGCAGATTATCAATATAAAGCCGCATTCGTAGCTGACCAAGAGATAAATCTTACTGCTTGTCTCACTGAAATAATGGCAAATTGTGATTTTAAATGAAGAAGTCTACAAAGCCAATAGAAGTTGCTTTTCTTTCTGACTTAGGTGCACCTGCAAAGGTTATTGATCCAGCGGAATACAATGTAAAGAAAACCGCAATAAGTCCTTTTGATTTTGCTAACAGTATTAATTCAACAAAAGAACAGCTTATTGTTGATGACTGGTCCGAGAAGCAGTACAATCCCTTCATAGTCAATAAGGCTATGAGTTACGGGCCGGACACAGTCATCGCGGCAAATGAAATGAACGCCCGCCCACATCTCGCTCGTAAGATGCAGTATGATTTTCTATTGAATATTGTTCGTAGTAAAAAGCGTTATAACAAATGGCTAAAGCCTGAGAGAGAAGAAACCTTAGAGATTATTAAAGAATATTTTGGATATAATAATACTAGGGCACAAGAAGCATTGCGTGTCCTGACAAAGAGTGATCTGGAAGGCATCCGTCAAAAGTTGAATAAGGGTGGTAAAAGTCGGTAAACGTATAAATAAAGTATAACTACTTTAACCTTATATGAGAACAATAATGAGCGAAGATTTCTTTGAAATTGATTACGCTGGCTACGATCCACTAGAAATCAAACTTGAATATGCTGATGATTTTTTAAAAATAAGAGAAACTTTATCTCGCATAGGTGTTGCATCTCGTAAGGATAAAATATTGTATCAATCTTGCCATATATTACATAAGCAAGGTAGATACTTCATTACCCATTTTAAAGAGCTCTTTGCCTTAGATGGTAAAGAAGCAAACTTCGATGATACTGATATTCAGAGAAGAAATACAATTGCTAAACTATTGTCGGATTGGGGATTGCTAGAAATTTTAGAATCCAATAAGCATGAAGAACAAGCACCACTAAGTCAGATTAAAATTCTTGCATTCAAAGAAAAATCTGAGTGGGAACTTGTAACAAAATATAGTATCGGCAAGAAAAAATAATAATTACTCTATAGATTGGGTAATCATTATATATAGTATGTGACGCCGTAAGGGTCACTAAAATTTAACTCGCTTAATATAAGGAGAACAATATGGTTGTTCGTAAGTTTAATGCCTCGTCCGTCGAGGATATTATTAATAGTATCTCACCTTTCAGCATCGGGTTTGACAAGATGTTTGACAACATCTCTTCCGTCGCTGACCTTTCAAATAATTATCCCCCCTATAACATTGTAAAGATTGATGATGAATCCTTTATGATTGAATTTGCGGCGGCTGGATTTGCTGAGGAAGAATTCAATATTCATGTAGTACCTGAAGGTAAGAAGTTAGTTGTACAGGGTATACAAGATAGGGGTGAAGACACCACAGAATACTATCATCGAGGTATTGGTGCTAGGAACTTTACAAAAACTTTTGCATTAAATAGTGACATTGAGGTACTTAGTGCTGAGTTTACTAATGGAATGCTGACCATCAAACTGCAACATATTATTCCGGAAGAAAAGAAAGCCCGAAAGATAGACATCTCTAAGAAGATTCTTTTACAGGAATAAATAACTACTGAGGGGGATGCTACATCCCCCTACTTTTTTAATTATGGAGAAATATATTATGACCACACATGAACAAATCACGGAATTATACGCCACTTACCTAGTAGAACAAGAAGCATTTGAAGTCAAGGGGGTTAAAGCCGCCGCAACCCGCGCCCGCAAGGCATTGGGTGAGATTGCTAAACTTTCTAAAACGCGGCGTGCCGAAATTCAAGATAGGAAGAATTCATTATGAGTGCTGAAGGCACGATTCAAATTGTAAAACTTACTTCAGGTGAAGAGCTGATTGGCAAAGTTGGTGAAGTCGAAGTGGGAGGAAGTGTTCTAGTGCAGATTGAAAAACCTGCTGTTGTAATGCTAATCCCAGATCAAAAGGAAGAAGGTAAATTTGGTGTAGGGCTTGCACCATATGCGCCATATGCGGATGGTGATTTTATTCCTATTTTCCCCAATCACATAATCTCAATCTTCAATCCTGCAAAGGCTTTATTGGATGAATACAACAAACATTATGGTTCTAAAATCATAATGCCGGAGTCCAAAATTCAAGTTTAATTGTATTAAGGGCAAACTTCCACTTGACTTAGGTGGGAGTTTGTTGTATAATACACGCATGAATCAGAAACTTTAGGTGCGTATGAATAATAACTTTTATAGCTGGGCTTGGCAGTACGGTAACAATGTATTATTACGCGGTGTGCGTGATGGTGTAAGATTCCACGAAAAACATCCTTTCAGTCCGACACTTTATGTCAGATCTGATTTACCATCACCCTATAAGGGATTGTATGGTGAGAATGTCAAACCGATTACATTCGGAGACAATCGAGACTGCAAAGAGTTCCAAGACAAATATTCTAAGATAGAAAATTATCCGATATACGGACAGACTGATCTAACCTATCAGTTCATTACTGCACAATACCCTGACGCAATTGACTTTGATTTGTCCATGCTTTCAATATGGTCAATTGATATTGAGACCCGTGCCGACAATGGATTCCCTGATGTAGATAATCCCACTGACGAAATTCTTCTTATCACGGTTGTAAATAATTACACTAAGGAAATACTGACATGGGGTGCAGGGGAATGGGAGCCAAGTGAGGCAGTTAAACACTTGGAGGTTAACTATACGGTTTGTGATGACGAACATGACCTACTAACTAAGTTTGGTACTTGGTGGTGTAATGAATTTCCAGATATTATTACAGGCTGGAACTTAGAACTGTTTGATATCCCATATCTAATTGCTAGGATGGAAAAACTATTCGGTAATGGTGCAGGTAATTCACTTAGCCCATTCAATATGACCCGCCGTAAAACTATCACTAAGCATAATAAGGAGATGACTACCTACGACATTAAAGGTGTAGCGCAATTAGACTACTTGGATTTGTACAAGAAGTTTACATACACTGTACGCGAATCCTACAAGCTAGACTTTATTGCTGAAGTTGAACTTGGTAAGAATAAGTTGGAGAGTGGCTTCGATACTTTCCAAGAATTTTACGAAAAGGATTGGAATCGTTTTATCGACTATAACATTATAGATACGGTACTTGTTGACGAACTAGAAGATAAGATGAAACTTATTGAACTTATTGCAACAATGGCTTACGATGCAAAATGTAACTTTAAAGATGTATTTTCTCAGGTACGTACCTGGGACTGTCTGTTATATAATCACTTGCTCAGTAAGAATATTATGATCCCTCAAAAGAAGTTTGCTGAGGGTCGCCGCATTGAAGGTGCATTTGTACAGGAACCTAAGCCAGGTGCATATGATTGGGTTATGTCATTCGATGCAACCTCACTATACCCTTCAATAATTATGCAATACAATATGTCTCCCGAGACTTTAGTTGAGCGTCAGGTTAACACCAATGTTGAGAAATTGTTAACGCGGGAAGGCCCTGTCAATACTGAATATGCAATGGCAGCTAATGGGCAAACCTTCAGCAGAGATAAACAGGGACTGTTTCCTGAGATAATTTCTAAGTTTTTTGATGATAGACAAAAATACAAAAAACTTATGATCGCGGCTCAGAGTGAGTATGAGGAGACAAAGAATCCTGCGCTGTTGAGTGACATTTCAAAATACAACAATTTCCAGATGGCAAGAAAGATTCAGTTGAACAGTTTGTTCGGTGCAATGGGCAATGAATATTTTAGATATTATGATACCCGCATTGCTGAAGGTATTACTATGTCTGGGCAACTTATTATCCGGGAAACTGCAATTGCTCTTGATGATTATTTGAACAAAGTATGTGATACTGAGGATGAGATGTATTCTTTTTATTCAGACACAGATTCCTGTTATATCACAATGAACAATCTTGTACAGAAGTTTTTTAAAGGTAAAAGTAAAGATCAAATTGTCGATATGTTAGATCAGATTGGCAATGACAAAATTGAGCCTGTAATTAACAAGGCAATGGAAAGACTTGCAAATGATACGCATGCTTTTCAGCATAAAATTATATTTAAGCGTGAGGCGATTGCTGACAGGGGGTTATGGGTTGCTAAGAAGCGGTATGCTCTAAACGTATCTGACAATGAAGGTGTGCGTTACAAGGAACCCAAGTTAAAGGTCATGGGACTAGAGATTGTCAGATCCTCAACTCCTGCTCCTGTCCGAGAGAGTTTACGTAAGGCAGTTAAACTATGTTTGGAGAATGATGAAGCGACCTTGCAGGCATATGTTGCTGAGAACTGGGAAGCATTTAGAGCATTGACTCCTGAACAAATCGCCTTCCCTAGAGGATGCAATAACCTAAATAAATATTCTTCGGTATCACATATTTATGAAAAGGGTACTCCTATGCAAGTTAGGGGTGCGCTGATGTACAACCACTTAATCAAAAAACATAAAGTGGGTAAGAAATACGAAACAATTAAAGACGGTGACAAGATTAAGTTTGTGTATCTTAAGGAGCCGAATACTACTGGTGAGAATGTTATAGGGTTTATTGGTAAGTTACCTACTGAGTTTAATGTACATCGTTATGTTGACTATGAAATAATATTTGAAAAGGCATTTGTTGAGCCACTGAAAACTATTGCCAACGGCTTGGGATGGAATACCCGACCAGTGGCTACACTTGAGGATCTATTTTCGTAACAAAAGGAAACCAAAATGTATCAAATTGATGTTAAAAAATTTATGGATATATGTGATCAACCTTCAGATCAAGGTATTGAGTCTGAGCAGGCTGGATTGTATATGGATTTAATTACTGAGGAATATCTTGAAACTGTACAGGCATTTGCCTTAAGGGATAAGGTTGAAGTTGCCGATGGCTTGGCTGACATGGTATGGGTTATAATGGGCATGGCTAATACGTTAAACATTCCTTTTGAAGATGTGTGGAATGAAGTTAAAGCATCTAATATGAGCAAATGTACTGACGGTAAAGTAATGAAGAATGAGGATGGTAAAGTAATGAAGCCAGAAGGTTACTTCCGACCTGATATTGCAAGTGTGTTGTGATGGCAGTATTTAATCCTATACCTAAAGAACATTATGACGTTTCATTGCTTGAACAAAATAGAGAAGCAATTGAAAAAGAATACCGAGAAAACATCCTTGAGTATCAGGAACATATGGATGCTCTTGCAGACAGTATTACTCCAACCGGTGCAGTGATGGCTAATATGAGATACTTATCACCTGTCCAACCGATGAAAACTATACATCCTCTTCCAATGTATGCAGAAGGCTGGACTAGTTCTTGGATTGCATATAATAATGAATTTTATGATCCAGTAGAAAAATTCTTTCCGATAACCCATAAGATATTGTCGGGGTTCGGTAATGTTTTCTACGCACATTTCAGTATACTAGAACCCCGCGCATCCATTAATGCACACCGTGGACAATCAAAGGGGAATATTCTTAGATCACAATGGTGTTTTATTTCCCCTAAGAAGAAAGGATGTGCAATTTCTGCATCTAAATATTTAGATGATTCAACCTTTGATAGTATGGATTATGAGGAAAACACTTCTTTCTATTTTGATGATGCAGAATATTGGCATTGGGTAGAAAATAATACCGATGAAGAGCGAGTAGTGTTACTTATAGACTACTGGACTGATCCTACTGAAATGAAGAAGTTTGATAATTATGTATATTTTACTGATGTGAATAAGGATTTTAATGTATGAAAATAGGAATTATTGGATATGGCTTTGTTGGTAAGGCGACTGAGTATCTATTACAGCGGACCGATGCTGAAATAGTAATAAGTGACCCGGCACTGGGTTACGAGGGAGACATTAGTGAATGTAAGTATGCGTTCCTATGTGTACCCACACCTCTAAATGATAACATATTAGATATGTCAATTTTAACTGAGGTGTATGTTGCATTGCCACCTGGAGTCGTTCCAGTGGTAAGGAGTACAATTGGTCCCGATCAAGTAACTCAGTTCCCACATGCCATAATGATGCCAGAGTTTTTGAGGGAGCAACATTGGAAAGAGGATGTTGATGATTTGTATTTGCCTATTGTACTGGGCGATAATCATTCAGCCCCCAAACTATATGAGTTAATCGGACAAACAGAAAAAGAGTTAATCTTAACCTCCCCTTTCAATGCTATGATGTACAAATTAGCCAGGAACTCCGCACTCGCTATTCGTGTTGGGGTAGCCAATGAGTTGCATGCTGTTTGTGAACGTTATGGCGCACAATATAATGACTTGCAGGAGATATTATGTGCAGACCCAATTATCGGTGGGTCACATTGGGATGCACCCGGCCCTGATAAAAAGTTCGGTTTCGGTGGAAAATGTCTGCCTAAGGACTTGACTCACATGGCTAGTATGTGTTATAATACACACAATGTTTTTGAGACAACTTTAAAACAAAACCTGACTTGGAGAAATAAAAATGTCGTTGATGGATAGAATAAAAAAGAATTCAACTATAAAGGAATCCTCTATACTAACAGATTCTAAATTCTTTAGTACTAAGGATTTAATTCAAACCTCAGTACCCGCATTGAATGTTGCATTAAGTGGTAAACTAGATGGTGGTTTAACGCCCGGTCTAACAGTATTCGCTGGGCCCTCTAAACACTTTAAAACTGCATTCGCTATGATGTTAGCAAAATCATATCTTGAAAAGTATGACGATGCTATTATTTTGTTTTACGATTCAGAGTTCGGTGCACCTCAATCCTACTTTACAAGTTTTGGTATTGACACGGATAAGGTTGTACATACACCGATTACTGACATAGAACAATTGAAGCATGATGTGATGTCACAGATTAACGGATTTGAACGAGGTGATCATGTTATGATTATTGTCGATTCGATTGGTAACTTAGCATCTAAGAAAGAAGTTGATGATGCGCTAGAGGGTAAGTCTGTTGCCGATATGACCCGCGCCAAGCAGATGAAGTCTCTGTTTAGAATGATTACTCCCCACCTGTCTATTAAAGACATTCCGTGTGTCGTAGTCAATCATACTTACATGGAAATTGGTATGTTCCCAAAGGCAATTGTTTCAGGTGGAACTGGGATAATGTATAGTGCGGATAATGTTTATATTATCGGACGCCAACAGGAGAAAACTGGATCTGATCTTGTAGGGTATAACTTCATCATTAATGTTGAGAAATCTCGTTTCGTAAGGGAGAAGTCTAAAATCCCTGTTGAGGTAAAATTTGATGGTGGTATTAGTAAGTGGTCAGGATTACTAGATATGGCACAGGAATCGGGTCACGTAGTTAAACCCTCTAATGGGTGGTATCAAGTAGCATCAGCAGGCCCTGAAAGTAAAAAGTATCGCACAAAGGATACATATACAAAGGAATTTTGGATGCCTGTATTAGCTGATCAAACATTCTCTACTTGGGTCGAGAATCGTTATTTAATATCAAATGGTGCAATTATGCAGGATGAGGTTTCATCAGAGGATATTGCAGAGGCATACAATGTCTAAACTTGTATGTGACCGTTGCGATAAGGAAATGCTTGAAGATGATCCTGCAATGTGTTTTAATGACACAGTTGAAAATAGTAAACTATATTTATGCGAACCATGCATTGAAGCCATAAAGCAGGAATTTATTTATGAGAATAGAGACACAAATTTTATCGAATCTAATTAATGATGACGAATATGTACGAAAGACTATTCCTTTTCTGAAAGAAGAATATTTTTCAGACCCTGAAGATCGTAAGATCTTTTTGGGTATTAAGGAGTTTGTTGACAAGTATAATGGACCTCCTAATAAGGGTGCATTACTTATTGGACTGCAGGATGATCGTACGGTTTCAGAGGATTTATATCTAAAATGTGAATCCGTTATTAACAGTCTCCAAGTGGATGAGAAAACTGATAAGCAATGGTTAGTAGATGAGACAGAAAAGTTTTGTAAGGACAGGGCAGTGTACAATGCTATTATGCAGTCAATATCTATTATTGATGGGTCGGATAGTGAATTAAGTAAGGATTCGTTGCCTAGCATATTATCAGATGCATTGTCAGTTGGATTCGACAATAGTATTGGACATGATTATATTGAGAACGCAACTGAACGTTATGAATTTTATCATCGACTTGAAGAAAAGGTTCCGTTTGATCTCGATTACTTTAATCGCATTACACAGGGTGGATTGTCTAACAAAACATTGAATGTTGCACTTGCTGGCACTGGTGTTGGTAAGTCCCTCTTCATGTGTCACATGGCGGCGGGTGCTATCACACAAGGTAAGAATGTATTATATATTACTTGTGAAATGGCAGAGGAGCGCATTGCTGAACGGATAGATGCAAATATGATGAATGTTGCTATTCAGGAGTTGGGTGACCTGAGTAAGAAAATGTTCACTGATAGGATTGATAAAATAAACAGTAAAATAACCGGCAAACTTATTATTAAGGAATACCCTACAGCCTCAGCACATGCAGGACATTTTAAGACATTGCTAGGCGAACTGAAATTGAAACGCAACATTGTTCCCGATATTATCTTTATTGATTATCTAAATATTTGTGCGAGCTCTCGTTTCAAGGGCGGTAGCAATGTTAATTCATACACTATAGTTAAAAGTATTGCAGAAGAACTTAGATCACTTGCACAGGAGTTTAACGTACCTATTGTCACTGCAACACAGACTACACGGACTGGTTATGGTAGCAGTGACGTAGAGCTTACAGACACCTCAGAATCATTTGGGTTGCCTGCTACTGCTGACATAATGTTTGCTCTTATAAGTACAGAAGAACTAGAGCAAGCGGGGCAAATGATGGTAAAGCAATTGAAGAATAGATATTCAGATGTTGGACATAATAAGCGATTTATGATTGGGGTAGACCGTAGTAAAATGCGATTGTATGATCTCGATGAATCGGCACAACAAGGCATTTGTGATTCTGGACAAACTCAATCTAAGCAAACGGATTCAGGTCCCGTATTTGATAATACTTCATCTGGGGCTTGGGGCAAACAGGGAAACAGTAGTGGTGTTGATTACGCAAAGATCAATTTTTAATGTATGATGTTGTCCTAATAAACAGTTCGGCAATCCCAACTACCAAAGTACGGGGGCTGGGTCCACACCTTTTAGCAGAAGAATTGCGTAAGCATGGTTACAGTGTTATTGTTTTGGATTATATTGAGCATTGGAACATATATGAATTTGGTAGGGTTGTTGATGCGGTAATTGGTCCCAATACTAAACTCGTAGGATTTTCACTGACATGGACAATTATAGGTTCGGGTGCGGAGAAAGTAGTAAAACATGTATACTCAAATAACTTCACTAATGATGTTTACCTAGGCGACTATATAACAAATGGTAGATTGTCATGGATGACTGATAGAATAAAATCTAGAAATTCTAATGTAAAAATTATTGTTGGTGGTAGTAAAGCCCCTGAGTTGGAACAACGCCTGGGTGATCTTGTTGATAATGTTTTCTGTGGCTATAGTGAAACTCAATTTGTCGATTACTTAAAGGCACCTGAAACTTTTCCGAGGGTCATCAACCACGATACCAAAGCACATGCAACCCATACCTGTTTTGACTTTGCAAAGAGTAGGGCAATATTTACTCCCAACACCTTTCTTTCACCACAGGAAATTATGCCGATTGAATGTTCCCGTGGGTGTAGATTTAAATGTAAGTTTTGTTCCTTCCCGTTAATAGGCATGAAAGATGTTGCGGGATATACAAAGACAAAACAAACTTTTAGGGACACACTAGTTTATAATTATGAAACTTTCGGCATACAGAAATATTCAATCCAGGATGATACGTTTAATGATAGCATCGAAAAAGTTAGAATGTTTGCAGAGGTAGTAGATTCACTCCCATTCAATATTTACTTCTGGTGTTACTTGCGGGCAGACTTGGTTGTAAAGTACCCCGAACAGATTGAGTTGTTACATCAAATGGGGCTGGTGCAAACTTGGTTTGGAATTGAAACTTTTAATCGCGCATCAGGCAGGGCTGTAGGTAAGGGCGGTGACCCTGATAAGATTAAGGAGATGTTATACAAGGCAAAGGAAGTTTGGAAGGGTGACGTATTAATAGAGCAAGGATACATCGTGGGGTTACCCTATGAGAGTGTTGAATCTATTAAGCACCATGCAAAGTGGTTGCTGTCAGATGAATCTCCGGTGGATCAAACAACATTTGTACCCCTACATATTGTTCCAAAAGAATTGCAGGACAAATATATTATTTCCTATACGTCTGAGTTTGACAGGGAATATCAGAAACATGGTTATAGTTTCCCCGATGGAAACAATCCCGACCATCAGAAAGCCATGAATTGGGAGAAAATTGACGGGTCAGATATTACTTCCTTCAATCAGGCGAAAGCATTATGTGTAGACTTGGGTAAATATACCTATCATAAAAAACCCCTGTACCCACTGAAGCCGTCTATATTTGATACTGCTAGAGATTACAAGGAATTTGCAGACTTTGATAAAGTCCGTAATATGTCACCCACTGACTATAAAACCATGTTGGGCACTTTACCCACACATGGGGATACTGAGCAATTTATTGAACGCCTCCGCGAATCCTATATCGAACCTCTCATTGAGTCAATAACGAAATAAATGTATAAATAATACTTTAAAACATATTTTTATGAGTACATTCTATGTCGGCAGTAGAGTCATATACACCCCAGGCTCTAAATCTCACTGATTTTGCGGTAGAGAAAATACAAAGCCTAGTGGATGGCAATTGTCTCCGTGTCCATGTGACGGGTGGTGGCTGTTCTGGATTTGAATATGGTTTTGCCTATGAATTATTGTGGGATATAAATGAAGATGATACAGTAATCACCAAGAATGGTGTGACACTCGTAGTAGATTCACTCAGCATCATGTATCTCATGGGTTCAACGGTTGACTATGAAGTTGGACTGATGGGCTCACGATTCCTAATAGATAATCCACTCGCTACGACCACCTGTGGTTGCGGTGCATCCTTCTCAATTTAGCCCATCGCGGCACTAAGCCATTGAATGTATAAATAATACTTTAAAACATATTTTTTTTGAGTACACATTATGCGAACAATTATGTTAGTAATATTTTTATTATCTAGTGGATGTAGTTTTATTCCCGATAATTTTGACAACCAAGAATTTGGTTATCTTGCAGAATTGAATGTTGCCGCATCCATCACAGTCTCTCCGTGTGCCACTGACGAATTAATGGAGATTAATAAGTTGTCTTCCATCCTCTCTAAGTATAGTGAACATACGATGAATGCCAATACCAGTAGCATTTATGCTAAGATTAATAGTCTCACATCTGAGTTAGTGAATCGCACTGAACCCAGTAACACATATTGTAATATGAAACGTAAAAGTATAGCCGAAGTATCCAATGAAGCAATGTCCGTATTCGGAACGAGGATAAAATAATGGTTGATCTAAACGACTGGCATAGAGACCAGACACACAAAATACAAGAGTTGAAGATTCTATTGGATAATGGGGAACTTGCCCTAGATGAATACAACGAATTGTGCCAAGATGTAATTGACATTGGGCATATACTTGAAGAGATTCGCACTGAGCAAGACATGATAAATGCACAAAAGATTGTTGAAGGTCTGAAGGTACTAGCAGGTCTATTATGATTAGTAAAATATTATTAGGGGTTATTCTGAGCATGACTATCGGTGGATACCTTTTCTACCAGTTTATTCACCTACCCCTATTAGGGAAGGTTGAGCAACAGCAACTAATTCTGGCGACACAAGAGATACGCCAGCAAGAACAGATAAAGACGATTGAGGCTATACAGAATAATCTGATTAAGACAACAGAAGCACTTACGGCACAGAGTGAAAGGAATGCGGAGATTGAGGGTGAGATGACTCGATATCTAGGAATATTCCGCAGACACAATTTGGGTAAACTTGCCGCGGCAAAGCCTGGACTAATTGAACCGCGTATTAACAGAGGCACAAAAAATGTTTTCGATGCTATTGAAGAAGACAGTTCTTTTATTGACAATCTTAATACCGATTAGTGCATGTAGTACTTTCGGTATAGGTAAACCTGATATTATTCCAGTAGAGATTCGGACTATTGAAATTAAGATTCCGATTACTCACCCAATATTGCCCAGGGCGATAGATTTAAAAGAACCCTATTTTTATGTTGTATCAGATAAAAACATTGATGTGTTCTTAGCCGATATGGAGAAGCAGAGTGGCGGCACTTTAGTGTTTACTGCTATGTCCATAGATGACTATGAACTGATGGCTTATAATATGCAGGAAATCCGTAGATATATAAATCAATTAAAAGAAGTGGTTGTCTATTATAGAACCATCAACGATACCGATGAAGTAGAAGTCGAGGAGAAAAAGAATGAAGAAATTGCAGGAGGGTAGTATGTATGAGATGGCTGATATTGATGGTGATGGTATTGTCACTGATGAGGAACTTGCGAGACATGAACAGATGATTAAGATTGAGAATGAAGACAAAAAACAGGATGCCCAACGAAACATGGCTTGGTTCGCATTATTTGGCATGTTGCTATACCCCTTTGCAGTTGTATTGGCTGAGTTGGTAGGGCTGTCAAACGCATCCAAAACATTGGGCGATATGGCACCCACGTACTTTGTATCAGTAGCCGCTATAGTAGCCGCATTCTATACATCACAGGCAATCGCTAAGAAGTGACGCTCTAAGAGGGCCCTCAGAGCCCTCATTTCACTAGAACACATCAACATACACCCATTTATACTGCCCCTTAGAGGGCTATTGTGGGGTTTTGTAACCTCTTGATTTCCTTAGATAAAAAGATTTGGTTAAAACACCATAAAGTGCTTGACTTTGGTCTAAAATAAGCGTATAATACTTGTATAGAATGAAGAAACACACTGAAACGAGGTTGTTTAATATGGCATTTGCCCCAAGTAGTACTTATTTTGACTCAGGAGATGGTTCAATTCTCGGTATGTTTGTGGAGAAGGATCACGGTAACTTGTTTGAATATAGTGTAAATGATGATCCAATCTCGGTTTGTGAGGACTTCCCCCACAAGATTTGGGTTGGTGGGTTGCATCAACAGTATCGCTATGGGCTGGTCAAGAAGACTGTAACGTACATCTGCGTGGATGAGGACGAGTTCGGACTCCCAGTTGTCGAGAAGTGGTACACTAAATCACAAAGGGAGTATGTATAGATGCAAGGTCCTATTGATAAGGTTGTTACCCAAGTACTTCAAGAAGTCACTGAGTGGGATGATACTGCTGTAATTAACGGCCTGTATGCCCTGAATAAGGCGGGTAATCTGGTGGCATATGCTCAAAATGCTGATGTTCCGTTCAAGATATACGCCAAACCAATGAAACAATTCAGTAAAACAAGAAGAAAGTTTCAAAAGATTTCTAAAAGCCAATGGAATCAAGCACTTACAAGTTGAATCTTTTGGTGAAAGTGCTTGACTTTGGTCTAAAATAAGCGTATAATACATGTATAAACTGAAAAAAGAGAGAGATTATGAAGCAGTTATCCGAGAAGAAGATCGAAGCGATTAAGATCCTAATAGAAGCCATCAAGGAAGACTATCGCACTTGGGGTTCTAACAGAGCCACCATGACTGACATCCAGGAGAACGTCAGAGCAGAGATGATTAAGGAGTTCAATGAGCAAATCTCTTACACTGTTGGGAAGAAGTACATCAAGATCATCCAGCGCAGATCAGTATGGGGTTTCATAGTCAACTGCGAGGATGATAAGTTGTTCCAAGATGGTGATGTACTGATGGCATCATCGTGGGCGGCTCCAGCGAGAAACTTCCCTAGAGCAAACATCTTTAAAGAGTATCAAGTCAGATGGGCAGGAGCGTAATCATGCAGATTTTACCAGAGTTATTGACTGCTTTCACCAAGGCGATTCAGAACCCAGAGAACAAGGAGAATGGATCGGTCAACTGGAACTTTGTGGATGCTGACTGCTATATGGCAATGACTGCTGGTAATCTGCTGTTTGATACCCGAGAAGAGGGTCAGACATACATTGATCAGTTCGATTTCCTAGCTGATTTCTATCTGAAAAGTAACACGGATTCATACCTTTCTTCATAAACGGTCAAGATAATCCTTGACTTTGGCTCATAAAGAGCGTATAATACATTATAAACTGATAAATTAAACTTAAAAAGAGAACTAAATTATGACTATTCAAACTTTTATATGTGCAGGTACTTCAACAAACGCAAAGGGTATTCACAAGGCGCGTTTCGGAAACGACTTAGTTGGTCGTGTTAAGAAGTTAAATGATAACACTAACATGAATCTCGTATCCCTGCCTAGTGCAATGACCAAACAGGCCGCGGCAACATATCTACTGGATCTAGATGCATTCAGTTCGGTAGTGGATCGTGAGGCGTTATCTAAAGTTGTGTTCCGCAATGTACCTAAGCGAAAGGTGGCTACGGTGACTAATACCCCGGTGAATATTGAGGCGGCGGTTGTAGTATAAATAACTTTTGAGAGCCCGCACTGCGGGCTACATTACTTGATGTAGGATAAAATTATGCCAGTGAAATTTAAGCCAAGTGTTCCTGTTAGGAATGCAGACAGAAAAACGATTGGGTATCAAGGTTTTTATATGAGGTCAACTCCCTTAGAGCAATTGATGTCATCCCTTAATGCCAGCAATACATCTCCCAAACAAAAGCAGAAGATCAGAAATGAACTTGTGCGCCGAGGTAAATAATGCCAACCTACTCGTTTAGGAACAAATTGACCGGTGAAGAATTTGATAGGTTCATGGGTATTCAGCATGCGGAAGATTATTTGAAAGAGAATCCAAATATTGAAAGGTGGCTGAAACATGCACCTATGCTTGTACCCTCTGTCGGTGACCGTACAAAACTTGATGGTGGTTGGAAAGACATGCTAGGTAGAGTTGCAGAACAAAATCCCTACTCCAAACTTGCTGATGATTACGGGAAGAAGGATGCGAAGTCAGTTAAGTTGCGCGAGGTAGTTAAAGAAGTTAAACGAAAAGTCGGTCCTATTTCAGAATGAGTAATCTTAGAGGTACTATTAATATACGAATGGATAACCTGCAGGCACAGATGGAGTCTAATAAGCACATCGCCCATCCTGCAAAAATAGGTGAATTAGTTCAGCATATTTCTAGGTTTTGGAATATACTTTCTGAGGAAGATCGTGATTATTTGCACATGGCACAGGATGCAATAGATGAAGGCACCGACTGGAAGGTCTGAAATTACCTATGTAACTACCTATTACAATGAACCAAAATTGTTATGGGAGTTACTAGAGAGTTTTGACAATGATACATTTTCAAAGATTGTTATTGTAGATGATGGCTCAAAAATACAACCAGCAGAACCTATTGTTAGGATGTTTTCTGATCTACCAATAACATTGCTACGGATTAAAGAAGACCTGGGGTTCAATTCACATGGAGCCCGTAATCTGGGTATGAAACATGTAGATACTGAATGGGCTATAATCACCGACATAGATATGTATTTTGATGCAGGAATATGCAACAACATATCTCAAGTCACTCAAACCGCACCACCTAACATGTATTTTAATTTTTGGATAAGCCGCAAACAGGACTTTATTGGTAGATGTGAAATGTCACATAATGACATATGTATTCGCCCAAGTGAGT
>Ga0307488_10000859_pt1 | contig 25315 bp, 41 predicted proteins | sample SB02metaG_FD_202248 | JGI IMG/M metagenome (GOLD analysis project Ga0307488, IMG submission 202248) | Sea-ice brine microbial communities from Beaufort Sea near Barrow, Alaska, United States - SB 0.2 | ecosystem: Environmental > Aquatic > Marine > Coastal | place: USA: Alaska | collected... | reverse complement strand
GCGCAAAGAACTCCAACGACGTCTCACCACCTCCCTCGATGTAGCGGCGCAAGTGGAGGTTGAGAGCAAACTTTGAGACTGGTTCATCCCATATTGCAGCTTCAAGCAGTGCAGCCAAGCGCGGTCAATCCGGGGTCAACCTGTGAGTGCGGTTCATCATGGTCTAGCATAGCAGCAAGAGCTAAATCAAGCACCGTCAACCCGGGATTAACAAGCACCGCCCTACCTCAAACGGGCGGATGCCGTCGTTCTTGCGCGTCAGCTTATGACACTCCCCCTTCTTCATCACCCCCAGGTCCGTCACTAGATTCTTCAAAACCTGCGAGCTCTTCCCCGCGTGCATCAATAGGCACATCTCGCCGAAGGGCCTGGCAAACAATGCTCGTCACATCAACGTAAGCCATTTCATGGGCTCCCGGCTGCGCCTCTGCGGTCGGGGCCAGCGGCACCAGCCCCACTGGCCCCAGCAGATAAACCTACGCTGTCCAAGGTGGTCGCCTCAAGCTCTGACTCCAGCTCCGCGACGCGCCGCGGCTTCCTCTACGGTGGCGGCAGCAGCGGCGGCGGCGGTGGCGGCAGCAACAGAGGTCCAAGAAACGAGGGAGCACAATGCGTCGGTTGACGCAGCAGGCAAGTGCCTAGCAGATATTGCTCGCCGCTATCCAGAGACAAGACGCTAGAGTTGGGAGGCCTGTCGAAGACGGGGTAGGCGATGGATGCCGCGAGCCAGGCCCTGCCTTCCCGTCGTTTTCGACCAGCTTCGGCGCCTTCTTCATCAGCGTGCGCTTCCCAAGCGACGTCTTGGCTTTCTTCAGGATCATGTTCACGGTGGACGCCGGGTCCGAGGAGTCATCGGCACCCATTGCGGCGGACGGCGGACGGCCTCGCGCCTTCCTGCTGATGTGTGTGAAGGTCTGACCTACGACGATGCTGTGGGTCGCGCGCTGGAGCAATGTTGCGCGGCGACTCCGCGCTCGCTGGTTTTTGCCACCGCCGCCGCTCGAGCAAACCGCCGCCGCCGGCCGGTCGACACAAATCGCCGGCCGGTATTGGCTCTACAAGCGCCACGCGCCTCTCACGTTTGTCAGATCTGCTTGCGTTGCCATAGCCGCGTCCCTTGCACGCGCGCAACTTCCCGGCGCACGCGCCGCACGGTCAGAAGGGCATTGCGTGGTGGCATCTTCTTCGCACCCGGGACCGCAGCGCTGATGGGGCGGCATGCAGCCAAACTACCCGCGGCCATGTTTATTGGAGGAGCCTCCCTGATTTTTACAACGTTTGTGTTCGTGGCTCCAGCGATGCCACGCTTGAATCCAGCTGGACTGGACTTGAAACCTTTGCCGAGCTTGACCACAGAGGATCACAGAACGAGCGTCGATGTAAACAGCGCAAAGCGTGGCACGCGTGTAGAGCTGGGACCGCTCGACCGTGCTCCCTTGCCACGCGCCGAAGCGGTGAAGGTGGGCCATCCAACCTTTCAGCTGGCCAGTGCGTCCAACTTCACGGATGCCGCCGAACATGACGCACGGTTTGACTCGCCCTTCGGCGTGCGGGCAGGGGCTTACACTCGTCCACTTCTCAGCTCATCCTGAGCCGTTTCCCACACTCAACACATCCCCTGAACGCCTAAACACCCCCCTCCACACCCGCCTGAAACACTCCCTAAACACCCCGTAAATACCCCTTGTCCCACCAAAAGCGCTCAAGTTGAGCTGACAGGTGGACGAGTGTAAGCCCCTGCGTGCTGGTAGAACACGATCGTGAACTTCAGCTGAACATCATCGACCCGCGAAGCATCCAAATAGTTTCTCTGGACAACCCCCGGGCGTTCTCATACAAACGCTTCTTGTCTGATGAAGAGTGCGACTTTCTAGTTCAACATTCAAAGCCGAATATGTACAAGTCAGGCAGGGGCTTACTCTAGTCCACTTCTCAGCTTAAATTGAGCCGTCTCTGACACTACAGCACACCCTAAATACCCCTGACAGCCTCTGACACCACGTAAACACCCCCTGCATACCCCGTAAACGCACCCCCTATCCCATAGAAAGCGCTTACGTTGAGCTGAAAAGTGAACGAGAGTAAGCCCCTGAAGTCGGGGGTAGTGGACGCCGATAATGGTGGCAGCTCCGTCAGTAACATACGTACCTCTACCGGTTCTTTTGTTCCACTAGATAAGGCGGTGCAGGATGACCCTATCAAACCCAAGCTCAAACCGCCTGGAGCTGAACGCTTGAAACTGATGTAGTATAATCTGCTTTCAACTTTTGCTTTCAATTTCAACTTGCGCCGCTACATGTAGGCATGAATAAGCTGGTCGAAAGGCTTGAGCAGCGAATTGCCACGTGGAGCGGAGTGCCCGTATCACACGGCGAGGCGGTGCAAGTTGAAAGCGGTTGACACCCGTGTTGAAAGCGCCTGGTTCAGGGGCTCACACTCGTCCACTTCTCGGCTCAACCTGAGCCGTTTCTGACACTCACACATCCCCTAAACGCCTTAACACCTCCTTCGACCCGGCCTTACATACTTACTGAACACCCCCTAAATACCACTTGTCCCACGAAAAGTGCTTTCGCTAAGCTGACAGGTGGACGAGTGTAAGCCCCTGGCCGGGTTTCAGCGCTTGAAGCTAGGATGTAATAAACTGGTTTCAGAACGTGCTTTCAAATTCAACTTGTGCCGCTACCACACGGCGAGCCGATTCAAGTATTACGCTACGAGAAAGGACAAGAATATCAGGCACACTATGATTACTTCTTTCACAAGGTAGGTCCAAGCGAATCATGCTCGCCACGTCATCACCCATATTTTAGACCCTCGTTTCGTGATTCAAATTGCAGTCTATGACGTGGCGAGCATTATACGCCAGGATTTTCAGCCTATGACGTGGCGAGCATAATCCGCCAGGCCCTATCACAAGGGAGGGATGAGCAATAACCGCATTGCAACAGTGTTGATGTACCTATCTGAACCAGAGGAGGGCGGCAGGGGCTTACACTCGTCCACTTCTCAGCTCAACCTGAGCCGTTTCTGCCACAATAACACACCCTAAACACACCGTGCACCCGCTGACACCTCGTAAACACCTCTCAAGCACCCCCTACACGCAACCCTATCCCATGAAACGCGCTCAGCTTGAGCCAAAAGGTGGACGAGTGCAAGGCCCTGGAGGGCGGCGAGACGGTGTTTCCTAACACAGAGACTCCCAAGTCGCGAAACGAGACGTTGTTTTCCCAGTGCGGGAATAAGGGGAAGGCTGTCAAGCCAAATAAGGGTGATGCCATCTTGTTTTGGAGCATGAAGGTGGGTGGAGAGCTAGACGGCGGCAGCAGTCATGCGGGCAGGGGCTTACACTCGTTCACATTTCTGCTCAACGTAAGCACTTTCTGTGGGATGTGGGGTGACTGTTGGGGTGGTTTAGGGGGTGTTTAGGAGGTGTTTGGGGTGTTTTTTGTGTCACAAACGGCTCATGTTGAGCTGAGAAGTGGACGAGTGTAAGCCCCTGCATGCGGGTTGTCCAGTGGTGCGGGGTGAGAAGTGGACGGCTACAAAATGGATGCACGTTTCATCCTTGTCGGCGTTCGAGGCAGGGGGGTACACTCGTCCACTTTTCAGCGCAACCTGAGCCGTTTCTGACACGAAATACACCCTACGTAAACATCCCATGACATCCCCTTACACCTCCTGAAGACCCCATACACAACCCATGAATGCAACCCCTATCCCACAGAATGCGCTTATGTTGAGCCGAAAGGTTGACGAGTGTAAGCCCCTGGTTCGAGGCAAGTCACAAGGTGTTTTACGAAGGGAGAGAGGTGGGCACAGAACAATGCAAGGACGCACATAAGAACTGTCACGGTTGGGCTGAGCAGAACGAGTGCTCGAAGAATCCAGGATATATGAAGGAATCGTGCCAGCTGTCGTGTAAGGGGTGCGGCGGTAGATGGCAAGAGGGCTCGTACGAACAGCCAAAACGCCATTTGTAAGCGATGATTTCATATAAGATAGTCTGGAATAGAGCGGAAGAGAAGCTGTAAAAGAATGTAAAACTTACATGTAGTTACGTCGCGATCCTTACTGATGTGTACGCTGGCCGCCACTTCATTCGGCCGCCCCCACTCCTGCCGAGGATGCGCCGTCTCTTCGTGACCCCCGTTCAAACTGTTTCTGGCCCGACCGTCTTTGTGGCGCCTATACTGCAGCCACGCAAACCACCATCGCCGCCACCGCCGCCCCAGCGCGACAAGATATGGTCTGGTCATCCTGTCCACAAGATGATACGATGACAGTGTCGATATAGAAATGACCTCAGGATGACAGTATCGATATGGAAGATGATCTTAAGATGACAGTATCGATATGGGAGATGACAGTATCGATATGTGATATCTTGTCACTCTGCGCCGCCTGCCGCCGTCATCTTACGCGCAGGTTCTGTCACCACACCACCGGTGCATCCTGTGCAGAGCACGTCAAACCCACGATTGAGCTGTGCCGCCGCACAGCGTAGCTCTGATCTGCTCGTCCTCAATTTGAAGACAGCCAAACTGTACGCTGATCTGTGTATGTTCATACCTGTGCAGATCCTGTATGTATTAATTTGAAACAAATTGAAGCTTAAATCTGGGTTTGACACAGCTTGTCTATGATTATGCTAGGTCCTGTAACTACGAATTGCAGCGCCGTCTCCTCACGCTCTACAGGCCGCTCAAATAAGGCTAAAGCTGATTATGCTGTAGCGCAGTGTGGCCACCGAGGCAGCTCTACAAGCCGCTTGCGCGAGGGGGTGTGTCGGCGTCGGCGGCGGCGGCGGCGGGGGGGTCCGCGTGAGGCCCGTCGTGGATCATGCGGTGTACATCTTCCAGCGGCACCCCCGCCGCCTGGGGCACCAGCGCCGGCCAGTAGGGGCTCACACTCGTCCACTGTTTGGCTCAACGTTAGCACTTCATGTTGGATGTGCCACTATTTGTGGGATACGGTGGGCGGTTCCACACAGCTGCAGTGTCAAAACGGCTCAGGATAAGCTGAGAAGATGACGAATGGAAGCCCCTGCCGGCCACTGCCTGCCCCGGTGCCGCCCGGCCGCCACCAGCCCGGCGCCCATCGCACCCACCGCCGCAAACCCAGCGCTAGGGCCTGGCGGGTAAAGCTCGCCACGTCATGGGGTGACATTCAGTTCAAGAGATGGGCGTTCAAAGCGCGTCGGATGACGTGGCACGCAACATCCCCCAGGCCCTACCCGGCGAACGTGGCGGCGCCCCCAATGATTGCCAACACCGACTTGAAGCCGGTGCTGACGCCAAGCACTAAAGAGAAGTGCACCGCGGCCACCACGCCGTAGGGCCTGGCAGATAATGCCTGGCACGTCATCCTCTACATTTTAGACCCTGGTTTCATGCGTTAAACGGCATCAAATATCGTGGCGAGCGATGTCCGTCAGGCCCCACCGCGCCCATCGCGGCGCCGCGCGCGTACTGCGGGAACCCCTCCGCAGCAACAATCCACGGCACCGTCGCCTAAGGCCTGACAAATGATGCCCGCCACGTCATGTGATCACAAAAACCCACAAAACCAGGGTTTTAGAATGTAGAGAATGACGTGGCAGGCATGATTTGTCAGGCACTACCGTTGCGGCGCCCGCACTGTATGCAGCGATGTACGACAGCGTCGCCAGCGTCGCCACCACGCCCATGTCAGCCGTGAAGCAGAGGGCGATGACAGCATTGGACACCGCCATCCCAGCCAGGCTGGCCAGCAGCAAGGGCCTGGCGGATATTGCTTGCCACGTCAATGACCGCACTTGGAACCCTGGTCTCTTGAGTCAATTTTCACCCTATGACGTGGCGAGCAATGTCTGCCAGGCCCTGCCAGCAGCACAGCGCGGCGCCCCACGCCGGGGAGGTCCACCACCCGCGAGCACACGAAGCACCCGATGAGCTGGGTCAGCGCCACTACCGCCGCTGTCACCGCCGCCTCGTCTGCCTCCATACCCGCACCCGCCGTCCACCCGAGCTCCGCCTGATAGTTCTCGTCCACACCCTCTGCACCTGCTCGTCCGCTCCGACCGGCCATCCCGGGCGGCGAGTAGCTCATACTCCGCAGCGTGAGGTTGAGCCCGCCCAGCAGGGGCTTACAGTCGTCCACTTTTCAGCTCAACGTAAGCACTGTTTGTTGGATACATGGGGCTGTATCAGTTACGAAACGGCTCAGGAACAGCTGATAAGTGGACGAGTGGACGAGTGGAAGCCCCTGCCGCCCAGCTGCTGCAACGCCATCAGCACCACCGCGCCCAGCAGCGGTCGCCACAACTCGCGCCGCGTCACCAGGTCGCCAAAAGGGGAAGGCCAGCTCGCGACGATGAATCCGAACACCCGCTTGTCACCCCCGCCACCGTCACCCCCGCCGCCGCCGCTCCCGACCCCCGCCGCGGCAGCACTGGGGATGGAGCTCACCAGCTGCTAGGGCCCGGCGTATGTTGCTGACCACGTCACAGGGTGCCAAGTCTGAATTTCACTGAAGAGGCCAGGATGCAAGGTGAGTTGGATGACATGGCCAGCGATATGCGCTAGGCCCTACCAGTTGCTCGGCGTTGCCATTGACAATGGCGGTGGCCTCCTCCTTAACCTCCGCATCCGATCCCGGCGCCCCCCGCAGCGCCGACAACGCGCTGACTGCATCCGCCACCCGCCCACGCGCGATGAGCCACCGCGGACTCTCCGCTACCCAGGGAACCCACCCAATCACCGCCGTGATGTAGAGGCGCAAGTTGCAATTGAAAGCAAGATTATAGTGGTTTTCCATGTTTCAGTTTCAAGAGCCGAAACCAGGCGCTTTCAGCATGGGTCTCAACCGGTGCTCAGACTCGTTCATGTTAGAGCACCACTTGAGCGCATTTGGGAAACATTCATCTGTTGAGTTGGGTTATTTGGGGGACAGAAATAGCTCGAGTCTTTCAATGTGCACAACCCCGCCGTGAACACCGCGTGGTACAGCGCGGCGCCAAACGCCAGCATGCGCCAATGCGGCATCTTTCCCAAGAGCGGCAGCAGGCGTAGCAGCAGCGTGGCGGCCGCCATCGACAGCTGGCACAATGCTATGAGCGCGCCGCGCATACCCGCCGGCGCCGTCTCCGCCACCAGCTAGGGACTGATGGATACTGCTCGCCACGTCATCAAAAGCATTATAAACCCTCATTTCCTGAGTTGAACGGCAGGCACTGATGGATAATTTCTCGCCACGGCATAGGATGCCGTTTAACTCAACAGACGAGGGTGCATAATGCGTGTGATGACGTGGGGAGCACTATCCACAAGTGCTTACCACCAACAGCGGCGCGGCGACGGCCGTGACCCCCGCGCCTACCCCCGTGAGCACCCTCCCGATCTGCGCGGCGCCCGACCACCCGTTGAAGCCCGGCCCCACCAACACCATCAGCCACCCTACTATCGCCGGCGCGCCCGCCCACCTCAGCGAGGACCGCCGCCCTATCGCATCCACTAGCCACCTGCCAAACATCGCGCCAAATATGGCCCCAACCAATAGCAGGGTCTCAAAGTGCGCCAGCTGCACCTCCGAGACGGTCCCCACCGGGCACTTGAAGGGCCGCGTCTGGAATTCGTCACCGCCGCCGCCGCCTCCGACCGTTACTACGCCGCTGCACAGGAGCGTGCCCGCCGCCGCGTAGAGCTAGGTAAATAATGCTCTCGCCATGTTATAGGATGCCATTTGACTTCAAACTTCAGAACCGAGGGTGTTGACCATAAACTGTGGAGCATGACGTGGCGAGCATTGTTTGTTCACCTCATTCCTGCCGCCGCTTGCGTGTAACCGAGCGCCAGGCTGGTGCCAGCGGGGCCCAGCGAGATGGTGAGCGCGGCTACACACGCGCGCCATGGCTTGGAGGGCGGTCTGGGCGGCGGCGGTTTGAACGTTGCACCATCCAACGGCGCCCCAGGAGACCCGGACCCGCCGGAACCCAGACCTTTCGCTGAGTGTTTAATGTGCATCCCGGCGGCGTCTTCGCTGGAGCTGCCGCCTCCGTGCTTTCTGGATGCCCCCAACAGGGGTGCCTCGTCCGTTGCATTGTCCGACGTCTCGCTCCCGTTGCCGCCGCTCAGACTGCCGCTGCCGCCACCGCTGCCCTCGCCCCCGCCCCCGCCCCCAGCACCGCCGCCCTTCCGATGCCCGCTCTCCCCCCGCCCCCCCGCGCCGCCCGCCGTGATGTCCGCCGTTGCCCCGGCCTTCTCGTCGTCGAGGCTCCTGTACCCGCCCGGCGCCTGCTGCTGCTGCTGCTGCTGGGTTGAACGTTAATAGGATGTAAGCCAGGGTCAGTTCAAAGCACTCGGAGGTGGAGGAAAAGGATGCGGAGGTATATGGAGGTGGAGGTGGAGGTGGGTGGTGGAGAGGTGGAGGTGAAGGAGGTTGTGGTGGAAGTGGAGGATGCTATAGGTTCAGTGGATGGATGTCTCACCTGCTGCTGCTGCTGCTGCTGGCTCTCCAGCAACGCCTGGCTCTCGAGCATCGACACGCGCGTCTCCATAATCTCGCGAGTCTTGAGCTCACTCGGCAAAAGAGGCGCGTTCTCGCTCCTCCCGCGCGCGCGGAAACACGAGGGAAACACGGAGCGGTGTGGCACGCCGCGCGGGAAGCATGGAGCGGTGCCTCCCGAGGACATTCTCCTCTCACCCGCTCCTACTCTCCTGTCCCTTCAGCGACACCCGCGGAACGCACCATGCGTTGTGTTGGCGCTGGGTTGTTACGCTTTCTTCGTCGTCGCCGCCAGCAAATGACAAGGATGGTCCTGCAAGCGACAACAGAAGATGTGCGTCAGCATTCGATTCCATTTGGGTCGCTGTCCGGTGGCTGTCCAATCGGTCATGGACGGCGAACCGCGCGCCCCGCCCTCCCCGAGCACGCCGCAGTATCCCCGCCACTCGATGCAACACCCAAAACAATGAGGTGACCGGACCCGAGGTTGGTTGTGGGCACACCTAGGTGACCAGGAGGCAAGGCCGCGCGATGCGCTCTATATCCGGACCTTACAGACCTTGCCGTGCGTGTGGTGACCGCTTTGTATCGGCAGATACTACCTACCCACGCGGTGCGGTAACGGGTTAGGTGCGCGCAGGTGGTGGGAGCGACTGGCATCACAAAAGCAAACGCGAACGCGCACACGAAGCAGATAAACCCTAAACCCAAAATAACCCGAAACTCTAAACCAAAAAAAAAAACTGAAACCCTAAATCAGAATAACCGAGAAGGCCAAAGTCGCCACTTGGGGGATACGTGGCAGGCGAGGGTGCCGTACGCGGTAGCGTTATCGCGCGTATTCGTCTCAATCAGGAGTGACCTCTCTGCCGCGCCACTTCCTCCCGCGCCAATCTTGACCGCTTGCCGCGTCAAGATCCTCGCCTTCGTCCGCGCCTTCCACACGTGAGTCGCCGCTCGCGTTCCACCCTCCCCTCACCCCTTCCCCACCTTCGTTGCGCTCTCAATGGGGTTGGCCGATCCGTCCCAGAAACCATTTTCGACATTTGTGTGAACAAGATCCGCTCTCTTCCCTCTTTGGTGCCCCTCCGGCACGACGCGAAGCGCGCCTTTCCACTGCCCGTATTGGCCGCGACCGCGCGCGCGTTGTGACGCCGCCATAGCAAAACCCTTCCTTGGCAAATATGTTTTCTCAAATGAGATCACACACGTTTTGTTTTTGCTTGTGGCAATTTCGGCTCGAGCGTTGCTGAGTAATCTCACTTGTGGCTGACGCGCCTCTTCCCCTTCCTCTTTTGCAGCTCTCTCCCCAAAATGGTCAAGGTTCACGTCACCTACTGCGGTGCTTGAGGTGACCTCCCCTCGTGGCGTGCCCCACTCCCCCACCGTTGCGAACAAAAACCGTGCCAGACGCATTGCTGAATTCAGAGAGTTCTGCTCGGCAACGCCTCCACCCCCCACGTCTGACCCCCTTCCGCTCCTGCCCTCCTCCCCCGCCCCAACCCCCCAACTGACGCCCCCCATCCCCCCCCACTTGAACCCGCAGGCTACGGCGCCAAGTACAAGCAGCTGGAGAATGCTATCATGGCCAAGTACCCTACGGCCGAGTGCTCCGGCGAGGGCACGCCCGAGGCCTCCGGGAAGTTCGAGGTGGTCATCGACGACGGTGCCACCGTCCACTCCAAGGACGCCGGTGACGGGCAGGGGCGTCCACTCGTCCACTTCTCACTCCAACCTGAGCCGCTATCATCAGTCAAACCCTGAAACCACCCATTATATCTCACAAAAGGTGCTTGTGTTGAGCCGAAAAGTGTATAAGTGTAAGCCCCTGGCAACGGGTACGTTGACTCGCCCGAGAAGATCGACAAGATCTTCGCCGCCATCGGTGCCGCCTCCAAGTAAAGGTGGGGCCAGATCATGTTACTCCGCTTCACGTCATCGTCATTCACCGCGTTGTGAACTTTCTGTCTTCTCACGACACCCTCAGTTGTCGGGGTAGGTTTCGAATCGGAGCTTTTCGACCTATGGCAACATGTCAATCCAAAGCAAAAATTCAGTTGCTCACGTAAGTGAACTATTTACCCCAACACTGAGTTTCGACATAGACACCTGATGACACGGCGAGCGTTGTGTGGTTTACCGCGTTCTGCGTGTTGACCGCATTATGTTTGTATACCTCCTGACCTTCGCGCCAGGGCTCAGGCACTTCGTCAACGCGCGTTGACGCTGCCAGCGCCTTTGACAACGTGAGGGCTGCGGCGTGGCCGGCCGACCGACGTTGCCGTTCGCCTCCCGGAGTGTGTGCACAGGCACGCAATACATGACGTGAGCTGTCGCAAAGGGAAAACACTTCCCATGCAGCTCATCGAAAACTTGACCACCGTGATTCTCCAGTCACACGGTCACAGCGTGATGCACACCACTCTTAGGGAAGGCAGCCAACGTAGCGAGGCAACCGCCGCTCCCTCACGAAAACATAAAACAACATTCTTTACATTCGTTCTGTAGAATATTTAGCTGTTACTTGTTGTAAGACACGTCACACAGGATGCCCAAAGCGTGAACTCGAGCGCAGAAGCGACAATCATGTCCCTTGGAGCAGATGTACCACAACATCGCTCGTTATTGCCAACAGACATTGCTGCGCTAGAAGGAAGAGTCATGATTATTCGAATCATGATATTTGCCACCGACTGTCACCGACTAATCTAATCGCCTGAACGGCGCTACGAAATCTATGCGCCGCCGAAACGCGCCCAGCACTCCGTTGGCCCGGTGCTCCCCATCTAAACCTCCATACACGCTCACGAGGGCGTCCTTGGCGGTGCGGGCGAACGCGCGCTCACTCGCCATCCACGCCTTGCTGCTCGCGCCCGGCCCCAGCGCCGCCGTCAAGACGTAGGTCGCCAAGTTTGCCGTGACCTCGCAGGAGGGTCATTGAGAAAGTTTGTCGGCAGTGATTAGTACAGCCTAATTCAAGACAGCTCGGTCTGCTCCTCACTCTTCATTCGGACTGTGATCCAGCATAACTTATCTCCAGAATGCATGCTGCTCATACAGCCACGCGAGGTCGGTTCGTCGACTCAACGTCCGTCGAGCGCTTGTTATCAGCCCCCCTACCTCCCGGCCGTCGCGCATGTAGCGCCCGCCTTCGCTCAGCGCCGGAAGCAGCGCCGCGAGTAGTGGAGGTGTCAGAGCCTTGCAAAAGGGTCATTGAGAACAAGCACTCAAACCGAGATCAGAGCATGACTGATCTTTAGGGAGAATGCTCATACATATGCAGAGGAGGAGGCGATTCAAAGACGCTCAAGTGTACTTTTCCCTTCTACTCGTGCTCATCAAGCCCCCAGGCGCTCCACTAGGTGAGCATTACACAGTCCACTCGAATGTTTGTGCTTAACAACCCCCCTGCCTCGGCGTTACGGAGGACCACCACGCCGCGCGGGCACCGCGCGAGGAACAACACCAGGGTCCGCTGCAGCTCGCCGCGGGCTAGGGACTGATGGATAGTGCTCGACACGTCATTGGTCGCCAGTTAGCTCAATAAAGGAGGGTTCAAGAAGCGTCAGTTGATGCGTCAAGCGCTGTCCATCAATCCTTACCGCGAGCCTCCTGGTCCGCCGCAGCGGTAGCGGCAGCGGCGGCGATCTGTTGCAAAGCGGGAGACGATGCCACCTCCGCCTCTGCCGTCGCCGCTTCCGCTACACGAGTCGCCTCCACCGCCGCCGCACAGTCCACCTCGAGCACGCACTGCTCACGATGGCACCCCGAGAACGCCCTCCGAACGTCCATCAGCAGCCGCGCATCCTTCGCGCCGTCCGTGACCAGCATCAGCACCGGACCCTTCCCGGCGCCGCTCATCGCCTCGGCGGTGCCTCGCCCCCCATGCCCAGGGGCTTACACTCGCCAATTTCTCAGCTCAACCAAAGCACTCTTGTCGAATATGTGGGGTGGTTACAGTGACAAAAACAGCTCAGGTCGAGCCGACAAGTGAACGAGTGTAAGCCATTGAAGCTCAACGTGGACATTTGTGTGGGATATGTTGGATGGTTTCAGTGACAAAACAGATCAGGTTGAGCCGACAAGTGGACGAGTGTAAGCCCCCGCCCCCGCCCCTCGCCGCCGCCGCCCGCACCCGCCGCCTCGCGCACTGCGTCCATGAAGAGTGCGGCGGTCTCATCCCACAGCGGCGGCACCAGTGCCGCCACGTCGGCGTCTGTCGCCAGCGCCGCGCAACTCCGCCGCATCTCCGCGGGTGGAGGTGACGCTGAAGAGGAAGAGGACCACGAAGCTCGGTCGTTGCCGCCACCGCCCCGCGGGGGTGCCACGGCGAGAGCCGCGAGGAGCCCCACGAGGAGCGCCATCAGCACCTGCCACACCCACCCCACACCGCTACCTCCGCGGTTCAGGGCCCGTCAGAAATTACTCGGCACGTCATCTGACGTTTTTTTAACTCTCGTTTTTTTTGCTGAATGACATCCTGTGACGTGACGAGCAGTATCAGCCAGGCCCATTGCCCGCCAAATCGTCGGACGCATTACGTATCCTGGATTTCTATAAAGTGAATGGCATCCTATGACGTGGCGAGCAGGTTCTGCCAGACCCTGCCGCGGGGTGGCGGCGGCGGTGACTCGGGTTTGGGCAGGGGCTTGCTCGCCGCTTCCTCGGTGGTCACTGCCGTCAGGAACGGTAACGCGGTCGTCACCGGGGTCAAAAACGGCAACGGCACCGGCAGCTTCTCCCGCTCCCGAGAGTGTTTTGGAACCACCCTGCCCGAAGTGCAGGGGCTTACACTGGTCCACTTTTAAGCTCAACGTACGAGCTTTTGTGGGATACGCTGGGTGGATTCAGTGACAAAGACGGCTTAGGTTGAGCTGAAAAGTGGACGAGGGCAACGACAAAACCGCTCAGGTTGAGCTGAAATGTGGACAAGTGTAAGCCCCTGCCGGAGTGCTGACGTATTTGGACGTCGTGGACTCGGACTCTCGACTAGACGGCGTTAAAGCCGCGGTGATTTTGTCGGAGATGACCGCGGTGTTTTCGTCAGGGATGGGAAAGTTGACCTTGGGCTTGGCCTTCGGCTTGGCCTTCGGCTTCGGCTTCGGGGGTTTGTTTTCGCCGCCCGGCCCCGACCCCGTCTCCGGCCCCGGCCCTGATCCGGCATCCTCCTGCTTCTTCCTGGGCGCCGGCGGCATTGCCTCACCTCTCTCCTATCACCTCTCACCTCACACCTCTCGACTCCCCACGGCTAACCTCTAACCTCTCACCTCTCTCCTCCCTCCTCTCTCCTCGCACCTCTCTCCTCCCTCCTCCTTCCTCTCAACCCTCTCCTATCTCCCTCTCTCCTCTCACCTTTCTCCTCTCACCCCTCTCCAGTCACCTCTCACCGCTTGCCTCTCCCTCTCTCACAGCACACAGCTAACAAGCCAAGCTGCTGCGCGCTGCAACCTGTTTGGTTCTTCGGTGGCTCTAGTTTTTCCAGTTTGCCAGAACGTTGGTCATCCCGGCGTCCAACGGCTCGTGAGGCTCCACCCGCGGCACCGGTTGAAACGACTCCACCGGCTCGGCCGTGCAGGCGATGCGCTGCTCCGGCCTGTCACGCTGTTGGAGGGTAGAGCGAAGCGACAACGTCAGTACCGGCTTGACCAAAGCGATGAATGGTGTAGCGGCTTATCCGGTGAGAGGTGACAAACGAACAGAAGGGAAGGACACTGCGTGAGTTGAGCTGGGGCGGGAACTAGAGACGCGTAAGTTCAGCGTTCGCTGTGGAACTTATGCAGGACCCTGGGCGATGGCATGGGCAGCGGTATGGGCGGCGGCATGGGAGGCGCGGTGGGAGGCGTCAAGCGCGGGGATGCCTGGCACGCTTGGGATGCCTGGGACGGAGGAAGAGGCAGGAGATGGGGGGTTACCTCTGTGACCGCCGCGTTCGGGGGAGTGGAGGTGCCCGAGGAAGACCCTCGCGGGGTGCTGAACAGGCTGCTCTTCCTGCCCAGGTCACTCATCGGCTGCTGGGGTGCGTCGCTCGCCGTACGCGCGCGCGTGATGTGGGAAACGCTACGACATTTGTTTGAGCTCGAGGACACGCGCAATGCTGGCATGGCTGGGGTGCCGAACGGTCGGAAAATCCGGTGACCGCGCCGCTTTTTTACGCGAGGGTGCCGAGTGTGTGCCCGATGGCCGCCATACTCATCCTCAACGCGCGACCGTTTGAACACACGCACGCTCTGCAGCAATCACCTCCGGCACCGGAACTTCGACGCCACCTCGGTCGAACGCCGCTCGCTCCAACCCGCGTTTGGCGCCGCCGCTCGGTCCGCGTGCAGGGTCGTCTGCGCTCGCGTGAGACATCAGGTTTTCATTTCGTCAGAAAGCACGGCACTCACTCACTCCACCTCCAACGCGCAACGATGGGTACCGTGGAGCCCGCGGTGCTGGAGTTCGAGGTGCGCGCCGCCGCCTCACCCCCACACTATGTGCGAGTATGCGCATATTGCCGGGCTCTCTGGGTCGTGCGTGGAGGTGAAGGTCGTCCTCTGGCTCTGCCCATGCCCTGTCTTCACTGGTGAAAAGTGCACACGCCCCACGCCACCTCCGCCGTAGCGGCCGCCGCGCATTGGTCCCCCGACACGTCCCCCCCATTGGTCCACGTTGTTTAGCTCGTAATACGCAGGTGTACCCGTACACACGCGCTGCGACCTCCTCCCTGGCTGTATTCCAGTTACCGTGGTACCTCAGACTGTTTGCTCATAGTGTACCAGTGTACCCGTACACACGCGCCGCATCCTTCTCCCTGGGTACCCTCGGAGCAACCGCCTGGACCTCCCTTCCACCCACCGTGCCACACGCGCTACTTGTCACTCACTTCCCTGCCCTGCGTCTCCCCCACCGCGCAGGCGTTCCCGGCGCGGAGCTTGACAGTGATGCTGTTCAAGGAGGTGACCAACGCCAGCGCCATCCTGCAGCTCCTCGTGGACCGCACGCTGGAGCCCGAGTGCGCGCTTCTCAACCCCGCCGTAGGGCGGTGCAGGTTGACTGCAGGATGCCCCTGGATCGACCGCCGCGCTGTGCAGGTTGGCCCCAGGATGACCCTGGGTTGACCGCGCTGGGATTCTGCATCCGCGCTTGGTTTCAGACCTTGAAGCTGAAATATGATGAACCGCTTTCAGACTTTACTTTTGATTTCAACTGGCGCTCCTACACTGCGGCCATTCACAACCTGTTTGCCCTGCAGCTTGCGGCGCATAAGGCGGTGGTGTCGCACGCACGCAATGCCTTGGCAGGGGGGGGTACTGAGAACAAACAACAAGCACTCGATCGACGGTGAATCGACAATCCGACCCAGCGCGTCTATATGAGCGTGCACCTGTAGGAAGGTAAGTCATGCTTGCACGTCCCATCTTTGGTTCGAGTGTTTGTTCTCAAGGACCCTCCTGCTATGTTGAGTGGGGACAGTGTGCATAGGTACACTGGTACATCATGGGCATTCACGCTGAAGGCGAGCCTATGTTCTGAACTCGGTGTGAGTCTTGTTTCCAACGACCCTCCTGCCTGGTGACGCACACGCTGCACTCTGAGGTAGGGCCTGGCAGCCATTGCCCGCCATGTCATCGACACACACTCTTTACCCTCGATTCTTGAGTCAAATGGTATCCTATGTGGGCGGTGCAAGTTGAAATTGAAAGTAAAGCTGGAAACCGATCACCTCGTATTGCCAGGCACTTTCAATACGGGCCGAACTGGTTTCAACTTGCACTGTCCCACCTGTGACGTGGTAAGCGATATTTGCCGGACCTACTACGAGGTGGTATATAACCTAAGCGCGTCCAAGCATATCACGGAGGGTCTTCGGCGGCAGGGCCTGGCCCCTCGTTCCCTGACTGTTTGCTCACAGTGTACCGGTGCACCCGTACACACTCGCCGCATCTTCCTCCCTGGCCTGGCCACTTGCTCCCTGACCGTTTCCTGAAGTGTACCATTGTACCCGCACGCACTCGCCGCGTCCTCTGCCCTAGCCCGGCCACTCGGTTCCTGACTATATGCTCGTGGTGCGGTGTATCCGTACACACTCGCCGCATCCTCTTCCCTGGCCCGCTCACCCGTTTCCTGACTATTTGCTCGTGGTGTACTGGTGTACTTGCACACACTCGCCGCATTCTCCTCCCGGGCCAGGCCAAGCGTCCCCTAACTGTGTGTTAATAGTGCACCGATGTACCCGTACACACATGCCGCCTTCTCCTGCCTGGCCAGGGCCCTGGTCGCCGGTTCGGCATGGGTGAGAAGGCGGACACCGTACTAGTGTGCCGCTTCGACGCCACCGCCGCGGATGTCGCCGCCATCCGTGAGCTCGTCGATGGCCAGCAGGTGGACGTTGCGGCGGAGCTGGAGGTACGGCCTGGCGGTCAGCAGATATAGCTCGTCACGTCATCGACACGCATGTTGAGCCCTCGGCTATTGAGTGAGTTGATTGTCGTCATGGGACGTGCCCGCCACGACATCCAGCGCGTTTGGAACCCTAGTTTCTTTAGTTGAATAGCATCCTATGACATGGCCAGCGGGCAGATATTGCTCGGGGCGTCATCGACACGCTATTCGACTTATCGTCCATTGAGTTACATGACATCATACGACGTCTCGTGACCGCCACGTCATCCAACGTGTTTTGAACCCTCGTTTCTTGAGTGCAATGGCATCGTATGACGTGGCGAGCAATTTCTGCCGGGTCCGAGGGGGAGGGGATGAGGGATCAGAAGCTGGTCCACAAGTATTACCGGCCGGGGGAGCTGGAGACGAAGGCGGGGGTGGGGACCGTGGAGGACGCCGTGGCCAGCCGCATCGCCGCGCGGGAGGTCATGTGATGTGCTGATGACGTGGTGCGGCGACGTGACGCGGTTGCAGCAGCCTCAGCAGCGGCGGCAGCGAAAGCGGAGGCGGTGGAGGCTACAGCGGCGGCGTTGTTGTTGTTGTTGTCATCAAGTCCATCAACTCCACCACAGCGGTCATCCAGTCTCCTATCAGTGGATTGTTGCGGCGCGCTCTGCTCATGTGGCTAGCCAAGGCGCCAGGGGGTTGGAGGCCGCCAGGTGGTTAGCTTTAAACATTAGTGTTCGTTATCAATAGAGAGCAGTGTAGGCATGTATAAACTCGGGCGCATCCGGCACCATCGCCACACTCTTCCCGGGATGGTGTATCGACAGAGGCATATTAAAGTCAAGGCAAGTCGGTCCACCGGGGCGTGGTGCGTTATTTCCAAATCATCGTCGCGTCGAGATAGTGCCCCTTGATAGACCTAAACCCGGACAGACCTAGAGTCTGTCCGCTTGAAATGGCAGAAAGGGTTGGTCAACGCTCAACATTATGGGTGCCTTGATGCGTGATGAACGTGAGTATACAAACACAAGATGTCGCTTCGAGCGTATGTACTACTCAACCACGTCGTGCGCGTGTTGGGCGCTTTCAATGACCACCTTGATCGTCCAGCCACCTCAGCACCTCCAATTGCCCGAACGCATTCACGCTTGCACGAACGTCTTCCTCATCCCACGTGCAGCCTTGCGCCCGCACCCACATCAGGACCTCTAGGCTACCGCCCACAGCGGCTTGTGCGCACATGCTCTCCTCATTCCACGGGCAGCCCTGCTCCCGCAACCACTGCAACACCTCCAGGTGCCCGCTCTCAGCGGCGATACTGCACATGCCTTCCGCCTCCCATGGGCAGCCTTGCTCTCGCGCCCACTTCAACACCTCCAGATTGCCGCCCTCAGCCGCGATATTGCACATATCTTCCTCTTCCCACGGACAGCCCTGCTCCCGCGCCCACCTCAGGACATCCAGTTGCCCGCACTCAGCGGCGGTTGTGCAGGTCCCCTCATCCCACGGACAGCCGTGCCCCCGCACCCATTTCAACACCTCCAGATTCCCACTCTCAGCAGCGGCTCTGCACATAGTCTCCTCTTCCCACGGACAACCCTGCTCCCGCGCCCACTGCAGCACCTCCAGGTTGCCGCCTTGAGCGGCGACATCGCATGTCCAATAGTCCCACGGACAGTGGTGCTCCCGAAGCCACTTCAGCACCTCCAGGTGCCCGCCCTGAGCGGCACGTGCACAACAGTCAGTCCCTGGGTTAGCGAGACTTTCATCCCACCGGCAATCATGCGCCCGAGCCCACTTCAAGACCTCGAGGCGCCCGCTCCCAGCGGCGATCGCACACGTCCGCAAGTCCCAGGGGCAGTCGTTCGCCTTGGCCCAAGCCAGCCGCTGGACAGAGCCGCAAAACTCCTTGACCCTGAGCGGCACCCCCCCGGTCGCCCCCGCGCGTGGCAGGCCGGAAGACACCACCGCCGCCCGACTCGCCTCATCCACCCGCCCGAGCATGGCGAGGTCCGTGGGGTCTAGCCGCGTCAGCACCTCCGCTGCAACGACGTCAGACCACCCCTCGAGCAGCGGCCCGAGCAGCGGCGACGGGTAGGTGATCAGCCCCTTCGCCCGCAGCCAGTCCAGCATCTCGTCCTCGGGAATCTCGACATCGCCCATCAGCTCGGCAAGCGCGCCCGACAGGCGCACGACGTGGCGGGGAAGGGAGGCGGCGGAGGGGTCCATGAAGGAATACGGTGGCGGCGTGTGAATGACGGGTGCGCGGCGGGCGGTGCGGGTGTGTGTGGCGGGTGTGTGGCGGTGAGCGGAGAAGTGGTACGTTGGCGTTGACGCGGGCGCTGGTGTCGAAGGCTTCTACACCAGTTGAATAGTGGATTGGGGACGAGAGGTCAGGCAGTCAGGGGAAGGTGCGAAGCTGCGAACGGCACTTCAGCAGGCGCGACGTCCCCTTCGCACGCCGCACCGCAGATATCCGGTACTGCTGAGTTCGCGACACTTCGATTGCAGGCACCAACCCCGGCGTGCTTGCTCGTCGGCGTCGTACGAGTACACACATCCCACTTTCAGATTATCGTCGGACGTCTTGTCAAAGAGAGACGTTGTTCGTTCTGTCGTAGGCTCGTGGCTGGCAGGAGATGCAACAGTAGCAGACTCCCCGCGACTCCGCCATGTGTCCGACACCTGCCGGGCGAGCGTCCTCCGGGGCGGGCGCCAGCTCGTCCGCAGTAGCGGCCACCGATCCATTCCCATCCCCCGAGGCCATGCCCATGCGGCTGTTACGCGCGCAACGCCGTGCGGAGATGCAACGGGTGGAGGCCGCCGCGGTGGTGCTGCAGTCTAGGTGGCGGGAGCGGCAGAACCGGCGGCGGAGGATGGCGAAAGCGCGCACGACGCCGCCATCACTGCCGCCGGCACCTTTGACGCCGCCGCCGCCGCAGCTTCGAACGGTGCGGTCGCAGACGCGGACGAGGTAGGGCCTGGGACATTGCTCTCCACTCAGTGGGTGCCTGCGACTGGTGTGCCCACTTTTCACTACAGCCCAAAGGTGTGGGCGGTTCGGTCGAGCTTTTAGCGAGCGCCGCGTTAGGCGGCGTCACTGGTACTGTCTCCTGTCAGGTACATCGTAAGCTCCATCTGCAAGAGCAGATGTCCGGACAGAATCAGCGAAGGGACAGAATCAGCGTCCATCGTGAGAGGAGGGTTCGAAGTGCGTTGGCGACGTGGCGAGCGGTATCCGCCCGGCCCTAGGACGCGGGCGTCACTGCTAGGCGGCGGGGCCGAACCGACCCCGTGCCCGGTGCTGCGAGCCTTGATGTCCGAGTGCACACATCCGGAGCTAGATTCACTTTCACGCGCCGACCCGCCATCGCCACTGCGAAAGGTGCGGTCGCCGACACAGGCTCAGGCGCAGGCGCCACTGCCGCATCACGCGCCCTCGCCCACCAGCGTGTTGAGGGCGGAGGGGACGCCACGGGGAGGGGGCTCGGACATGGACGTGCTTCTGAGCCGTGCCGAGGCATCCGCGCAGAGCCCGAGCCTGCGTCAGCGACATACGCGGAGGGAACTACCTCACAGCCCCGCCGCTGCGGCAACTTCACAGTTTCAACAAAACCTCCGGAAAGGGAAGGAGCGGCTGCTGAAGTGGGTGGAGCCGGAGGAGCAGGTCGGCGGACTCGCGAAACGAGCATACGGGTATAGCCTGGGGGACCATACCCGCCACGTCAACCAGTGCACGTTGAACCTTCGCCCCTTCAGTTACACATCACCCTATGACGTGGCGAGTAGCATCCGCCCGGCCCTAAGACGCGGATGAAGTCGCCGCAGAGACCCACGCCCACTGAGGCAACATCGCAAAGCCTGTGGACGGAAAGGGATCGACTTCTGAATAAGGAGGAGGAGCCGGAGGAGGAGGAGGAAGAGGAGGAGGAGGAGGAGGAGGAGGAGGAAGAGGAGTGGGCGGAAGAGGAGGAGGACAAGTTGCCCGAGGAGGAGGTTGGCGGAGTCGCAGGAAAGCTGGCCGAGGCCCGGCGCCTCCGCCGCGCCGCGACATTTCTGCAGACGTACGTCCGACGGCGCGCGGCGAGAAGAACGGCGGCACTGCGGCGGACGGCGGCGGGCATGATTTCGACGGCCATGCGCGGTCACGTGGCGCGGTGGCGGATGCGGCGGATGATGCAGGTAGGACCTAGCAGTTGCTATACGCCACGCAATCCATCACACTTTGAACCCTCGTCTCTTGAGTAATATGGCGATCTATGACGTGGCGAGCAATGTCTGCCAGGCCCACTGCCCGCCATGTCATCCACCGCACTTTGAACCCTGATTTCTTGAGTTGCATGGCATCCTTTGACAGGGCGAGCATCATCTGCCAGTTCTTAGAAGCGGGCCGCGCTGCGAATACAAGCGGCGTGGAGGGGCCACGCCGTCCGACATGCCAACAGAATGCACTGGGTAGGGCCTGCATATATTCCTAGTGCCTGATCTGTGAAAAAGCAAGTTCAAGCAAGTGATTTCTTTGGTAAATTACCAAAGTTCGTACTTGACTTTTGACCACTGGCCAAACGGGCCAGATACTGTATACAGTACGAGATACACCCACAGTAACCTCACAGACCTGGCACTAGTCTAGTGCCTGATGTGTTCTGTCTTAATTTGTAGCAATGTAGTATTGTCTGAGTTTTGATCAAATCACCAAAATGACTTTTGGCCAAATCACAAAATTCCGACCGTACTACATCTGATCGTACTTCGGAAGTAATACATCTAGTACGGAGCACAGACCAGGCACTAGAGGCTGTATTCAGGGGGGGTCAAGGAATAGTCAAAGCGGTAGTCATAGCAGGGACTGGGATTCAAATGCGTCGGATAACGTGGCGAGCAACATATGCCAGGCCCTATGACGCGGCAGCCTTGGTGATTCAGTCCGCCCGCCGGGGCCAGGCTGTGCGCCACGAAGTGGTAGGGTGTTGCAGGTTGATCCCAGGTTGATCCGGTTCGACTGCGCCTGGTTTCAGCGCTTGAAAGATTAACGCTGAATTGTGGTGAATCGCTTTCAAGTTTGCTTACAGGTTCAACCTGCGCCGCTACGACGTGGGCTTGATGCACCGAGCCGCGACGACGTGGCAGGCAGCGTGGAGAGGCAGGGCTTGACAGATATTCACGGCCACGTCATCCAACGCATTCTTAACCCTCGTCTCTCGAGTTAAATGGCGCCCTATGACGTGGCGAGCAATATCTGGTGGGCCCTATGGAGAGGCAGGATGGCGCGCGGCAACTTTGCGCGGGAAGTCGCAGCGGTCATCGCACTGCAGGGGCGTGTCCGGGGCCACATTGCGCGCAAGCGAATCGCGCTGGCATTACCGACGGCCTGTCCGAGAGTGCTCGCCGCTTGCGTTGCCGCACAGTGGCTCACGACGGGGGTTGACAGTCGTTTCCTTCTCAGCTCAATCCTAGCTGGGGGCGTCTGTGTACGAGTATACTCTGTATATTCCTCGTTTAATTAATCTTTTATAAGCTGGCATTTGTTACTGTTTGAATTTTTGAAAGTCGTTAGGGTCCGTTCGCTTGAAATGGCGCAGGGGGCTGGTTGATGCTCGCCACTTGAGTGCATGGGGGCTCGATGAACGTACAAAATAAAACTAGTCTAGGCTAAGACGTTTAGTAAAACGATCCACCACACACACACAAAAGCTAGATAGACGTGTAGAACAATCCACAACACTACCTACAAAACACTCCATGGGTTTGCGAACATCGCATTACTAAGAAGACTATCAGCACCGCCAGGGGCTTCCACTCGTCCACTTATCAGCCCAACCCGAGCCGTTTCTGTCGCTGAAACTGCGGACACCCACCCAACGGTTCCCATAAAAGTGTTCACGTCAAGCCCAACAGTGGACGAGCTGACGCGGTGACACGCCTTGGAGTCTGAGTGGGCGCTTGCTCGACTGGGTCGAAATGACTCCTTGGCCGAGCGGTCTAAGGCGCTGGAGTTAGATTCGCTGAATCAAACATTTCCCGCCCTGGGCGGCTTATATTCTAAGCGCCACTTCCACCACTTCCGCATCCCCCCCAGCACCCCCCCCACCCCCTCGCGGTGTCGCAGCTCGGCCGCCTGACGGTACATCCGTGACATCTGTTTGGCGCTCCACTGCTCCCACCAAGGTGTAGCGGCGCACGTTGAAATTAAAAGGAGAGTTTGACAGCGGTTCATCATACTTCAGCTTCGAGCGCTGTGACCAGGCGCGGTCAACCGGGGGTCAACCTGGTGAAAAACCAGGGTAAAACTGGGGTCAACCTGGGATCCACCGGGGGCCAACCTGGGGTCAACCTGGGGTCAACCTGGGGTCAACCTGGGATCAAACCGGGGTCAACCTGGGGTCAACTTGGGGTCAACCTGGGGTCAACCCGGGGTCAACCTGGGATCGTCCCGGGGTCAACCTAGGTTCAACCTTGGGTCAACCTGGGGTCAATCTGTACCGTCCTACCGCGGGTCGATCAGGTACATGGTGCTCAGTATGACCCACGGCACAAACAGCCCGATGGGTAGGGGCGCAAGTTGAAATTGAAAGCAATAGTTCAAAGCGATTCATCACATTCGAGCTGCAAGTGCCGAAACCAAGCGCAGTCAACCTGGGGTCATCCTGGGGTCAACCTGGGGTCAACCTGGGGTCAACCTGGGGTCAACCTGGTCAAACTGCACCGCCCTACCGATGATCCAGTTCCACAACCAATACTTTTTGCCCATCATTTTGTTGAGGACGGCCAGGCAAAAGAAGATAATGGAAAAAGCGTAGATGACGGCGAAGATGATAATAGCGAACTCCAAGTCATAGGGCGGCGAGCACATATTCAAAGCAAAAAATTAACGCACTTGCCTCACATTTCAGTTTGAAGCGCCGAAAGAATGTTAGTACGGAGCAACCTTAGAATGGTGCCAATAACTAGTGCCTGGTCTGCTCTGTAGTACGGATCTGGATTTGTAGTACCGTCTGACATTTGGCCATATCACCGAAACACATATGACTTTGGGCCGGATCACCAAATTCCAACCGTACTACATGTAGGACGAAGTACTACATCTAGTACGGAGTACAGACCAGGCACTAGGCCTGAACCCTGATAGACCTAGAGTCTGGCCGCTTGAAATTGCGGATGGGGTTGGTTAATGGTGCGTGCCTTGGGGTTCGATGAACTATCGTAATAACGAAATCGCCGAAACCAGATGATTTGAACACGGATGTCAACCTGCACCGGCCCACCTCATCGAGGAACCGCAGGAACTCATCGAACATGTCCATTATTCCATCGCCCGCGCTCGCAGGTGCCTTGTGCGAGGGCCGAGCAGATAGTGCCATCGCTCGCCTCGTCACACGATGCTGTCTCACTCACGAAACGAGGTTGCAAAACGCGCTGGGTGACGTGCTCTCAGGTGTCTAGTGCTGGCAGATAGCGCTCGGCACGCTCCAGGATGCCATGTAACTCACCGAACGAGGGTGCAGAGTGCTTGTCGATGACGTGGCGGGCAACGGGACTGGCAGATATTGCTCGCACTGCCTAGGATGCTCTTTGACTCGCGAAATTGAGGGTTAAAAATGCGTGTCCATGACGTGGCGGGCAATATCCGCCAGTCCGTACATGGCTCGCCGCCGCCTTCTTGGACTGTCTGCTCTTCGGTTCATCGTAATCCGCAGGCGCCTCCGCCGCCGCCGCAGGGTATCCCGCCTGTATGCATTCGGGATATGACAACAACGCGTTGAAATTCAGCGGGAGGTGACGGGGCGCGGGGTCGAACAAGGCGCGCCGGGGTTAGGCTCAAGGGCTGTGTCGCCACACAGGGGGGGGATACGATGCTTGTGATGAGGAAGATGCTTGCGAGGAGTGCCGCGCGCATGGAGGGACCGGCGTGCCGGTGTGGTGGTTACACGCGTGACAAGTATGACAACACGCGTGAAAATTATTTCGCGAGCGGTGTGGGGCCCGCCGGGGGTGAGACGCATAAAAGGGTGTTTGGGGGATGACGGGGCTGGCAGTGCGGAAGGTGGTGGTCCTATACGGATGGGAGGGGGGAGCGCGCGCACCTGCACAGCCCCATTCACGCCAGTATCGTGGTACACCCTCGCCGGCCTTTGCATCTTGCTCAATTTCGTTTGGGAGACGTTCGAAACTGGAACTCGAAAACTTTTTCGGTCGACCCCGCGCGCGAAGGCGCTTCACTGCAAGCAGTACGAAGTGCGGTCCGTCCTCGCCTCGATGCCTCGAGGTACAGCTGTTCCGGCCAATTCCGACCCTGCAGGGACAGGGTACACACGCAGCGCGACTGCAGCCGTCGACCGCGCGCGCCTTGAAATGGAAAAGGCATCTCGTGCCGTTGAGTCATGATGTCCAGTCACAGCTTAGGGTTATTAAAGGTCTAGGGTTTTTCTTTTTAACGAAGGGGGGGGGGGGGGTATTT
>Ga0307488_10000858_pt1 | contig 25369 bp, 14 predicted proteins | sample SB02metaG_FD_202248 | JGI IMG/M metagenome (GOLD analysis project Ga0307488, IMG submission 202248) | Sea-ice brine microbial communities from Beaufort Sea near Barrow, Alaska, United States - SB 0.2 | ecosystem: Environmental > Aquatic > Marine > Coastal | place: USA: Alaska | collected... | reverse complement strand
AGACGTTTAGCCTGATGCGTCTTTAAAAAACGTACCCTGTATCTTCCGGTTACAGGGTACAAAAATCAGGTTAGTCCGTAGGTAATTTATACCGATACCGCAGACTTAGCCCTATCTGTGGACGAAGCAGGGCTTTTCTAGCAGGAAAATATATGAAAATTTTAGATAACAAGGCGTTGCTCTTGCGGCTTCGCAACCCCCAAAAAGTAACAATGGTTATACCTAACAGTAAGCAACTACCTGATAACGAAGTCGTGGTGAAGTGGGGGATAGATGAAGCTCAAGTTTTAAAGAACTTAAACATCAAAGTGCCTTCCCCTATTGAAGGGAAGTACAAGTGGACAGGCAAACACACGCCGTTCGAGCACCAGAAAACAACCGCTGCCTTTATGACCATGAACAAACGGTCGTTCTGTTTCAACGAGCAGGGTACTGGTAAGACAGCCAGCGCGATATGGGCCTCAGATTTCCTGATGGACGTGGGTAAAGTCCGGCGTGTCTTAGTGATATGCCCCTTATCTATTATGGATTCCGCATGGCGTAATGACTTATTCACGTTTGCGATGCACCGTACAGTGGATGTGGCTTATGGGCCAGCAGCAAAACGACGAGCCATTATTAACAACGGTGCAGACTACGTGATAATAAATTACGACGGGGTAGAGATCGTAGCCGATGCCATAGCGAACGGTAACTTTGACTTAATCATTGTGGATGAGGCGACTCACTACAAGAATCCGCAGACTAAACGATGGAAAACTTTGAACGCCCTACTCACACCAGAGAAATGGTTGTGGATGATGACGGGTACTCCTGCGGCACAAAGCCCATTGGATGCGTATGGGTTAGCCAAACTTGTTAATCCGACCTCGGTACCTAGATTCTTTGGTTCTTTCCGCGACAGAGTGATGACTAAGATCACTAACTTTAGGTGGGTAGCGAAGGACACGGCTACTGATACTGTGTTTCGGGTGCTTCAACCGGCAATTCGATTCACCAAGGACGAGTGTTTAGACCTACCCCCTATGGTATATGTAAAACGCGAAGTCGAACTTACCAGACAACAGATTAAATACTATAAGTTGTTAAAGGATCGAATGGTGATGGACGCAGCGGGGGAGCAGATTACTGCCGCTAATGCAGCGGTTAACATGAATAAGCTACTACAGATTTCTGCGGGGGCCGTGTACACCGATAAGAAAGAGGCGCTAGAGTTTGATATCAAGCACCGATATAAAGTCCTGCGTGAAGTAATTGATGAGTCCAGCAAGAAGGTTTTAATATTCGTACCCTTCAAACATGTTATTGACCTACTGGTTGATAAACTAACCGAGGACGGCATTACAACAGAAGTTATTCGGGGTGATGTACCCGCCCATAGAAGGACAGAAATATTCAAACGTTTCCAGACAACCGAAAACCCTAGGGTGCTAGTTATCCAGCCTCAAGCAGCAGCGCATGGGGTAACGCTCACGGCTGCGAATACGGTGGTATGGTGGGGGCCAACCAGTTCACTAGAAACGTACGCCCAAGCTAATGCTCGGGTACACAGGTCGGGCCAAGACCACAAGTGTACGGTGGTTCAGTTGCAGGGATCGGCCATAGAAAAGCACGTATATAGAATGCTTGATAACAGAATCAACGTACATACAAAAATGATAGACTTATACAACGAAATTGTTGCGTAGTACACCGTAATAGACTATATTCAATCGTTCGATAAGTGAAGGAGATCGAAATGAGTGGAGCAGGTTCCGTATCTTTAGAAAAACTAACCAAGGTTTACTTAAAGATATCTAATAAGCGTTCACAGCTTAAGAAGGAATTCGATAAGGAAGAAGAGCTTTTAGTTGCCCGACAGGACAAGATAAAGCAAGCCTTACTCGAACATTGTAAAGAGCACGACGTTAGCAGCGTGAAAACTTCCGAAGGGTTGTTCTATAGATCGGTTAGACAGAAGTATTGGACGAGCGATTGGGAATCTATGTACGAATTCGTACTCGAAAATGAGATCCCAGAGTTCTTCGATAAACGTCTTAACCAAAAGAATATAAAGCAGTTCTTGGAAGAAAATCCCGACAAGATGCCCAAAGGGTTGAACTCGGATTCTACTTATACTATTTCTGTTAGGAGACCCTCGAAATGACAGAGCTGCCACCGTACGTACCACTCGCTGTAGTTGCAAAACATTTTCATGTGAATACCGCTACTGTTCGCGGTTGGGTAAAGCAAGGGCTTATTCCGAAAGATGCGTACATACACATAGGTTCACTGTATCGTTTTAGTCTACCTAGAGTTCTAGAAGCCTTAACTAGCAAAGGTGATGGAAGTGATACTCCCGTAGCTACGTGGAGCGATGTAAGCGAAGAAGGTGCAGATATCCCCCAGTTAGAATCGGATGACGATTACTAATGAGTGGAGATCTAAAACGAATTAGCATACGCAACCGAAGGTTCGATGGAACGCCATCCCCAGAAGAAAATTCTATTAACGTAGTTGTCGTGGGTGTAGCATATGTGTCTCGTATTTTTTACGAAGGTGCCTATGACCCCGCCAGAATATCAGCACCAACATGCTGGTCTGCCGATACGGAATTTCCTGCTGAAGATGTGCCAGAAGATCAACGCCAAGCGGGACGGTGCTTAGATTGTGTCAACAACATAAGAGGTTCTGGGAGAGGGCAAAGCCGTGCATGTCGATTTGTGCAACGGTTAGCAGTAACACTAGAAGATGATCTGGAAACAGTCTATCAGCTACAACTTCCCCCTACTTCTATATTTGGTGATGCGATCAGTGGGGATATGCCTCTACGTGCCTACGCACGGTACTTGGATGCACGCGAGACCCCAATAGTCGCTGTAATAACTAAGATCTATTTTGATCCTAGGAGCGACATACCAAAACTCTTTTTCAGGCCATTACGCCCGTTAGAAGAGCAGGAGACAGAAACCGTCAAGGAGATGATAAAGCACCCTGATACTACGACAGCTTTAAAACTGAGCGTATTGCCGATGGAGGACTCAGGGTTCTCACCATTCTCGGAGGTTGAAGGTTTTAAATTTAATGACTGAATGTTTGGAGAAACATATATGAACTATATGATTAGAGATGTAGAAGCGAAGTACCCTCGTGTTAACAAGACTTATCGTTTTGACAATGCGGAGAACAGAAGTGTACCGTGTGATCCTCTAGATGAGGGTGCATCATACAGCACGAGTTTTCGTATGGATGAGAAACAAGCTAAAGAATTGATGGGTGCAATGGCAAAAACTTATGCTGAAAAACGGCAATCAAGTTGGCCTGAAAAAATCCCTATGCCGTTTAAGAAAGATGATGACGGTATGTTTGTAGGTAAAGCCACACTCAAAGGGGCATACGGTAAAGATCTTACCAACAAGCCTAGGCACTTTGATGCAGGTAACAAAGAGCTACCTGATGACTTCCAGTTAACTAGCAAAAGCACCGTTAGCTTGGCAGTTGTTCTTGTACCTTACAACATGCGCGAGCAAGGTGTATCACTACGATTGCGAGCAATACAAGTTATCAAGTACGTACCTATGGAAGCCGCATCTCCGTTTGATGTAGTCGATGGGTTCACTAACGACGACGATAACCCATTTGCAGAACTGGAAGCAGTTGAAGCGGTGACCGTGGATGAAATCGAAGTATCGGTAGAGGAAGAAGTTATTGAGGAGCCAAAGAAGAAGATCGCAAAGGTCAAGACCGCACCGGCTCCAGTAGAAAAAGAAGGTTTAAGCGACCTTATTGATGGGTGGGACGACGAGTCCTAATTAATTTGGGTATCTTCTAGAAGAAGCCCATCCCTAAAACAATACCCACGGCTAGACTAGTCGAAGAGGGCGTAAGCATGCCCCTGCCGTGGTGTCGCTTGGATCTACGCTTATGGATACAACAACATTTTTAAAGGAGGTTCTATCGAGCAGTGGGCTATATTGTATTTTTGCATCTAACAGTTCCAAAGATAAAAGAAGCCAACAGTTTTATGGTTCCGTAGATTACTTAATTGATGCCGCCGTTGACCTAGATGATAAGGGTTACGATGTTTATTTTGCTTTGGCTACATTTAACGAAGGTAAGTCGCGTAAAGTCGATAACGTAAAACACCTTAAGTCCTTCTTCCTAGACCTTGATTGCGGCCCGTCCAAAGAATTTGCATCTCAGGAGGATGCGGTAGCGGCACTCATTACTTTCGCTAAGAAGTTTAAACTACCAAGACCGACGCTTATAAACTCTGGTCGTGGGGTTCATGTTTACTGGGTATTGTCGGAAGCTGTACCTATGGGCGATTGGCTACCCGTAGCGGCTCGTTTGAAACAGCTTTGTGCAGATAATAACTTCCCAGCAGATCCCGCAGTAACAGCAGACGCTGCTCGTGTTTTACGAGTACCCCGAACACACAACTATAAACCTGATGTACCATCTGAGGTTACTTTTATAGGGGAACATACTCCCCGTAAAGTAGACTTTGATACCTTCTCGGAGTTACTAGGAAGTGAGTTGATACCAGTTCCCTCGAAAAGAATCGAAGGGGCTAGTGCAGTGATGAACGCTGCCTTGGCAAACCAAGAATACAAGTTCAAAGATATCTTAGACAAGACCCGACGTGGGGAAGGTTGTGCACAGATACTCAGGGCGCTCACCGATAAGAACGAAGCTACTGAACCTACGTGGCGAGGTATGTTGTCGGTCTTGAAGGCGTGCAGTGATGGCACTAGGGAGAAAGCCCACAAGATATCTGCTGGATATGACGGATACAGTGCCGAGGAGACTGATAGTAAGTGGGATAATCTAACCGCCGATAAGCGGTATACGTGCGTCCGTTTCGAGGAAGAGAACCCAGAAACATGTTTGGCATGTCCCAATCGGGGCAAATTGAGGTCGCCTTTGCACCTTGGTAGGCGCGTAAAAGAAGCAACGGAGCAGGACAATATCGTCGAAGCTCCCGCTTTAGGGCTACCCAATCAACCAGTAAGTACCTTCGTTATACCGACGTACCCGAGTCCATATATTCGTGGTGCGAACGGTGGAGTGTATAAGCGAATTAAAAATGACGACGGAGATATGGATGAACAACTGTTATATCGTAACGATCTTTACGTGGTTAAGCGTATTGTTGATATTGAGCTAGGGGAAGCAGCCGTGATGCGATTGCATCTGCCTAGAGACGGCGTTAAGGAATTTACGGTACCACTCACAGCGATTACCTCTAAGGAAGAGTTTAGAAAGAACATGGCAATGCAAGGCGTTGCCCTTATAAAGATGGACAAACTAATGGACTATGTTGCGGCATGGGTAAATGAACTACAGGAGAAAGAAATGGCAGATAAAGCCTACAGACAATTTGGATGGATAGATGACGAAGCAACGGGATTCATTCTGGGTAACCAGAAGATCCTGAAGGATCGGGTGGAATTCAACCCACCTTCTAAAGCTACTATGGGGATGTTTCCGGCGTTCGAGCCTAAAGGTTCGTTAGACGAGTGGCGCGAAGTAGTAGAGTTCTATAACAGGCCGGGATTTGAGCTGCATCAATATGTACTCTGCATGGGGTTCGGTTCCATCCTTATGCAGTTCGTAGATGATATTGCATGTTCGGCAATTCACTTGTACAGCAAGGAGTCAGGACTAGGTAAAACTACGGCTATGCGTGCGGCTGCATCTATTTGGGGTGACCCAGAAGAAATTATCTTGAACGAACAAGATACCAATAACACTAAGATGAACCGTTCGGAGCTACTACATAACTTACCTTTGTTGGTGGATGAGTTAACCAACGCGTCAGGACAGAGCCTTAGTACGTTGGCCTTACAATTTACAACTGGTAAGCAGAGAGGGCGGTTAGTCAGCGGAAGTAACTCTGAACGAGCGCGGGGAGAACCTTGGAGTCTCATGGCAGTGACCACAGGTAACACGAGTTTGATTGAGCGTATCCGGTTGATTAAGGAAAACCCCAACGCCGAAGCACAGCGCATACTAGAAGTCCGTGTAGAAAAGATGTTTACAGGATCGATGGGTAAAGAAGAAACTGATGCTTTCAGTAGATCTCTTGGTAAGTGTTACGGACATGCTGGGCCTATATTCGCACAGTACGTTATGAACAACCTTGACTCTGTGAAGAAGCTTATCAATGAAGTGCAGTTACGGGTGGACAAAGAAGCCGAGCTATCCTCGGAAAACCGATTCTGGTCAGTAGGTGTAACACTTACTTTGGTTGCTGCGATCATCGCTAACAAACTAGAGTTGATTAGGTACGATGTTCCGAGTCTGAATCGTTGGTCAGTAAAAATGCTACTGGAGAACAAGGCACGTACGCGAGACATGGCGGTGTCTATTGAGCAGACGCTAAACGAATACGTTAATGAGCATATAGATAACATCTTACGTATCAAAAGCACCAGCGATTTACGTAGGCAAGACGGTACTGCGATGGACAGCATTATCCAGCCCGAAGCTATACCTCGCAACAAATTGGTGGCACGGTACGAGACAGATATCAAGAAATTGTACCTAGTACCCAAGCCGCTTCGGAAATGGTGTGGGGATCAGCAAATAAACTACGGAGCGTTTGTACTCGACTTAATCGAGAAGCTAGGCGCTAAGAAGATGAAGACCCGATTGAGTAAGGGAACTCACCTAAACATGCCACCTACGGATGTAATCGTAGTCCAATTTTCTGAGGAAGATAATGAGGCAGGGAGTATTACGGACTTATGATCTGTCCCCTGACGGGGTACGGATTGTAGTTATATGGGACGAGATCGATGTAGGTATGTCGGTCTTTGTCCCGTGCATCAATACCGGCGCAGCTATTAGGCAAACCCGTGCGATAACCAAGAAAAAACAATGGAGTATTGAAACCCGAGTTAGAATTGAGGGCAGTAAAATAGGGGTTCGTGTGTGGCGGATATTGTGATATATTTACCTAGACAGCACGTCCTCCTTCTCGCTATACAGCGTTCTGTCACCCTCCTGCTAACGCAGTCCCCCCTCTTCGGAGGGGGTTTCTAACTCCTAACCTAGGAGTACCTTATGACCCCAACAAAGATAGAACTGCTACAAGCGTGGATTACGCTGGTTAAACTGCGTGACACTAACGTATTAGGCGCAGGTGACGATCAGATTGTATTGAGCACATTGCAAATACTCGACAAGGAACAACGCTTGATAGACGATTAGTCGTCCAAGATTATAGGTTCTCTAGTCCTTGCGTGTTGCTGCAGTGCGCTACGGAACATGGGACTCACCGCGATACCGTTATGTGTTGTTGCCGTAGTGTTCATGTGCGAACGCATAGATCTTTTGATAGAGTCTGACGTAATAATTGCTTTTGGAAATGTTTTCCTGATACGTTGATTGAAGTCTTGGATATCCTGCTTTACACCACGAGCTTCTTCGTAGTCTCCCATACGCAACGCTAAGTAGTATTTTTTCATTAAGTCACCGCGTTTCTTTCGGCTTGTGGACTCCATACGTTTGAAGTCTTGGTTCTCTTCTTGCCGTCTAGAGTATTCAGCGGGAGCAAAACCTATTACCTGCGCTAGTAGCTGACCGTTGGTAATATCGTCTAGGATAGGATCTTTACGTCGAGTAAGTGCCCCTTCCTCGGTGTAGCGTATTGCTTTTAAGCCATTACGTACCGCTCCCGGCACCATACTCTCTATACCACGTTGCATATCGCCTCTAAGTAGTTCTTCACCACCACGCAAGAAAGATTTACCGACACTCCACGCAGGGCCACCTAAGTAGTAGAATAGCGTCTCTTCTGGGGAAGGATTTCGGTTGAATCGGTTTACTTGGAATAACAAGTTAGTCAGAGCTACCCGTTGAGACACATCGACATCTAGCAGTTCTGTTAGGCCACCTTTATACCACCCATCGCCAATGTACTTACGTACGATTGTTTCTGCTGTGTCTTCGTCATCCTCTTGTAACAAGTTAGCGATCATGGTAAATGCACCGAAAAGCGGTAATCCCTGCACCCCTGCAAAGAAAAGCGCCGTACCGTGCACCGCAACAAGTTGTTTGAACGCGGCTTTCCTAACTTCTGGATCAGCTTCTCTACTTAGCATGGTCTTAGCTGACTTCAACATGGTGTAGTACATCTGAATGCCGTACTGCTTGTACATCAGGGCCACACGACCCAAGCCCTTTTGTGCCCATCTCGGAGCTGTCTCTAGTACTGCACCGCCGTTGAGTTGTTGTGTTTCAAACAACGCATTTTTTGCTGCAAGATCCCTTTTCCCCTGCGTAGATAGTTTCTGTTCAGCGGCAGTGGCTTTGCTCTTATCATTGAGTCTAGCAAGCTCTAAGTTGTAGGTGGTAACCAAAGTCACCTGACGGTTATATTGTTCTACCTGATGGAACATGAAAGCAGACCAAGAGCTAACTTTGTCGGTTACGCTCTTGTCTCGACCAGACGAATCTAGCCCAAGGCTATCTGCAAACATTGAACGGTTGAGCTGCCCCCTAGCTGCTGCTAGTTGTACTAGTGGTATAAGGGCTTCAAGTTCTTTTATTTGTTTGGGGGTACGGCCAAGGTCTTTGCGTACAGAATAATTACCCCCTGCGTCCAGCTCAAACAAGTTATCTATAGAGGGCATTGCGAATACGTCAACGGTATCTTGCTTACCAAAAGGCACGATCCCACGTATTCTTCTAACCCGAGTACTTTCGTTGAGCACCGTGCCCGAAATGAGTCCTGATGCGTGAGCTATAGCTGAACCCGCTTCCTCTATGCCGTACTTACCACTCAACATTGGGAACACAAACAAAGGGATCTGCGACAAGTTAACCAGCGCAGAGGAAGTGTTGAACCCGATTGTCCAAATAAAGGCAGCTCGGTTAGCAGCTTGTGCGATACCGTCCCTAGGGGGATTTCTTGCAAAGTCTGCACGCAAAAGAAGTTCGTTCTGTAGTTCTTTTTCTATCCCATCCCGACTACTCATCCTCACTAGTTCTAAATCTTCTTTACCGGGAACCTTCCCACGGATCGCTTCTTTCTGCTTATCTATTTTATTTTTGAACTGCAACCGGACAATAGTTCGGCTAAGATCGTATATCTTAGAACGCATGACATCGATATGGTCATTTTTAAACCCTGCTGTACCTGCGCGGGGCTGGAAGTTCTTTGCAAAGGAGGTCTCAGGCAACGTCTCTATAAACGTTTTTAGGATTTCGTTTTTTACTTCCGCGCTTACGCCCGTACCGTCCTTACCGCCTTTCGTGCTAAGGATCTCTAGCACTTCGTTAACAAAACTAGCAGAAACCGTTTCCTTATATGCAGGGGTATCGTTGCCGTCGTAGAGTTCGATACTGTCTTGGATCACTACGTCAGAGTCACCGAGCCGTTCTTTGATGTATCTATCTCGTTCGTTCTTTGTAGTAAACATAATAAACACAGGTTCAGTAGTCTGCGTCACTTCATTAAAAGCTTGGAAGCTCAATTTATAATCACCGAAACGAGATAGGGGGAAGTAAGGATCGACCTTACCTCGCTTGGCTAACTTCTCCATGACGGTCGTTCTAAGCTTTTCTTTGTTCTCTTTGTCGATATTTAGATCGTCAATCCTACCGTTGAGGACTGCTACCAACTCTTTGTATCGAACAGAGTAAGAGTCTCGCATTGCCTTGTAGACGTTCTGACCACCTTCACCTAAGTTGTTCCAACTAGATTGCAGCTCTTTCCATACCGCTAGTTTCTTTTTGTTGTTCTCGTAAGTGCTTCGCGGCTTAGACGGATCGACTTCTTCTGTGGTGCTTGTAGATATAATATCGTTAAGTAAATCTAACTTCTCTCTATCCTTTACTTTCCCGCGAGCCTTAGCCCACCAGTTTTCGTAGACCCACGAGTCAATCTGCTTCATGGTGCCATCAGCAGCGTTATCGTACTCGTTTAACTTACCTCGTTGCTCTTCCATAAGAGCGTGTAAGTCTAGAGCAAATTTGCCTAACTTCTTATTGTACCCACCAACAATATCAGCCAACCCCTGAGAAGGAATAAACCCTAGGAAGGCACGTTGTACTTTCTTAGAGGCAGTCGATAAGAACGACATAGAATCATCAACAAACTTCTGCCTACCTGCACTGTCCATAGGTGTGAAGTCTTTCTGCACGTTACCTACTTTACGCATTACTTCCTCTACACCAGAAGCCGAAGAGTTTTCTAGTAACGAACCAGCACCCCTAGAGTTTATTGTGGGGGCTAATATATCCCTTATTAGTCGGTCTGCTTCAGATAGAGCAGTACCCGTTTCGGCACCTTCAACAATTTCTAATTTAACAGTATCTAACCTTTTCAACTTACGGATAAGGTTTCCTATGATGTTAGTAAACTTCTGCCAAGCACTAGCTGGCTCGCCCTGAACGTTAATAGTAGCTAGTTCCATAGCGAAGTTATCGTTACCAAAGGCTTCTGCCACAAACTCTTCTACATTCGTAGCCCCATAAGAACTTGATAGGTACGGCTTCACAGACTCAAACAAATTAATGAGTTGTTTAGTAGTTGGGTTAGACGGATTCTTTAACGTAATAAAAGTTGCAGCGTGCGTCATCTCATGTAATAGGGTAGCGGATGTTAGCCCGATCTCCCCATCTAGCAAGATAACATTGCTCTTTATACCGGGAGTCGGTACACCCGTAGTGTCGGGACGCCAAATATAAAGCCCTTGCGTGCCAGATTTTCTATCTAAAAGTTCTCTATAACGTCTTTCCGCAGCGTTGGTAGGATTTTTAGGTACAACAACTACCTTAGTGTCCCCTATTACACCCATCAGTACCTTGGCGATGTCTTTAACTCTAGGTCTAAGGTCAGATTTACTTAACGCTTCTAACGCCTCTTTTAAGTTACCCGCCTCTAACTGCTCTACAACCGAATCCGCTAGGGGCGTATCAATATCCATGTTGTACCTAGGGGCGTACGCTTCTAACTGCTCGTTAATTTTCTGGATGGGGGCCAACTCAGCTACAGCTTGGTTGGTAGCAGAAGTTATTACCGCAAGGCGTTTCGTGTTGATAGCCTTCGATTCTTTGTTCAAATACTTACTAATCTGGCTTTTGTTCGTAAAAGATTTAGTTTCTTCCCCGACCCGTACTTGCCACTGCTTACCAACTTTCTTAACGGTACCGACTTTTTCGTTACCTAGTTTGATATCGGTAGTCTTACTAGCGTCAGTGTCAAAAGTAACCTTGTTGGCTTGGCGCTGGTATTTTGCAGCTTGGTCGATAATTTGTTTTGCGTAGGAAACAACAGGCCCCGCACCTTTTCGTTTTTGTTTTCCTTTAGGGCCATCCGCTAGTTCCTTTGTTTCACGGGTAGTATCGCCCTGTCTTGCCTTCTCTTTTGCTGCGTTGGCTTTCCTTGTCTTTGCAGCAGTTTCGTCCTTGGTCTTCTGTGCCATAGCGTCTCGAATGGCGCGCTCAGTTGTTACTGCTGTTGTAACTTTCTCACGAAACTCTGAGGGCACATTAGCTAGTGCAGGGTCTATACCGAGGGGCGACTCCATTACAGCTTCTGCACGCTCGCCAATAGTTAGCGGCTTAGTATCCAGTTCTTGGCGCTGCATATCCCTGCTGACTTCGCTTACGAAGCGTCTTTGTTCGCCTTGTTGCTCAAGATCTGTCTCAGAAATAGACCCCTCAAGTTTAAGTTGCCCGTCAACAACTGCCGCAGGAGTAAACGTAGTGGGTGCACCCCGACCTCTAAGCACCTTGAGTTGTTCTGTGATAGACAGCCCTTCAAGGCTTTTCATATCGAACTTCTTGGGTGTTGTCCCAGTATCTTCTTTCGCTTCTTCTGTGACAGATTTTTCTGCTGTTGTAGATGATGAGGTAGTAACTTCTTTTACTGTCTCTGCCGTTTCGGTTTCCCCAAAGGCAAGCTCGATCTGTTTGTTCTGAGGCACACCCAAGAACTCGTTTATCTTAGCTTTGGTGGGAGCATCTTTTACGTCTGGGTTGTCTACGTATGCTTTGAGTTCGGCATTAAGTTCCGACAAAGGAACTTCTTTATCATCCATCAACCGTCTGTATAACGGTTTTGCCCTCGTTATACCGATACTCTTCAAGAACTTTTGGCTGATCTTTTGTGTAGGTTCTGGCGCAGGTGCTGGCGCAGGTCTTCTGGCTTCTTGCGCCTCTGCTGTAGTGAGTGCCTGCGGGAATAAATCTGTTTGCGGTCTACCGGCTAACTCTGCTTGCGCTGCTCCCAATGCTTGTGCTTCATCAGCAAGCTGTCTTTGCTGAAGTACTTGAGGGGCAGGTTGGTCGGCTAGAATCGGTCGCGCTTCTCGATTAGCAAGTGCCGCAGCTTGTGCAATTTCTGCTTCTAGCCTAGCTTTTTCGGCGTCTACTTCATCTATTATGTAGTTATCTTGGACTTCTTTTAACGGTACAGTGTTACCTTCAGCGTCTGTAACGAAGTCTCTTGGTTCATACCCTAACAGGTTACGGTTATCTTCTTCAGTCCTAGCTATTTGTGATTTTATTGCTTGGTTTTTAAATATAGCGGATGCTTCGGTATTAGCATCTTCTATCAGGGCATCAGGTACACGGAGAGTATTTGCTCTGCCGTAAGATTCACGGAGAGCATCCGTACGCGCTTCTTCTGCAGCAATGGCTTCTTGTTCTTTTGCTTTGGCTAGAGCGCGGAACTCAGTGTTCTGCCGCGCCTCATCGAAGTCGTACCCCGCCTCTTCTATTGTCTCTCTATTGCCACGTAGTACACTTCCATCTTCAAAGATTATTTCTGCTGAAGGGTCATACCCCAACTGCAGTGTTTCTTCTATGGACTCTTCGGTTACTTCGTCTGGATCAACGTCGCCCCTACCTCTTGACTTAGGTAGTGCTAGATCAAGCAGCCCTTGAACCAAGCCGCCAACACCTGCCCCATAGCCAAATGCTTCGCCACTGCCTGTAAATACGCCTTGGTCAGGATCGTAAACACCTTTCTGGACGAGGTTTTGAGCTACTCCTGCTGCTGCTTCCTGTGCACCTTCAGCACCACCTGCAATACCGGCACGTTTGACGCGACCTAGTATTTGTTTAACAACACTGTCGTCAACGCCTTTACGGAGAGAACCTAATACTCTGAGTGGTATTAGTTCGGATAGACCAATTACGGCACCTAACGCAGTAGCAACGCCACGTTCGCCTTCGGTAGCACCAGCAGCACGCGAACGTTCTCTAGCTTCACCAGCACCAGCGCCAACAGCTAACCCACCAGCAAGGGGCATACCAATACCCGGAACTAAAGAAGCAAGGCCAAGACCCGCAAACGACCCAAGTGCCTCACCAAACTTACCACCTACGGTATCTTCAGAGCCACGGTCAGGTGCAAAATACTCTCTGGCAGAACCAGCAGTATCGAGGATAGACTCACGAACACCTTCTTCGCCTTCTTCGGTCAGTATAGAAGCGCCACCTAGTGCAGCCTGTTCAGCTAACCCGATAATCCCCCTAGGAATACCCTTACCAAACTCTTCGATCTGGTCTAGGAAGTCGGGTTCAGGGGGTGGGAAATCTTCCTCCGTTATAATACCCCCTGCAATAGCACGCCGTTTTAGTTCTGCTTGCGTTATATCGTCAGGAACGTCCCGTACAACAACGCCATTTGGTAGGGTTACATCCATTGCAATACCTTATTATTTCGGCAACGAAGCAAATGTTGGCGAAGCTTTCGGTTCTGTCGGTGCTGCAGGTTCAGGAACATCTATCCCTAAGTCTTTTAGCTGTGCATCGTAAGCATCTAACATTGGAGCGTACGTTTTAGCCATTGCTGATAGAATACCTTCTTTCCACTCTGCAACTGCTTCTGGATCGTCTTCCTCTACACTAGAGGGTATTTTAGCCTCTACTGAATCCAATGCAGCCGCGCGTTCTGCAATTACTGCAGCTATATCGGCTTGCGTTTTAGCTTTACCTTTATTTATATTGTTAATTAGGGTGTTTCTGTCTTTCGTTGCGCGTTGTGTATTCCCTTCTCGTGCAATCACATTAGACTCTTTTCGGTAACCAGCCAGATCCGCATCTGATTGAGCTTTCAACGTATTCCTCGCGTTTTCGACTTGCGCTGTAAATTGTTGCCCTGCATTTGCAATAGCGATATCGGCCTCTTGCTGCCTTGCTTGCCTAGCATCAGCACTTTCTGTTGCGTACATTCTAGCTTCAACGTCAACCAACGTTCGCGCATCTTCTTTAAACCCTTTCCTAGCATCAGCACCAAAAGTTACAGCGCCTTTAGCGATATCATCGGAACGCATCACTAACTTGTCGAGTGAATCTTGACGGGCTTTGAACAAACTATCCTTACGTTTTTGGATATCGCCTTCTCTAGCTGACATCGCACCTGAAATACCTGCACCTACAGAACCAAGGCTACCCCTGTTCGCTGCACCTGCTAATGCTTCTCTGATGGTTGTCGCTCTAGAAGGTTTGTAGTTCTCCTCACGCTCCTTGGTTCGCCGCGCCATCTCATTTCTTTCTTCGTTGAGTTCAGGACTTAACCGCATTTGTTTTTTGTAGTCTGTCCTAGCCGCTGCTTCTTCATCTACACCCGCCGTTTTAAGGGCACCCAAACCTTTTGTTATTGCTTCTCTGTCAGGTCTTTGCCCCGCATCTTTTAGACTTTTAGGGGTATCTATACCTGTAGAAGTTATCTTTGGTATTGCCGGTCTCGGCTTCACTACTTCTTCTACTACTTCCACTTCTTCGGGTGCACTTTGTCCTACAGGTTTTGGAACTTTAGGGCCAGAATAAGGAGTTAATGGGTCTTTGCTGGGGCCACCAATGTTCTCGTCAAATTGCCCTTGTAGTTCTTTAGTGAGCGTATCAATACCTGTGCGTACGCTTTCACCACCCATATCTTTCTTGATTTGACTCAAAATACCTTCTTGCGAAGTCCGCCCTGCGTTAGCTGCATCGGTAGCTTTAGCTCTGTCTATAAATTGCATATACGGGGTATGTCTAGCTTCTTCTTCTGGGTCAGCCAACCCTAACGATTTACCTATTCCGCTGGTTCTAGCCATTTCAAGGACGTTAGCACCCGCTACTATAGGGGCAGTTGCAATATCAAGCGTGCCAGATGCAACTCGATCTAACCTTGATAAGTCTTGTTTTTGCCTACGTTCAAAATTTATTTGTTTTGCTACCGCTTCTTGTTGCTTAGAACTAAGCTTCGCAAACTGTTCGTAGGTAAGTCCCATCTCTTTTAATTCTTCACTACTTACCCCGCCCCCCTCTGCAAAAGCAACGATGCCGCCACCTTCGAAGTACCGTGGATCTATATTCGGTGCAGGTCTAGATAGCAACCCGCCGCCAGCCATCATCGGAGGTCGCCCTTGTTGTGGGCTTTGTGCAGCGCGCTGCATATTCTTCTGCTGTTGCTGTTGTTTCTGAGCAAGTGCACCACCAACCTGTTGCGCTTTATCACGCATAGGAGGAAGCCCCATACTCTGCTGGGGTTGACCCATACCACCAAGCTGCTGTTCCAATTGCTGTACTACAGTAGCAGGATTGGTTTGTGCCTGAAGATTTGCCTGTGAAGCTTTTTGTTTTTGCTGGTCGGCAATCTGCTGCAACGCAATCATCTTGATCGTGTTTGGCCCCATTGTCTTAATTTCTTCTTGTAGTCGTGGGCCACCTTTCATCATCTCAGCAGAAACATTTCTACCCAAACCTACAGGTTCAATTGGTTGATATGCCATTATTAATTACCCCCTATTCTGCGTCTGACGGAATTAAGCCGAAGCTTTGGAGCAGTCCCATGAGACCGCCAGACCCCCCAAGTAGTTCAGATAACTGGCTAGGTGCCGCGTACTGATACGATTGAGCTGCCAATGGCAACCCTTGCAACAACGACTGTTGGTATTGCGTCTGTTTGTACGGGAAGTCTCGTTCTTCTTCAAACTGAGCAATATCTGCAGCAATACCTTCTGACTGGATAGCACGTTCTTGTGCCCCAAGACTAGCTTGGTTTTGTAGGGCTTGTAGCCCGTACTGATTCGTAAGATTTTGTGCTTGTGATTGCGCCTGTTGTTCAGTATTGAGTTGCCCCGTAGCTGCGTTATAAGCATCTTGTTCACGGTTTTGTTCCGTGTTGAACTGTTGCATAGCTTTATCGTAAGCAGTTTGGTATCCCTGCCCCGTAATATTGGCAAGGTTCTGCCCTAACCCACGGTTCAACTCGGACTCCATAATAGCTTGGCGAGATCCACCATAAGCGCCAGCTTGCGTTAATCTATTAGCATCCCCGAGACGCGTAATCTGCGCCTGTCGTCGCGCTTCTTCAATCTGAGGATCTAACGCAGCTTGCAGGTACGGGTTCATGTAGTCTTGGGCAGACTGCGCAGTAAACCCTTGCGGTTGGAAAGCCGCCCTTGGCGCTTGTGTTGAAAACCCGCCCATTTGACCGGTAGGAACAGATAGATTACCAACGCCTTGAAATGCTGCTTGTTGGCCGGTAGAAGCCCCTGCCGAGAGTGGCCCCGTATAGGCTTGGTACGGTTGGTTCGCAAGGGCTTGCCCTTTACCCAACATGTTAGTGACGTAATCACCTGCCCAGTTAGATAGGGAGGATTCTGTCCCCGTTTGTTGCCCTACAATAGGATCGTCTGCTGCTGCCATAATCTTCTACCTGTTCGGTATGAATTTATTAGGGTTTATCTCTTTACCCTGTTGTTTGTTGCCGGTACGGGCTTGTCGAACTTTGTCCATCATACCGTATAACGTGTTAGCACCAGCACTAGAATTGCCATTGCCGAGGTGACTGACGACATCTGCAGGGACAACAAATTCCCCGTCGCTTAATCTGGCTTCTTGCGTACCGTCAATTGTAGCAGGGATCTTGTCAGCCATTCCATCTGTTGAACCCCCTAAGTAATAACCTCTACCAGTACTTCCACCCGCTGAATATGGATGGTAACTACGATTGTATGCAGAAGCAGCGCCACCCCCAGCTAAAGCAGCAATGCCGCCACCATATTTGTACTGGGGAGAGAAGTTAGCTAGACCCCCTTGTTGAGGAGGGGGCATCATAGCGCCAACCTGTGAAGGAGGGGCACCCATAGTCCTAGGCTGTGCGACGGGGGCAGGCATAACGGGCATCGGCATTTGGGGTTGAGGCGCAGGTGGTGCACCATACTGACTAGACTGTCTAGCCATGTTAGCAACGTTCTGTGCTTTTAAGTTTAGAGCCTGTTGGATCGCACGCTGTTGCGCTGAAGCTTCTTGGCCTTGTTCTGCAAATTCTGTCTCTGAAAAGAACCGCTGCCCACCACTCCCGGGCCGTCTATTGGGGTCATAGGTATCCTGTACACGCTCTCTAACGGCTGTGTAGTCTGGGATCTCCCCTTGGTACCCTGTTTTCTCTATTTGGGTATCAAAGAAGTCATTACCCGAAAACGCTGCTGTACCGAGCATACTGAGTAGCCCAACAGTGCCTTGGTTTTCTTCCTCTTTTAACCAAGCAGAAGCATCTTTAAGGTAGTCTAAAAAGCCTGCCATTTTATTCTCCAAAACTCATTATTTGTGAGATTTCGTTTAGGAAATCATAATCTACTTTACCACCTGCGGCCATACCTAATGGCCCTCCCATTGGCCCTACCGGTGCGCCTTGCAGGTTCAGTGGCCCCTGCATAACATTAGCGATTGTCTGGGGTCGTCTGCTTTTCCCTGCAGCTAACGACTCTCCGTAAGGGCTTGCTGCACCAAAGAACCCGCGCTGTTGTTGGTTAGCTAAGGGATCTTGCCAATCATATATGTAATTGATCTGCGCCAAAGGAGACTGGCTTACCGTAACTTGCTGCCCTTCAAGATCCTCAGAACCCAATACCATATCAAAGAAGTCTCTAGCTGCGCTCTGGTTTGCCGTAGTTTGTATCTGTTTTTGAGTCTCTGTCGCAGTTTCGGTTATAAGTTCTTTGGTAGACTCGATCTGACTATTGAACTGGTTAGTGAGGTTGGTCTCAACTTCAGTAATTTTGTTGGTTAAGGTGTCTTGAGTTACTCCCAACTCAGTCATCAAATTAGCTTCGGTAGTCTTTAGATCCGTAGCCAAATCTTTAATAGCTAACTGAGTTGCTTCGTCCCGAGTTTTACCTTGTGCTTCGTACTCCGATAACTTTAAGTACAGCTCAGTTTCAAGCGCGTTAACTTGTTTCTTGGTAGCAAGCAAAGCCAAATCTGCATCTAGATTTGTTTGGAACTCGGTAAGTTGTTTAGTAATAGCCTCTTTAGTAGTACCTAAATCAGTAGCAACGTCATTTATTGCAGCTTCTAAGGCTTCATCTGCCTTCATACCTTGCCGCTGGTATTCGTCTTGTTTATCCCGAATACGAGTTTCGGTGTCTAAAACGTCTTGCTTAGTTGCAAGTTTTCCTAGGTCTGCATCTAGATTTGTTTGGAACGCGGTAAGTTGTTTAGTAATAGCCTCTTTAGTAGTACCTAAATCAATAGCCAATTCGCCTAAAGCGATGTCTAGAGCGTCAAGACGAGTTTTACCTTCGGTTACAAGCTCACCAATACGGGTGTTTAAACGCGCTTCCGCATTTACTACGTCTTCCTGAGTGGCGAGACCTGATATATCGTCTTGGGTTACAAGAGTGTCCAGTTTACTTTTTATTGCCACAACATCAGCAGCAGTTGTACCAAGTTCTGTAGCAATACCATCAACTACTTTTTTGATTGCCTCGGCTTGATCTGAAGTAGCGAAATTACCAAGTTCTGCGTATATCCCCGATGGGCCTCCCGATTGTCCTGCAGGTACACCGATAGCTAAAGCAAGAGCCTCATCCCGAGTTGCCCCCGCTGTTTCTAATTCGTTTATTAACTCTATTACGTTGTCTTGTAAGGCACCTACTTCACGATTAAAGTCTTTTACTTTTACGTAATCATCTGGGTCGCCCTCAATGGTTGAGTCTTCTAGCCCATTATCAGTACCAGAGTCAGTGTCATTACCAAGCTGGTACTCTGTAACTTTATCTGCGACTGCTTTGTCTATGTCAGTAGCGGCACCAGAAACAATATCCGCAATAATCTCGTCAATTTTATCTGCAGCTAAAGTTACACCAGCCGCCGTTACAGCCGCTACTACTTGGTCTCTAATACCAGAGTTACCACTACCTTGGTTATCGGTACCTGTTGGTGATATGTCGCCCGAGTCAGTATTTGACCCTTCAGGATCTTCAAAGAATTTAGGATCTGCGCCTATTTCGGGTGTAAACCCTATCGCTCTAAGTTCATCTGCGCTATAAATACCGTCCCCGTTTATATCCCCTCCTTGGATTTCTATACCTTCAGGCCAAGCATTAGTGTCTAACCCATACCGACCGAACAACCAATTCATTGCTTGGACATCAAACGCAGACATGGCAGGGGTTTCATCAGAGGCAGTATTCGGGTTCTCAGGGTAATCTGCATCTGCAAGATAAGCATCTGTATCGTAGTTACTCACTTCAATATCCCTTTCTACTGTTTTTACTGCTTCAGCGATAGTAAGACCGCCACCGATAACCATTCCGATATAGCGTTCAAGATCAGTAGCAGATAGGGCAGGAGCGCCAGCGGCTGTAACGGCTGCTTTAATAGCGGTTTCTGCTGCGGCTTTTTGTTCTGCTGCAGTTGCATCTGCTACCCTACCTTCAAAACGTGCTTGTTCTCCAGCTAAAATATCTCCCGCAGGTACAAAGTTACCCTCCGCGTCTTTCTCCGCTATATTACCAACCAACGCGTAATCGCTCTCTGTAAGATCTTTAGGGTCAATGCCAGCACGTCGTGCAGCAGCGTTTATTTCTGCTTTTGTGATTGCGCTTTCATTAAATTGATTTTCTACATTAAGCAGTGCTTGGGCAGCGTTAGAGTTGTTTCCAATTAAGGCTCGATCTGTATCGGTTAAGGTATACCCTTGTTCGTCTGCTATCGCTTGCAGTTCTGCTTCTGTAATAGCCCCAGCGTTAAACACATTTCCTTGGCTGGCTATAGCTTCAGCTTCTGTTTGCCCCGGCAATATTCGCCCAGAAAGGGCTTCTGCTTCACCTGTTGATAGGGTGTATCCTTGTTCTGCAGCGGCAGCTTCTATCTCTGCAGTCGATAGGGACAATGGGTTAGCGTAATCAGTAGCTTTGCCTATGTTGCTAGTTTCAAAATTAACACCGCCTTGCCCTGTAAATTGGTCAATTTCTTCTTGTTTTGGATTGGCTATACCTTGCGCTTGTAGTGCGGCCCTAGCTTCCGCATCGTCTATAACTCTTGGGTCAGCGTATGCTTGTATTTCTGTATTCTTAGTACTCTGGAAATTCCCGTCCCCTTGACCGACGTATGCAGCAGCTTCTTGGTCAGTGGGGTTGTTTATACCTTGGACTCTAAGTGCGTCTTTAGCTTCCTCTAGAGTAACTTGTCTGGGGTCTACATAGACTTCTATATTGTTGAGTGTACCGGCTTCGTTATTTTTGCCAATGTACTCGTTTATTTCTTTTTCTGTAGGCGTATAGCCTAGTTCATCAAACTTCTCTTCAGTTTCTAGTCCCGTGGTGTACGACGCATCATCAACACCGTTTAATATGTCTGTCTGGAGGGGTACGTCTGCTAACCCCATACCATTGAAACTTTCTTCCATGTTTGCGGTTACATCTGCAAGATTGGCACCCGCATCTAGCTCTGTTCGCGCAGTGGTTAGAACGTCGTTTATATCAGTGTTAAAAGCTGCAGCGACATTGGAAGCAGCGTTATCTATAGCGAAACCCCCAGTCATGGAGATATCTACTAAACTACCTAGCGCAGTGCCCAGTGCGCCAGCGGCTCCAGCTTCACCTAAAACATTAATAGTGGAGTCTAACACCACCAAATCACTCGCTACAGAATATGCAGCAATAGCCCCTTCGCCACCTTCACTCGCCCCTTCTCCTGTCAAAGAAAGGAAAGTTTTTACTGTAGGGTTGTTTTGGATTGCAGTTAATACTTCCCTAATGGCCTTGTTATCAGCACCGGGGAAAAAGTTCTCTACCATGTCGTCTATAGATACACCAGCAGCAAACCGGTTCACTATAAAAGCGCCCGTCGTAGCTCTACCCATTACCCCGTAGGCAAAATCTCTTGCTTCTTCTTCAGTGTATGGGTCACCAGTAGCAGGGTTTGTACTGTCTCTCGCTAAAAAGTAAGCACGATCATAAGCCTCCCCAGCGGTGCCTGCTATAAGCTCCGCCATGTCTCCTAATTCATCTTTACCAACTAAGATTGCAAGTTTGTCTTTAAGCCATGTAGGAGCACCATCGGGTCTATTAGCAGGGTGGGTAAGGAACTCTTTAAATTCTGAGTTTGCACCATTAAATTTGACACCCTTAGTCGTACCACCAGTAATCTTACTAAGTAATATTTCTTCTCCAACTTCAGGTAAAACCTGACGTAGTAGGAATTCTAATGGTATATCACCAGAGCCAAATATAGCTTTGGCAGTACCCCAAAACCCTGTGGTTCTTCCTATCCTAGCTTCTACTTCATCCGCTGCGTCTTTAAAATCTTGAGTCTCTATACTCGAAGCTAAATTGACAAGTGCCGTTCCAAAACGCCCTAATACACTATCACTAGACGTTTCTCCAACAAGGGCCAATGCCCCCGCAAAAGTCTCGGACATGCTACCTACAGCACGTATACCAAAAGACGCAAGGTTTAACATGTTTTTAGTTTTAGGATCTAAGTCTGAGTACCCGCCAGCATCGTCCCGCCTTGCTACTAGTGCGTCTGCAGCGTCACCTATTTTGTTTATCGCTGCTTCATACAGTAGGGGTCTAAGCTCAGAAAAAGGATCTACGTTTTCAAGTATTGCTGCCGCGTTAGTAATACCTGCCGCTACAAGCTCATCACGTTTTTGTAGCAACTCAGGAGAGTAAATACTCTTTTCGTTTGCCCTCGCTAGGATAGCCGCGTTTTTTCTTTCCGTAGCTATACGGTCGCGTATTTGGTCGTCAGTAATCTTGGATGCCCATGCTTTTGCTATCGGGCTTCGTGCACCAGCAAGTAACTCGGTTCTTTTTGAAGCTACTTCATCTGCCGTTACTGCGCTCGCGTCTCCCGCATAAGTATCGTTAGCTTCTTCTCGGTAATCATCCCGCACTGCTACATAACGATCTACGAGAGCTTGGTCTGTATCCGTTAATGTAATGCCTTCTGCACTCAACATAGGGGTCGAGCTGTTTCTTGTTGCCAACTTTATACCTACATGATAGAACTCATCGTTAGTTAGCAGCGCGTCCCTCGATATGGTGTCTTTGCCGTCAAAGATCCTCTCAAAATAGCTATCAATCCCGGCTCCAAAAATAGAGTACGCTGGAGCATCTTTATCTATAATTGGTCTGGATAACGTATCCTCCCCTGACTCCAACTGCTCAAGTAATCCGTTCTGGAGCATGCCAAGGACAGCGAGCCCCGCATCTTGTAAACTTTGCGTTAATATCTGCTGCGCGCCCGTCTGGAAACTAGCGGCAGACTTTCTAGTAAAAGCCTCCATCCAAGCTGCACTAGGGCTGGCGTCGAACCCCATATCTGCTAAGAATGCTGTTTGAACCGGATTAGGATCTTCGTCTGTTTCGCTAACTACCCCCATAGCCACTGCGTTTCTGTATTCCTCTTCGCTAATTACTCCGTCTTGATTTTGGTCAATAGCACTTGCTGCCTCAGATTCAGAACCAACTATGTTCATTATCGTCCCTGAATCAGCCAGATACTCCCCTAACTCTTCCGTACTTAAAACCCCATCTCCGTCCGAGTCTGCCCCCTCAGACCCTAGCAAATAATTTAAAGCCGGTTCTGTATAAGGGTGCACGTAGGGAGTGTCGGTTTCTTCAGCGACTCTATTTGCTTGTGTAACAGTTAGCAGACGGTCAAGATTAAAGTCAAGATCGGCTTCTTGAATTGCTGTTAACTGTTCGGAACTCCAGTTACCATCTTCGCCCGTTGGCCCATTTGGGTAGAGAGTAGCTGCAAAATCGGGTCTAGGTGGGAAATACGCATCTGGGGTCGAAGAACCCATAGTTGCAAAAGAAGCGTCTATATCTGTTGCGGAATAACCCTGAGCTGCAAGTTCGTTTAGTAGGACAGAACCAAGAGCTTGTGCACCCACGTTTCTTATAATATCTACAACGTCGAGCTGATCTACACCGGTTCCTTCAGATGTACCCGTTCCCGTCCCTGTTGCAGTCCCTGCTTCGTAGGTGTCTTCAAAGTTAGGATCTATATAGGTTTTATAATTTTGTACAACATTATTCCACATAGTAAGTTCAGCGTCGGTTAGTTTGCCGTCGCCATTTGTATCGTAAGTTTTCCAATTTGGAGGAGGTACGTTAATCTTGCCAATATTAATAGCCATATCAGTTTGCTATTAGCACCCCCTCAAATGAAGCGCCGACTTCTACGTTGGTGGTATCAGAGCTGGCTCGGCATTCTATATCTGACTTTTCAGTAATGCCGAACGGGTAATTGAAAGGTAGCACAAGCAAGTTGCTCTGTACTGTCTGTATGATCTTTGTACGAAACGTGTTTGAGCCAAAGTCTCTAGTCACGAACTTAGCGGTTACGTTCTTGTTAGCGATAGCAATAGCTGCTGTAAACGTAACATCATCTAAGAATAACGTGTACCCAGCAGGTACGGTATACACTGACATCTGGCTTTGGTTGTCGCCTTGTACAATCTGGCCGTACGTTATTCCGGTAGGTACCCCACTACTAACTCCGCTATTAGCGACATAGATCGTACCCGCAGCAGTACCGCCAGAGCCAGAAGTAGCAACAAATATGCGGTTAACCCGCAACCAACCAGAAGCATCGCCAATCTGTACCTGAGTCTGCCCATTCATATTGACGGTAACGGTTTGGGCTGCGTAGTTTTCGTCTACCCCCTCAACGGTTACGGTCTGTGCACCCGTACCTGCACTAGTATCGGCAGTGCTTGAGCTACTAATAAACGCAGTAAACGCAGCCGTAGGCCACGGATAATCACCCCCAGTGCTCCATACCGTTTCTTCTGCGCTATCGATGTCTGGATTGGTACCAAACTTATACAACGTCGAAGCACCAGCAATCTGGCCTTTAGCTACTTGTAGTTCGTATGGTTCTTGGACTGCCATAGCGTTTCTCAGCGCGTTGTCTAGTTGGTTAAAGTATATCCGTAATACGTTATTAAACTGCTCAAACGACTTCTGGTCGTAGACTTGTGGGGCATACGGCAGAGCTGGTGCACGAAACGGAACATTGTATACAGTGTTATCCCCAGCCACTACCGTCTCCCATCAGGTCGCATATCTAACCTTGGAGACCCCAATTGCCAAGTCACACCTGCACCGGTAGATTCTATCTTCATGGTCATCTGTCGTCCACGAACCCGCGTATTAAGCTGCTCTGTAAACTTCTCTATGGGCAACACAGCGGATCGGGTAATCGTACCGTCATTTGACCCGCCTACCGAAGCAGGGGAGTTATACCCAGACCCTGAATTCTGCATCGGTAACAACGTCATAACAGCACTAGGGCTTTCTGTTGTAGATCCGTCAAACGTGATATCAGGAAGTACGCGCCAAATGAAGTTGAATTGATGTCCGTCATCTAGATCGAACTCAGCGGTAGAAGCATACGCATGTATAGGCGTGCTTGCTCCTAATTCGTTATCATCAACGCCTTCTTCCTGATTCACGAGATTGTTGCTGTAAGTTGCAGCTAATGGGTAGTCTCTCAGACCCGAATCCAACCATGCAGTACGACCCATCGTGCCGTAATACCAAATGTTATCCAGATAGTTATACACAACATACCGATCAGCAGTATCGGACTCAGCCGAGCAATAGAACCACCATATTTCATGGTAAGACTCTACAGTCCCCGCAAACACTTGGCGATACTGGGCGGCGTTAAAATCGTTAAATACAAACTTTCGGAGGTTACAGGGCAGCGGTTGTGTGCGTCCGTCGTACATATAGAACTTATCCACACCCATCCAAAAGGCTACCCCGTTGGCGTACGCTACGGCGTTTTGAGACGCTATAGAGATGTTTTCACCGACTAGTTGCGCGCCCCAGACCACTGGAGCACCGACGTACTGTAGGGCGTATAAAGCCGAATCAGACCATACCAGCACTTCCTGACGGGCTTGTTTGGCCGCTATAATCTCTGCCCCACGCGATAGCTGCAGACTACCTGCTTGGTTTGTTGCCGCAGGCGTCCACTGAGTAGCGTTTTCTTGGTCTGACCAGCGAATCAACATCGGGTTTTTCGTCGCACTGGCTAAGTCATTACACCCAAAGGCAAACACGAAACGGCTGATATCTGACACTAAAATAAGGTCTTGTACGCTCGGTACGTTACCTGTTGCAGG
>Ga0307488_10000857_pt1 | contig 25403 bp, 23 predicted proteins | sample SB02metaG_FD_202248 | JGI IMG/M metagenome (GOLD analysis project Ga0307488, IMG submission 202248) | Sea-ice brine microbial communities from Beaufort Sea near Barrow, Alaska, United States - SB 0.2 | ecosystem: Environmental > Aquatic > Marine > Coastal | place: USA: Alaska | collected... | reverse complement strand
CGGAGGGAGATGCAAAGAAAAAGAGTTTGCAAAAAAGAAAAGAAAAAAAAAGGACACGTGGAACCACGAGTCTCGTTTTTGGCGTCGGTCACGAGAAGCCGCGGTTCGGGCGGTTTGAATTCGAACGTGGCGTGGCGTTTCCGTACCGGGATCCGCTCGGGGTACTTCGTGCGGATGCGCTGCGCTTCCGCTTGACGTTTGTCTGCGGAACGTGGGGTGGGTGGCGTGGAGACCAGGAATGGGTCAGGGTGTAACGACGTGCGAGGAGACGCGGGGGCGGTTTAAAATCGAATATTCGTCGTCGTCACGCTCCAACGTCCACCAGACGTCCGCGCTTCGGGGGACCGCGACGCGACGCGCGTCCGGCTGGAACCCCACACGTGAGCTCGCGTGGTGCCACGCGACCCAACACGCGTCCCCGAGGCGGTCGGTGCGTCGGAATCGAACCGCGTCGGCCCACTGCGTCCGCGGGGGCGCGGCCCGTCTTCCCAGATTCCGAGGGGCTTCAAAAACGTTGTTCGACGTGGCAAAACGAATCTCGCGTCGCGCGGGTATCGCGCGCGTACCGAGCGGATGTTCCTGCTTGAACGTGGAGCGCGCGGACATGTTTGTCGTGGACAAACGAAGGGGTGGTGAACAACCGCGTCGTGTGGTGCGCGCGCGAACTATGAGAAAAGCCACGACCCCGAACGGAGAGATTTATTCTCTCTTTCGCGTCGTCCAATAAGAAATCGGAGATCGACGTTTTTGCGCCAAATCGAGTCGCAACAGTCAAGTCGCGCCAAAAAAATGCAAACGTTCACTTTTCGGGGCTCTTCGGACTTCTCGAAGTTCACCAATTTGATCTCCTTCTTCACCGCCACCCCCGCGGGGGCCACGCGATCATGGACGACGAGTTCGCGCTTTTCGCGGCGGAGATCGGCGAGATCGAGACCACCGCGGTAGCGCCCGCGACGGAACCGCATGACCCTTTACCCCCGCCGGCCAAGCCGAGTAAACCCGCGGTGGTTGTCGCCGCGAGCGCCCAAAGAGCCGCGACCATCGCGAAGGCACCGGAGCACGCCCCCGTGGGACCGCCGACGCGACCGACGCCCCCCTCAAACGCGGGTCCTGTGATGGCTGGACCGGCTCACGCCGCAGGCCCGGCACCGCCGCCGCCGCATCACGCGATGGCGCACCACCATGGACCGCACGGGGCGTACCAGAGCCACGGCGTGCCGACTGGCGGGTTCCATCCCCCCGGGGCCCCCGGTCCCGGGTACCCTGCCGCGGGCGCGTACCCCCCCCCCGTTCAGGGCGGCGGCGCGCACGGCGCTGTCCCGGTGAAGCTCGTGGGTAAACCGGTTTACCGCGCCGCGGGCGGAGACCGGTGGGTGGATCCTTCGCTGGCGGATTGGCCAGAAGGCGACCACCGGATTTTTTGCGGCGACCTGGGGTTGGAGTGCACCGATACCGTGCTGGCGCAGGCGTTCGCGCACTACCCGTCCTTCGCCATGGCCAGGGTGGTTCAGGACAAGAAAAGCGGCAAGAACCGGGGGTACGGCTTCGTATCAATGATGGACAAGAAAGACCACGCGGATGCGATTAAAAAGATGCACGGCAAGTACGTCGGTAACCGGCCGTGCAAGTTGAAAAATGCCGAGTGGGAAACGAGAAATGACGAAAAAGGCGACGACCGCACGCACGCGCCGCGGCGGAAAGTGTTCGAGAAACGGAAACACCTGCCCACCGGGGTGGACAAGGACGACCAGGAGAGCAAGAAACGCACGGGGGGGGGCAAGGGGGGGGGCGGGTGGGGCGGGGGGGGAAGTAAGGGAAAATTCAACCTGTGGTAGATACATAGTTTTCTTTTGGAAATACAACAACGGGAGTTTCTTCATTCCCTCACTCGTATCCCTCGTACCCTGGATACGCCGGATACGCCGCCGGTTCCCTCCGTTCCGGCACCACCCTTTCCAGTTGCGCGGCCGCGCGTTCCAGCTGCGCCGCGGCCAAACGCAGCTGTGCCTTTTCTTCCTCTAAATCCGCCCGGTCTTTCGCCAGCGCCAGTTTCACCGCCTCCGTCGCCCGCGCCGCCGAAAGCGACGCGGCGCGCGACGACAAACGCAGCGCTTCCGTGTTGTCCCGGTCCGCCATCCGCGTCGCGGCGTTCGCGACGGTCGCGGCCGCGGTGACCGCCACGCCCACCTGGTTCTCCATTTTATCAACCCGTGTACTGAGCCGCTCGATTTGCGTGGAACAGGTGTTGACGAAGTCCCCGATGCGCGTCAACACGTCAGACTGGCTCGCCGCCATAGACCGCATCTGCTCCCGCACCAACTCGAGCGCCGCGGTTTGCGCCTCGAACCGGGTTTCAATCGCGAGCTCGGCTTTTGATGTGTGTCGTACCTGCTGCTGGAGCTGTTGCTGTTTCACTTTCCCGCCGTGCGTATGCGTCGGAGGCGCAAAAACCATCAACCCGTCGTCGTACGCCTCGTCGTCGTCTAAAACGGAAAGCTGAGAGATAAAAAAGAAAGTGTCAGTCTCGTATGGGCAATCAGTCGGCGGAATGTGGTGATTGGGAAATACTCACGTCATCCGGCCCGACGTCCGGGACGGGCGGCGGTAACGGAGTAGTGGCTGCTCGTTTTTGGGCCGGAAGAACCGCCACCGCGTTTCCGAACCCGCCGTCGCGCTCAATAGACGACGCCATCCGCATCCACTCCGGGGCGTCTTCGTCGTCGGACGTGACGTGCGTCTCAACGGGCGGCGGTTTTTCGGCGTTTGCGTTTGTTTCTTTTTTCGACTCGCGCGCGGGGGTTACCGGTAAAGCGGTCGACGGCAAAGGGTTTATTCCTTCGCCAAGTTCCGTCCCCAAATTCCCCTCCCCAACATCATCAACCTCCCGCGGTTCGTCGTCCCCGTCCGACGACGCGACTTCGTACGTGTTCCCCTCGTTGCCCATCCCGCGCGGCGTTTGCACCGGTTCGCGCGCCGCGTCTTCGGCGACCTTGGTTGTTTCAGAAGGAGCCTCGGCCTGTTTCGTGACCTGACTGTTTGCCTGCACCAAGTGACCGTTAGCCTGCACCGAGTTCGTATCCGTCTCAACCGTCTCCTCCACCCGTTTCGCCCGAGGCGCGACTTTGATGACGATATCACCGCTGTTCGCCAAACGAAACGCGCTCGATAATTGTTTGCCGCGAAATTGTTTTGCACCAAAATTATTTTTCACACCCGGAGCGCCTTTTCCGTCGCCGCCATCCGCGGCTTCGCGCACCGACGCCAATTTCTCCACGCGCTCGATTCCATCGCTCAGGTGGTTTTCACACGCGTTTTCCTTCCCGCTCTTCACGACGTACCGCGGCGACTCCAGAACCTTGCGGTCCACGACGAAGGAACACCGCCCGTCCTCGCCCAGGCTCCCGATTTCCTCACCGAGCTCCGCGCGTACCCACCGCCGCCACATCGCGATGTCGTGCAAGGGCAGGTTTTCAAGGGCGTACCTTCGAAGCGCGTCCACCACGGCGAGGGCGGTCAAAACCGCATCCCGCGCCGGTTTCACCTTGTCGTGCATGTGCGAACGCAACGCGGACTCGATCGCGTCCACCAAAGGGATGGGGGTGATTGTGTCGTTCTCCAAACCAGGACCGAGGTCGCACAGTAACACGGTCAACGACTCCGCCGCCGCGCGTCGCACGGGCCAATCAAACGCACCGACCGCGTCCAGCAAACCCCCAGGAATGAGCTCGAAGTTTTCGCCACTCGATGTCGAAACTACGTCGCCCACGTTGGCGGCGACGTTTTTGGGACGCGCTCGCGTTTCGGGGTTTGTTCGGTCGTCGCTTTCTTTCGTATCCGCCTCGGCGGTACCGTTCGCGTTCGCGTCATCGTTTTCGTCATCTTTTTCGTTTTTAGTACCCACCGCGTTTTCATTCGTGACGTGCGCATTGCTAGTGTCGTCGGCAAAGGCACCGCCCGTGGTACGCACCGCGTCCCCGTCGATTAATCCCTTCCAATCGTTGGACACGGTGTCGGCGTCTTTGGCGCCGACGCCCAGCAGCGCGGGTAGCCGCGGCCCGACCGCGAACGCGGCGGACGCGAACAGCGCGGTGATTGCTTGCACCAGCTGCGCTTTCGCGTAGAAGTTCGGGGCGTGTAGCATGTTACCCAGTTTCAGCGCCAGCGAAGACGGGCCTCCATCAGGGTACCAGTTCACGCCAGTCGGTACGTTCGCGCCGCCCTTACCGGGCCCGCACTTTCGGAACACCCGGGCTAGCACGCGGCACGCCACGTCCTGCGCGCCGCGGCTGTTCGTTTCGTGCAGCGCTTCCAGCACCGGCCGCACGAAGTGCGGCCCTATCGCGTCTGGTCCGGAAAGCACCGCCCGTGAAACTCGACCCGGCATCCGACTCACGCGTACCGCCAGCGACCCAATCACCTCAACCACGGCGTCCCCGACCAGCGAATCCGGGTCTTTTATTCTGCGAATCGTCGCGTTTACCAGCCGTGGCAGGTGCGGAAGTGCGTGTTCCCCTTGCGTGTCCATCAAGGTTTCGAACAGCCGCAAGACCTCCCGCCTCGCCGTGGCCTTCGGCGCCGCCGCGGACTCGTCGCAAAGGCACTGCAACACCACCGGGAGGTGCTCGGGAGGCATGCTGCTGATCAAGCGTGTCAGCTCGTGCACCGCGACCCGGGCGGTGTCTCGGTGGCCCAAACGCGTCAGCGCGTCCAGGGTCTTCTGCTTTAAAAGACCGGCGTGGCGCTGCGACGCGGACTCGCGAGGCGCCATCGCGTCCCGAGCTGCGCCTCCCAACCGCGACAGGCCAGGGGCGGGCGCGGCAGGCGCGGCGCCGGGCGCGCGTTGACTTGTCCGAGATTTCAAATTGCGACCTCGAAGCTGGCGTTTCCGTTCCGAGAAGGCTGGGTTCGCGAAAAACAACAAGGCCGCGGCTCGCGATCACGGCCGGTCACATCGTGTGTGCGCCACCCCGTTCGCAATGCTCGCACGTACGCTGCTGCGCCGCGTCGCGAGGAGGACCGCGGAGGTGTGTTTTCTGAAATTCCCGAACCCCGGTGTAATACGACCGGTCCCCGACGCCACGCATCGGATCACGCGCTCATGTTTGGCTTTCATCACTAGTCGGGCTGAGGCGATCGGAGGTTCCGTTCCCACCTGACCTCCCGTTCCCAACGAACTCACCACGTCGCGTTCGCACAGGCCGCCACTGTCTGCCGCACATACGCATCCGTCCACGAAACTCGCGCCGCCGTCGCGAGGCTGGCCGTACGGGAAACCGTCGCCGGACACAACGCGACGCGCGTCCCCACGGCATTCGGGTTCGCCGCGGCGACGCTCGTTACGTTCGCACCGAGCGCGGCGTCGTGCGCTCCAGGCGCGGTGGGTGATGCCCCCTCTTCGCCTGTCGCGTCTCCGGCCGGCGGCGGCGTCTCCGCCGCCGCAACGCACCCCACCGTTGTCTTCGTGCTCGGGGGCCCCGGCGCGGGGAAAGGCACGCAGTGCGCGAACATCGTGCGTGATTTCGGATTCACGCATCTGAGGTGCGTCTGTTGTGTTTCGCCAAATCCCTCCGCCTGTTTTGTCAGCAGTACGTTTGGCACAGCTGGTGTCTAAAGTCGGCAGACGGGTGTGTCTTCCTGACGTCACTCTTGGCGGACTAGGTCTAGAGACAACTAGACATCCCGTCATCCCTCCCATGACTGACCCTTTCTGTTTCCACTCCCTCAGCGCGGGGGATTTACTCAGGGCGCACATGAAGAGCGGCAGCGCGGACGGGAACATGGTCGCGGAGATGATCAAACAGGGGCAAATCGTACCGAGCGTGGTGACTGTTAACTTGTTGCTAGACGCGATGCGAGCGAGTGGCAAGAACACCTTCTTGATCGACGGGTTCCCGCGGAACAAGGAAAACCGAGACGCGTGGGAAACGACGGCGGGGTACGACTGCGACTTCGTGTTGTTCTTTGACGCGCCGCAAGACGTGATGTACGTATTGGGCCTTTCCCAAATCCCGGACAACTGCGTGCCCTGCAATACTGACACTTTTCGTTCACAATACAGGTTGCAACGGCTTTTGGGGCGAGACCAAGGGCGATCGGATGACAACGAAACCACGATAAAGTTGCGGTTCAAAACGTTTGAAGAGTCCTCGATGCCCGTGGTCCGGTACTACGAACAGAAAGGGAAGGTCAACTCCGTCGTCGCGACGGCGAGCCCGGAGGCCGTGTACACCGCGACCAAGGGGTTTTTCGAAAAATATAAATGATGAGATGGAGGATGGATTGAACCGCTCCAGAGAAGGCGGCGGCTTTTAATTTATCACACAGGTCGTCGTCTCGTTACAATAGCTACCGTATCCAGTACACGAGACCGTCTTTCTTTTTCTAATGGATTGTGCATTATTTCTTTAAGTCTGAACGCAAGTTTTAACGCGCGTTTCAACGCGGCGACGCCGGTCCTTTCTTTTCCCGCGGCTCCTGCCCGCCGCTTTTCCGTCCCACCAAACCAAACGCCCTCGGGTTGAACGGCAGCTTTTCCCGGTTGGCGTGTTCGTACGTGGGGTCCCACCTTGGGACGGGCGTTTTTTCGCTCGCGGCTTTCGCCAGGGACGCGGCTTCCGCGGCAGTCAGCTTCTGCCGCGGGTCCCTCGCGTCGATCAGGTCGTACCGGCCGTGGAAGGGCTTGCCCAGCCCGACGCTCTCCAGCTCCACGAAAGCGCGCGCGTTTTCGCCGTCCATAACGTCGTCCAGCCGCGGGCTTCCCTTGACGATGAACTGCCGCAAGTCCTCGCCTTTGGAAAAGGCGTGCGCCACGAGGCGGCCGCCTTTTCCTTTCATGTCACTGATCCTGCTCTCCAGGTCATCCGACGCGATCAGGGTCTCCAGCTCCGCCGCGGCTTGCTCCGCTTTTTCCCGCCACAACTCGGAACCCTGGTTGGAAGCGGCGAGCGCGCGTTTCAGGGATTCAGCGCTCACGTTTGCGGCGTTTATTTTTTGCTCCGCTTCGGCTTGAAATTGCTCAATGCGCTGCCTCACCGCCTGCTCAACCGCGTGTTCCTCAGCCAACGCGTAGTACGCGCCTTCGTTGTCCTCCAGAATCCGTAGCTTTTCCTCCGCCGCAGTTTTCACGAGCTCCGCCGCGGTTTCCGCGGCAAGCGCCCGGGACTCAACCTTGTCCGCCGCCGCGGTCGCTTTGGCTCGCCACATCGCCGCCGCTTCGCTGGCGCCGCGCGCGGCTTCACTCAAAAGCAAAACCTCCCCTTCCTTCGCCTCAAGCTCCTGCTGTAACGTCACAACCAGCGCATTTGCGCTTTCCTTCAGCGCCGCGATTTCCGCCATCTCGTCAAGCAGCTCAGTCTGCGACCGCAACGATTCCTCCGCGTGCGCCGCCCGCGCCATCGCGGACGCGATTTGCACTTTAAGCGACGTCGCGTTTTCGTTCGCTTCGCACGCCTGTCTGTTTTTCTGCTCAAGCTCCACCAGCGCCGAGGTGGCTTTGTTTTCCCAGTGCGAAATGGTGTCCTTCGCGATGGCGGTCTCGTCAACCAGTTCCTTGATCAGCCGGGATTTCTGAACAAGCTCCCGCGCTTGCGCGTCGTTTTTCATATCCATCGCTTCCTTCTTCCCCGCGATCGCGGTCATCTCGTCCAGCCTCACGTTCGAGCGCCTCAGGTTTTCCTCAGCCGCGTTCGCCCTCGCCGTCGCAGCCTCAAGCTGCTGCGCCGCGACCCCCTCCGCCGCAACAGAGTTCCTCTCGACTTCCTGCTTCACCTTCTCCGCGGTGCTCACGCAGGTCTCGGCGGCTTGCAGCGTTTGCGAAACGCGATCCGCGATTTTGTTCTCCGCGGCGTCCGCCATTGAGAGCCCCCGCGCCGCCGCCGCCGCGGCGTCGGCTGCGCTTTCGCGAAGAAGTGCGCACTCGTTGGTAAGCGCGGCGATTTGTTCCGCCTGCGTGGTGACTTCCACGGAGTATTTTGTAGTTTCCTCGGTCATTTGGTCTACTCTTCGCAAAAGCTCGGTTTGGTTGGTCAACCGCCGCTGCGTCACCGCCGCCGCTGCCACCGCCAAGTCGCGCGCCTCAACCGCGGCGTTGATTTCCTTCGTCGCCTTTACAAGAGCAGCGGCTGAGGCTTCGGTGACATCCGCGCCAAGCGCATCGCGGGCCGTTGCTTCGAGCGCCGCGGCGCTCGCCAGAAGCGCGGCGGCTTTCCTTGACGCGTCGTCGGCGATGCGGCGGATGTTCGCCGCCGACGCCGCGGCGGCTTCATCCACCCCCGCTTTCAGACGCTGCTGCATTTGCATCTCCGTCGTTGCCGCGATTGCGATGAGGCTTTTTTCACTGGTCACCTTCGCGGCTTGCGTTTGAGCAAGCATCTCTTTGGTGGCGTTCAGTTCGAACCTCGCGGCGGTTGCTTCTTTTCTACGTTTGGACGCTTCCGTCATCGCGGTTTCCACGGCGGCCAAGGAATTTGTGGTTTCAACACGGAGTTCCTTCATCTCTTCCTCCACGTCCACGAGTTTGCCTTGCTCAACCGCCAGAACAGCACGCGTCTCCTCCAGCTGTGTCTTCAAAACAACAACCTCCGCGGTGGACGACTCAAGCGCCTTCGCCGCGACGGCGCCCGCTTTTTCGTAACCCGCGCTCGACTCGCGTTCCACCGAAAGGTCCGTCTCCAAGTTCTGCCGTCTCGCCACGGCTTCCTCCAGCAGCTTGGCGAGGGAGCTCATGCGCGTCTTCAGCTCCCGGACCGTGTTGGTGAGCTCCACGACCTCGTCCGCCCCTGCCGGGATTTCTTTGGAAGCCGAAGCCTCCGCGGGTACAACGGGCGAAACGTTGTTACTCGTGTCCCCGGTGAAGGCCAAGCCCTGCACGGCGTTTCGAGCCGCGATGGCCCGGCGTTCCGCGCCCGTGAGTTGTTTTGTGGTGGGAGGCGCGTTGCCGTTGGTTTTGTTCTCGTCGCCGATCGCAGCTTCCGACAAACGCGCCCGCGCCGCGGCTTCCGACTCAAACACCAAACCCGAGCTCGCGCGCGCCTTGGCTTCCGCGAAGTTAGCCATCGCGACAGACGAACGCGACTGCGCGCCGTCCGCAGCAGCCGCGGACGCGGCTCCCGCTTCAGCCGCCAGGGCGGCTTCAAGCTCCTCCGCGCTCGCCGCGACGACGTCGTCTTCGTCGGCAACCGCGTGGGCGACGACGGACCGGGGAAGCGCCACGCGTCGTGCGCGGTGTGGACGGGTTTGTGTCTGGATGGGTTTGGTGGCGCGCGAGGTGGTGCGCCCGGTGACCCTCGCGCCGGCCACAGCCACGGCGATGGACGACGTCATGGACGAAGTCATCATCTTTGGAATGTTCGATTCGCAAAAAGCAGGTTTTACCGAAACGACGGATTTGATTTATCCGCGGGACGTGGAGAGCCGCCTGGGGGAGGGCGGGAACGAGACGGGGCGCGTGGTGGGTTAGCGGACGATACGAAGGGTGTATGTCGCTGGTGCGCGTGCGATGCGCTCCGCGGGCGGTGGAAACGACCTGCGCCGGGTGTGAAGCCCTTTCGCGACTTTTACCCCTCATGTCGTCAAAAGCGCCGCGCGATGAGTGCTTTTTCCACCGTTTCTAACTCGCGACGGGGGCCGCGCGCGTCACGCCAACACGCGGACGTAGAAACAAACGCGTACCTGACGAGTGTCGAGCGTTCACTGGGCGCGGTGAGCGCGCGCGATGCAACGCGTGGGCTCGGCGCGAGTCTGCGCGCGTGGGTGTGGATGGTTCCGAGACGTGCGAGCCTTTGTTATTAACCGCGCGTCGTACCCGTCTTCCGATTTCGTCAAAAATGCGGCCCAGAAAACGCGGACGGTTCAGCCGAATTGCCCATACGGATATTTTGCAAACGTCGGCAACCACTTTGTTAGTTTCTCGGGGTTCATGACCCCTAAATCTCTTTGAACAAAGGTCGTGCTCTTTTTCAGGGTTAGAATTCTAACCTTGGCTGCGTCCGCCTCTTCGGAGCGCACACGCATCTATTTGCGCCTCGGACGCTTGGATATCCTAGCCCATGAGTGTAGCGTCCATTTCTGCGTTTTTGGGCGCCGCTAGTCATGCGGAAGGCCTCATGCATGTCGTCACGCGGCACGACCCCCCCTCGAAAACTGAGCGTTTTCGGGTTTTCGGTATGGGCAAAATGGGAGCAAAGAAGCCTCGTTTTTTTGCTTCAGTAACGCCGAACCTCGGACGCCTCGACGCACTTCGCACAACGACGCGCACACGACACCCTTCACATGTCCTCCCACGCAGCGCATACCACCATGACTGGCGCGATCGGTGGTATCACCACCGGCACTACTCCCGCGAGCCCTGCCGACGCGCAAGAAGCCATCCCCGGCCTTCCCGACCATCTCGTGGTCACTCACATTCTCAGAGCTGAGTATTTCGACGATCCCGCCGATCTCGCACGGCTGCCAGCGGTGAGCCGTGGGATGCGCGCCGCGGTGGCAGAAACGGGGCTTCGGTTTGAGAAGCTTACTGAAATTTGCGCCGCAAATCTGGGATGTTTAAGCGCGCTGAAGCGCCTGCAACGACGAGGTTGCCTGTCGCATCGAGAATACCTTTGTGAGGCAGCGGCGAGGGGTGGAAACCTCGTGGAGTTGAAGGTGTTGCGCGCGAACGGCTGCCCGTGGGACACGTCGACGTGTTGGGCGGCGGCAAGGGGCGGGCACCTCGAGGTGCTGCAGTGGGCGCGCACGAATGGCTGCCCTTGGGACGAGCGGACGTGTTTGAGGGCGGCGGAGGGCGGGCACCTCGAGGTACTGCAGTGGGCGCGCGCGAACGGCTGCCTGTGGGACGAGCAGACGTGCGCGTGGGCGGTGGAGTATGGGCACCTCGAGATGCTGCAGTGGGCGCGCGCGAACGGCTGCCCGTGGGACGAAAACACGTGCTCGGGTGCGGCGGAGGGCGGGCAGCTCGAGGTGTTGCAGTGGGCTCGAGCGAACGGCTGCTCGTGGGACAAGTGGACGTGCTCGATGGCGGCGAGGGGCGGGCACCTCGAACTTCTGCAGTGGGCGCACGCGAACGGCTGCCCTTGTGACGGGACGGAGCTGTTCATTGCCGCTAAAAACGGCCACGAGGCGGTGGTGCGGGCGCTGATCGAGTTGGGTGCGGACATCAACAAGGCAAAGGATAACGGCAAGACGCCGCTGTACATCGCCTCTAGAAAGGGTCGCGAGACGGTGGTGCGGGCGCTGATCGAGTTGGGCGCGGACTTCAACAAGGAAAGGGATATCGGCTCGACGCCGCTTTACATCGGCGCTGAAAAGGGCCACTAGGCGGTGGTGCGAACGCTGATCGAGGCGGGTGCGGACATCAACAAGGCATGGGGTAACGGCGCGACGCCGCTGTACATTGCCGCTCATAACGGCCACGAGACGGTAGTGCGGGCGCTGATCGAGTTGGGCGCGGACGTCAACAAGGCAAGGGATGACCGCTTAACGCCGCTGTTCATAGCCGCTGGAGCGGGCAACGAGGCGGTGGTGCGGGCGCTGGTCGGGGCGGGTGCGGACATCAACATTTGTGTTGCGTGGTTTGACCATGTGACGCCGCTGTTTATCGCCACTCAAAAAGGCCACGCGGCGGTGGCTCAATTTCTCAGGGGCGCCGGTGCGGCGTGACGATGGAAACGACGGGACGCGCGCGCGTAGCGAAGAGCGAATAGAGATTTTTTCTGCGCAAAATGGCGGAGCCAAAAGTGTGCAGCGGGCGACCTTTGTATTGCGTAGATAGGTGGTTCTTTTGAGAAGGGTAGTAAAAGGGTGAAGTCGCGCAGCAAAACAATTTTCATTTCAAATGGTCTCCGTCGCAGACTGTCATCGCTATAGGTTCTCGTTATTAGGTATGTTGGGTTATTGTCCCCCCGCGTGTTCCGCGTTTCTGAACCCTATTTCCCCGCATCACTCGCTTGGATGCGTATGCTCCCCCCCAGCGTTTTCGTCGCCACGCGGCACTCGTTCAAATCTGCGTCCGTGTTCAGCGTGCACCACTCGCCGTCTTCGTCTTGGTACCGCAGACGTAAATTTTGCGCATCCGTGTCCACGGAGGACACGAGACGGTCAACGACGTGCCCCAAGCCCATGTCCCCACTCAGCGTCATGCGCACGATATCATCGCCGTAGATGATCTTGCACGTCATCTGGTCAACCGGGTGGTCCGCGAGAAAGGACTCGCCGCCGCCACCCGACCCGCCGCTGCCGGAGGGGTTTTTGTTGTGCCCGCCGCCGCCGGCGTGGTTTTGAGTTCCTGATTGTAAAAAAACAAATGTCAGTCTTGTGTGGGCAATCAGTCGGAGGAATGTGGTAAATGGGATACTTACCATGAATCGACCCGTCGTGCGTATCCACGCGCGTCCCTGTGGCTAAACCGAAACTCCCCCTCGCGTGGTGCGACCCGCCGTGGTGCGACCCGCCCGCCATTGACCCGCCCTGCGGCGACCTCGGTGAGTTTTGGCCTCGGTGCCCGACGTTGTTACCGGTGTTGTTGTTGTGGTTCCCGTGGTTCCCGTACCCCACTTGCACGTGGTCACCGCCCTGGCCGCCGCCCAGGCCTATGTGCGCGAACGCAAAGTTCCCGCCGTGCGAGGTTTTCTCCATCCGGCCCTGGTACCCGTGATCGTCGTTCATCGCCGCGGCCGCGGCGGTGCCGCCGTGCCAGCTCGCGCCCCTCTTGCCATCCGGGGGCGCGCTGAACCCGCCGTTGCCCGGGTTGAACAAACCGCCGTTGCTTCTGCTGCCGTTGTGGTTTCCTATCCCGCCGCCGCCTTGGGGCACGTCCCCAACCCCGCGCTTCATCCCCAAAAGCTGGTTGCCGCCCCTGGTGGAGTTTCCCCGGGAGCTGCCGCCGCCGCCGTAGTCGCCGCCGCGGTCGCCGCCAAACGCGGTGCCGCCCCTCGCGCTTTTCCCGCGCACCAGCGCCTGCCCCGCCCCGTGCGGGCTCCCTCCGCTCCGGTCGTCGTCGCTGCCGTGCGTGGGGAAGGGGAACCCCGTGCCTCCGTGGTGCGAGCCGCCGCTGCCGCCCAGGCTCCCGCCGCCGCGGCTGCCGCTGGGGCGCGGCGCGCCGAGCTGGCCGGGCCCGTTTGCGCCAATCGGAACCGCGAACGCGTCCGCCATCCCAGAGTTGAAGTTCCCTGATTGAAAAAAAAAAATGTCAGTCGTGTAGGCAATCAGTCGGCGAAATGTGGTAAATGGGAAATACTCACCGCTTCCAACGGCGCCCGCCAACGGGCCGTGCACGCTTTGCCCGCGATGATTAGCTCCGCCGCCCGCGTCCCACGGGTCGTTCCCGCCGCCGTTCCCGTTCCCGTTCCCGCCGCCGTCCCCGCTCCCGTCCCCGTCGCGGTCGCCCCCCAGCGACATCAGCGAAGCGTCCCCGTGCGCGGACGTCCCCACGGTGGTGCCAGTCAGGCCGGTCATCATGCTTCCGCCGTGCATGCTCCCGCCCCCGTGCATGCTACCACCCGGTTCGTTCCCGCCGTACGCGGATAGTGTTTTCAACGCGTTGTGCAGCTTGCCTTGCTTCGACTTTAGCGACCGCCGAGGCCACCGCGAAATCCCAAAGTGACGACAAATCCGCTTCAGCGTCGTGCTCCCCACCCCCAAGTCCTTCGCCGCTTCCTTCAAGTGTTTGTTGAAGTGCTGCTGCAGCATCTCTAGGGTGACCCCCCACGGGGGGCGGGGGTCCCCCGACTCGCCGACCGCGGGCCCGGGTCGCTTGAACGCGTCGCCTTGGAAAGCGCCGGAGCCGTCGGGGCCGTTTTGGGTTTGGGAATCGCCAGGGCCCGTTTGGTTTTGGTGCCCGCGACCGGCCGAACCCGGACCGCCTTCGCCGCCGCCAGTGACCCCGACCCCGTCCGCGTCTAGAAGCATGTGCAGGTGTTCGCTCTGCTGCAGATACCCCCACAGCGCGTCCAAGCTCACTTGTTGTTGTTCACTGGTCGTGAGGTTGCACGGCAGAAACACTTCCAACACGGCTTCGATCATCGGCCCGCCGTCCTTCGCGTCCAAACCGAGGGTACACGCGCACACCCCCCTCAACCCGAGAAGCGCCGCGGCGTGCTGCAACGGCCAGTCCGCCTGGCTGCCTTCCTGGACGTTGTCCACCCAGATCATCCGGCCTTTGTCGTGCGCCCTACCCACCGGGCCGTGCGTGGGCAAAAGCGCGGTTTGCGCGGACAACAGCCGGTACGGCGCCGTGGCCTGGTACGAACAAAGCCGAAAGTGTCAGTGTCTCGGACCGCGTGTTTTCCGGGATTGGAAACGTAACAGTTCCGGGGGTAACCGTATCACTGGTAAACAGGGAAGGGTAATCGGGCCGAGCAGGGAGGCGGTGTGTGGTGCGTGGGAAATACGTACCCGGTCGTTTACGAAAAACGGCGCCCCCGCCGCCACCAGGCGGTTTGGGTCCTCACTCGACGGCAGCCAGCACTGCGCGAACGGCACCCCCAACGCGCGGCACATGTGCTCCAGCTCGACGTTCGAGGTGTCACTGACGTTGGCCAGGGTGTCCGCGATCTGACGCCGCATCGCCGTCTCCGAAGCGAGGAGCTGATACGATGCAAAAGAAAGCGGTTAACGTCTTGTATGGGCAAACAGGGAGGCGGGATTCGGGAAAGCCCTACGCGCGCACCTCGGAGCCGCAGGTGAACATCCCGCGCCGCCGAACGCACGCGGACACGAAATCAAACACGTCCCCCAAATTGGTGGTCTGCGTGTCGAGCATGATCTCCACCACCCCGATCGGTATTTGCGTGTGCGGCTCCAGTTGCGGGTCGTGCGTGAACACGGGGAAGGCGAGGGACGACTGTACCAAGCAATCGATCGCGATGGCGAGGCGTAAGTACTCGGTGGGCCGGTAGCAACACACCGAGGGGGTCCACTCTGGGTTTTTGTACAGAAACACGCGGCCTGGCACGCCGTGGGTCGAGTCAACCGCGCTAGGTGACACGTCGAACACGAAAGCCCGGGAGGCTTCGTGGTACCGCCGGAACTTGTCGCCGTGCACGGTTTTTACCCGCGCCTCGTCGTAAAAAAATAAACGTCAGTCTCGCACGGGCAGAGCAATCGGAGAGGCGGAATGTGGCGGGTGGGAAACACGCACCAAGTCCGACGACGTGCACAGGGTCACCGCGCGGTTCCCAGAACTGACCGTCGGTATGAACAACTGCACGAGGCTGCCGCACTCCAAACCTTCGCTCATTTCAGTCAAAGCCTGGCCTATTCGCAGCGCGAGGTTTTTCGCCTCGAACTGGTCCTCGGAAACGCTCTTGTACCGCGTGTTGTCCCCGCCTTCTCTGCGCAAACGCACGAGCTCGCCCGCCGCGGCGGGGAAGCCGCGCATGAACCCGAACGCGGGCACCGCGCTGCCGTTGCCGTCGTCAAGAAGGGACTCGGGGTTGCTGTCCCTGTCCGGGCCCACGCCGCTACCTCCGCCGCTGCCGCCGCCGCTGCCGCGCTCGTCAAGAGATCGCCTTTGGTGATCTTGATTTTCGCGGTCGCGCGGATCATTCGGTCCGCCGGACCCGTCGCGATGCGCCCCGACGTTCCCAACCCCCCCGGCCCCGGCCCCGCGCATTTCCGCTGGGTCCTGCAAGTTCCGGCCGGTGTCGTGCTCCAGTTCGTCCCACACGTGGCCCAAAGTGACGTCGTCCCCAGTCCCGATGAGGTTCGGCTCCGGCCCATCCCCATCGTCCACGATGTGGTTGAAAATGTCAATCAACGACGCGTCGTCCGCGAGGTTTTTCCACAACGCGTCGTCCCCCTGCTGCTTGCCACTGCGCTCGTCGGGGTCGGTCATGGCGATCAGCACAAGCGTCGGTTCACGGCAGCGGGTGCCTGAAATTCGCGTCGTCACAGACGCGTCGGGAACGCCTCGGATCCGGTGAACTCACGCGCCTTGGTTGGACCGCGCTTTTTGGGTGATTGGTGCTTTTTCCGCGATTTCGCGAAATCGCCAGGCCCCGGGCGCGTGTCCCTCGCGACAACGTGCGACGCGCCACTCAAACACGATGCGTGTTTTTTGCCCACGAAACCCACAGCACTCGCTCCGTCACGCCAACGCGCGTGACCGGAGAGTGGACGCGAAACACACGGACAAACGCATTCCGCGATCCACGAAAAAGCCCCAGCCCTAATCCCCATACTAACCGCTAACCGTAAACCGCTAACTGGAATATTCGACGAGAAAAGCTTTTCCCGCACTCCCCTTTCCGTGCGAGCAATACCCTGAAACGCACTTTTCGACGACACGCCTCTTCAATTTCTCGCGAGCCCGCCTCCAGGCGGTTGCCAAAAAAATACCCAGACGCGTGTCCAAGGCTTCAGACGCCCTGCTAATAATAGCCTGCTGACCACTCGTCCGTTCTCATAAATTCCAAATTCCAAGGAAGTGACGTGTTTGTTGAAACTAAAACAGCACTCCGAATTTTCGTTCAAAAAGCAAAACGAAACGCGTTTCACCGCGTGCTACCGGTCAATCACGAACCTGCTACCGGTCGGGCCAAAACAATCGGCGATCGATAAAAACCTCTGGCGTCACACCGAGGCGCGCGTGGTGTACCGCGGCGTCGGCTGCGCCATGTCCGACCCCCGCGCGTTGCTGGTGTTGTACGGCTCGGAGACAGGAAACGCGCAGGTGCGTCGCCCGCCTGACACGACCGAGTCGACCTGAACAACCGTCCGCGCGCGTCCCCAACCTTGCGTGGTGCCGAGTTCAGATCTACGCGCATCACGCTACGCTGCATCGATGGAGACTCACGACGAACAAACACACGACCGAACACTCACCACGTCTTACCCTAAATACACCCATCACACACACCACCACTCTCCTGGTACCCACACTAACCGTACTAACTACGGATACGACGTACTCTCACCACGGAACAGGATGTCGCCGAGCGCATCGCGCGCGAGTCCGCGCGTCGCGGTTTCGCCCCGAGCGTTTTGCCCTTGGACGCATTCGAGCTCACCGAGCTGCCGAATCAAAGGCGCGCGGTATTCGTCACAAGCACGATGGGCAGAGGCGACCCCCCAGGCAACGCGAAGGCGTTCTGGCAGTTTCTGCGTCGAAAAAGCCTGCCAAGTGACAGTTTGAAGACCCTAAACTTCGCCGTGTTCGGGTTAGGGGATTCGCATTACCAAAAGTACAACGCGATGGCGAAGAAACTTTTCAAACGTTTAGAAAGTCTGGGCGCGCGGCCGGTCACGGAGCTAGGCCTGGGGGACGACCAGCACCCCGTAGGGTACGACGCGGGTTTGGACCCGTGGCTCGTTGGGCTGTGGAGGGTGTGCCGGGTGTCTGGGGGTTTTCCCTGGGGGGAAGGAAACGCGTTTCGCGACGCGGGCGATGACGAAGGCGGCGACGACGCGAGCGACGACGATGGCGGTAAATACGCGGTGGAGATCGTGACGAGACACGCCGTGATGGGCGCCGAGGACGACGGAGCACACGTCGACACCAACCCCCCCGGCGTGGAAACTCTCCTCGCCGCTAAACTCGAGATGGACCGGGTGTCGAACGCGGGCTCGCCGGTGGACAGAAAGCTGGTTCGCGGGAAAGACGATTGGGGCGAAGCGCGGATTGGGCCGTCGGATGGTAAGGGCCTTTCCCATTTAACACATTCCGCCTCCCTGACTGCTCATACAAGACTGACACTTTCTTTTTTATCTCTAGGAAGGCGCGTCGCCGCGGTGGTGAGTAACACCGCGCTCACCACGGAAACGGCGGTGGCGCAGACGCGACACGTGGAGCTTTCCTTCGCGACGTCGCATTTGACCGGCCGTGGCGATGAAACAACGACAAACACACAGTCAAACAACGACGTGACGAACCACGAGTACGCCCCGGGGGATTGCTTGGAAGTCACGCCGTTTGCGTTTTTCACGCGGCCCGCCGAAACGGAAACGGGGACGGAGACGGAAACGGCCGGGAACGGGTACGGCAAGTGCGCGGACGCGTATGGGCGATTAGTCGTGAGTGCCGTTTCGGGAAGTACGGTCGGCGAAGGTGATGGGCCGACGACTCGTGATGAAAAAAACACCCCAACGTGGGCAACCGGCATCGACTACTTGTTGCGACGCTGTGGCGTTGAGCCTTGCAGTTTCGTGAAAGTAACGCCTGCTAAACACGAAGAAAACGAACACAAATTCGAACCGAAAGTGTTAAGCGCGCGGAGTTTAGTCGCGGGATGTTTGGACATCGCGAGCGCGTCTCCTCGTCGTTTTTTTTACGAAACCGCCGCCCGGTTCGCCAGTAACCCCGACGAAACCGAGCGCTTGGTTTACTTCGCCTCCCCCGAAGGACGGGACGACTTGTACAAATACGGAATCCGGGAACGAAGAACGGTTCTGGAGTTTCTGGATGGTACGGCCGTAGGGCGTTTCCCAAATCAGGCGGCAAGCCGTTTCCGCCGCCCCTCTTTGCGTGCACTACGGCCGTAACATTTACGGGCAACGGTTACGACTACGCACCGCACAAACGCACTGTTCGGCCCGATTACGCCCCGACTGTTTACTCATACAAGTCACGGTCCCGACTGACCTTTTTCTTGTGCACACTCAGACTTCCCGAGCGTGCAGATGCCGCTGCGATGGCTACTGCAAGTCGCCCCGCGGTTGAAACCGCGGTTGTTTTCCATCGCGTCTAGCTCGGCACTCGACGGGGCTGATGCGGTGCACCTCACAGTCACTGTCGCGATCTGGCGCACGCACTACGGTAGAGCGCGGCGTGGGTTGTGTTCAGACTGGATGACGGACCCGGTTCGGTTGCGCGTCGGCGACTTGCTCGCCGCGCGCATCGTGCGCGGCGCGTACGCGTTTCCAGAGAACAACCAGCCCACCCTCGCGGTGTGCACGGGCAGCGGCGTCGCGCCGATACGGGCCATGGTGCGGCACCGCAAAGCGGGGTTTGATGAGTCGACAACTCCTTGGATGACCAAAAACGGATCGAGCGGTTTGGGGAGTAACGACTCAACAGAAAGTGAGACGGATCATAAAACAAAAAACGCCGCGGCGCCTTGTTTGGTGTTTTTCGGGTGTCGCCACTCGGACCGGGACTTTCTGTACCGGGACGAGTGGGAGGGCCTGGGTGGTGTGCTGCGTGGGAACGGTAGGGATGATACTGGTGCTTCTGGCGCTGATGACGGCGGTTCGATTCCGCAAGGAGGCTTCGTTCCGTGTTTTTCGCGGGACAAAGAAAAGGAGTACGTCTCGCACGGCATTCGCGCAAACTCAAAAAACGTCTGGGCGTTTCTGCGCGCGAGCGATTGTAAGATCGTCGTGTGTGGAAGCGCGGGGGACATGCCTGAAGACGTTTTGGAGTCGTTCGTGTTCGTGTGTCAACTGGAGGGGGGCATGGACGAAACACAGGCCCGGATGTTTCTTCGGAAAATGGACGCCAGAGGGCAGTACGTGGTCGAGGCGTGGTAGCGGTTGTGATGAAGAGTTGCTTCTTTATTTAATTCCACTTCTGGAAACGCTTCGCCTGCTGCTGACTTCGTTCTGGGACGACTTTTCGAACCACGGTCCCCGGCGGTGCCGCACTCTCGTGGTGCACCCGGCAGTGTGTGTTCGCCATGGGGACTTCGGAGCCTAAAAGTACGTCCCCTTTGCATCGCGCCTGTGCGAGTCGCCGTACCTCGCCACGCCCCTCCGGAAATGCCCGCCGTGTTCGTACCCATCGCCATCCCCTGACCGCCCGTCCCTTTCCCGAACCCGTCCCCCCGTCTCCCTGCAGATTCCAAATTCACGCAACAAGAGCTGCCCGCGTGGCGCCCGACCCTGACGCCAGCATGGGTAAGTGCTTTTTCGCGAGCGTCTAGATGACAATGCGTCGTGTGTATCGTGGCCGTCGTGACCTGGCGCGGACGACAACCGCGTTTCGCGCGAAGCGCGCGTGCCAGCGCGTCGTTTCGTCATCATCTTTTTCTCCCAAAACCAGCGAAACCAAAAAAGCGTCGCGATGGGGTCGACGTCTGAAGGGAACGTCAAATGGCGCACAAAAACAAGGCAAAGCAGTTCCTTGCAACGCACAGCTGTGCGTCGTGACTGACCCAAACCTCCTCCCAATCTCAAACTTCCCTCCTGTCTAATTACCCATACAAACAAAACCAGACCTGTTTCATCTTGTTCGCCGTCGGGTGTATCTTCGTTCCAATCGGCGCGGCGTGCGTCGCCGCGAATTTGAACGTAGTCGAGGTGTCCGCGAGGTACGACAACCAGGCTGATTGCTCGACGGGCTTCTTCCCGACCCTCGCCGAGAAAGCCAACCGAGCTTCGACTCTGGGTGTAGGCACGTCCTGTGTCGTGTCACTGACGATTCCAAAAACCATGAAGGCCCCGGTGTTCGTGTACTACGAGCTTAAGAACTTTTACCAGAACCACCGGCGGTTCGTGAAGAGCCGTTCCGACGAACAACTGTTCGGCGAGGACGTGAGCAGCGACTTTTGCGACCCGCAGCAATACAGAGTCGATCCGAACGGCACGAAACTTGAAATTTCCCCGTGCGGCTTGATGGCGTGGAGTTTCTTCAACGACAGCTACGCGGTTTCGAGAGTGGATTCCGTGTCTGGCGTCGAACAGCCCGTCGCCGTCGACGAAACTGGAATCGCGTGGCCGTCCGACGTGGCGTACAAGTTCGGCGACGTCACGCCTGCCAACCACAACGACGACGTCGCCACCCGTGGGGGAGGCCAGATAAACGGAACCCTGAAACAGGACGAGCACTTCATCGTGTGGATGCGCACCGCCGCGATGGCTAATTTTCGCAAGCTCTGGGGGAAAATAGGCGTGGACTTGGCAGCGGGCGAGGTCGTGAAGATCGCAATCGACAACAGGTACGTATTTCCCATGCACCACGTTCCGCCTCTGCGATTGCCCATACTCGTACCAGAAGGGACGGCTTACCTCTGACTGTTTGTCCATACATCGCGACGTACTCGTCCTGCGAAGGGACGTCTTCCCTCTGCTCTGACTGTTCAGACCGATGGCCGGTGACTGTTGACCAGGCCATCGTCCAATACATCGCGATGCACAACACTGACACTTTTCGTTCGCAAAACTCCAAAAGGTTCAACTCGTACGCCTACGACGGGGAAAAAAAAGTGGTGCTCTCCACCACGTCGTGGCTCGGCGGGAAGAACGTTTTTTTGGGAGCCGCGTACCTCACCCTAGGCGCGCTTAGCTTCGCCTCCGCCGCCGTCTTCGCCTACTTCGCCATGTACCCGCCGCGAACCCTAGGGGACGTCGCCGAGTTCATGAACTCGAGGGAGTAGCAGAGCGAGTGTAATTTATCAATAAGTTTCAAAGTCAAATCTTCTTTTTCCTCCTTGTCGCGTCTCAAAGATTGTCCCCAAATGCCCTCCTTCGCGCCTTCGCATTCGCGCGCACGCACCGCCGCGTTCCCGGCGAGCCGCGCGTGCCCGGAGTGCCCACCGCGGCGATGACCGAATCCGCGTCCGCCCCTGAAGACAATCCGGAAGAGGTACGAGAGGGTGATTCGTGGCGAAGGAAAGGAATGCTCGATTTAGAACGCGTGCGCGTTGGTTCGGTCGGGAGGGTCCTTCCGTCGGTTCCGTCCGCGCATTCGCGCCCTTTTCTGTCCCTCATCCCCCGCACCCGGCCAAACCGTCCGGTACTCTTCGGACGTACGTAGTGCTACCTCTGCCACGCATTCTGACCCGACCCAAAACACACCCCCCCCCGACTTCCCAGGCCGTGTTCGTGGGCGATGAGGTGGAGGCGATCATCAAGGAATCCATTGACGCGGTGCTTGAAAACGCGCCGTACAAACACGCGTTCGTGGGGCAGTGGACGAACGACGTGGTGGAGTTGTGCGTGAAACGGCTCGCGGGTTTGAACAAGCCGTTCAAGTACGTGGTGACGTGCGTCATCATGCAGCGAAACGGCGCGGGGCTGCACACCGCGGCGTCGTGTTTCTGGGACAACGACGTGGACGGGAGTCGCACGGTGCGGTGGGAAAACCAGCAGATGTACTGCGTCGTCACCGGGTTCGGGCTGGCGTTGTAATTTATAAGGTGTCTCCCTAATAAGGAGTGCGATGTCTCCCGCATCGCCCCACTCGCCGGAACCTCGAGTCCTCAACCCGCTCCGCCTGCCTCGCCTCCCCAAGTCCCCGTGCTCAAGAGCTCAAGTCCTGTCGGTTTTTTAATCAAATCAGATGCCAAGCAAGTTTTTCCCTCTCCTCTCATCATCACACCTCGCGCGCGCCGTACCTCGACACCGTGACGTACGTCGCGATGACCGGCGCGGGCGGTGCCTCGCTTATGGTCACCATGAAGGCTGATCCCGTGTTCCTCGGTCAGGACGGTGTGGCCATGAAACCCGCGAGGGGCACGGCCCCGTGGTTCCAACCGGGATGGGCGAAACAGTTCACGGATCTCGCGCCTCCCCCCCCCCCCGTGGACCGGGCGACGCTGCTTGAGATGCGCGGCGCGCCTGTGAAGGACATGACCAGCGCGCCTGCTGCGGAAGCCACGGCCCGGGCCGTGAAGCCGGTGGAGAAACAGGATACGCACCTTGACGAACACGAGAGATTGTTTCGAGACGAGCTCGCGGTGTTTTTGAACTTCAGGTCCAGGCACGAGCTGTACTCGCCCATCTTTTTGGGATCGCCGATGCCGATGCGCAGGGTGTTCAAGAAAGTGCGCGCGATGGGTGGGTACCGGGCCGTTTGTGACAGCAAGCTCTGGATGCGGGTGTGCAGGGAAGCGTCTGGTGGGAAGGACTTGAGCGGGCAAACCAGCGCGAGTTTCGCGATGCGCCGTAATTACGAGAAAACCGGACTCCTGGAGATGGAGCGCAGCGTGGACGGCACGAGCCTTCCAGGCGGGTTACCTTTCGTGGTGTTCGACCCGGATGCCGGGAAGGATTTTATGGCCGTGGATAGTGACGAAATTTGCCAACCCGGCACCAGGGTCAGGGTGCTTTGGAACGAACCCAACGGCGAAAGCGCGTGGTACGGCGCGACGGTGCAATCGTTTGACGAGACGACGAAAAAGCACAAAGTCTTGTACGACGACGAAACCGAAGAAGCGATTTGCTTCGGGGAGGAGAACGTGGAAGCGGTGGTAGAGGGCGAGGAGGAGTAGACGCGGTGTGTATGTTTCGTGATAGCAACTACTTGTAAGTAACCCCGGGCTTACCAGTATCTGCTGTGAATAGAATAAATAGCACGGTAAATTCTTTGCCAAAATAAACTAAACGTAGATTGCCTTTACTCCCGAAACTCTCGTCCACTCCGTCCCCCAGTCCCACCCGCGCGGGGGCGTGTTTACGCGCGGCGGCGGCGGCGGCGGCGGCGGAGGGAGTCATGTCGCGTGCCATGCGCGCGCTGTCCCGGAACCCCATCGCGGAGCGAGGGGACATGACGCTGAGGTTCAATCGTAGGGCAATCGTTTCGTGGACAACATCATCGACGTGGACGTCGACGTCGTGGTCATCGCGTCGTTACTCGTCGTCCACGTCTCCCCCCACGACGACGGAGGTTCCCGTCGTGATCGTGGGCGGCGGCCCTGTTGGTTTGACGTTGTCTATTCTGCTTTCAAAGTTCGGGGTTGATTCGCAACTCGTGGAGCGAAGAACCACACCCACGACACATCCCCAGGCGCACTTCATCAACAACCGCAGTCGCGAGATATTTCGCGGCATGCGCGGCCTCGACGCGGCGGTCACCAAAGCACAGCCCCCCCTGGCAGACTGGAGACACTTCATCTACGCAACGCGCATGCTGGGCGGCGTGGAGCTGGGACGGGTGGACCACTTCAGGGAAAACAGTGGGGAAGGTGTTTGCCAACGTTCCGTTTCCCCGACCTCCGTGGCGCATCTGTCGCAGCACAAGTTAGAGCCCATGTTGTTCCAGCGCGCGGTGGCGTCGCACCCGAGGGGTTTGGGTGGATTTTCGTTGGGGATGCAGTGCGTTGGAGTATCGCAGGAACGGGTTGGAGTAAGTCAAGTTGGCAATACCGTCACGGCTGAGGTTCGAACTGTGACACACGCGACAGACGGTGACTCTGGTGACTCTGGTGAAACGTCCTTCTCCGCGCAACGGTCGCGCGCGTCCAAAATCAAATGCAAACACCTCGTCGCGGCGGACGGCGCGAACGGCGGCGTTCGGAGTTGGCTGCGAATCGGCAACAGCGGAACGGCTGATATGCAGCACCTGGTGAACGTCCACTTCACTTCGCAAGCACTGGCGGATGCGCTGCGAAAAGAAAACAACAGCGCGATGCTGCACTTCGTGTTCAACCCGGCGGTAATAGCCGTGGTGGTGTCGCACTCGGGCGACGAGTTCGTCGCGCAACTGCCTTTTTTTCCGCCCCTGCAGACGCTGAGGGAGGACTTTTCGTTTGCGCAGTGCTTAGAGCTGGTGCGTTCGGCGGTTGGTAGTGTTCCAAGAAGTAGTGTTGGGAATAGTGTTGCGGACGGAAATGCTGCTGCAAAGTTTGGAGACTCAACAACCCGCGCGGCGACGATTGACGATTTACGAATCGAAAGCGTTCGCGAATGGAAAATGAGCGCGCTGGTGGCTGATAAATTTCACGACGGCAACATTTTCCTCGCGGGCGACGCCGCGCATAGCTTTCCACCCGCAGGAGGGTTCGGCATGAACACCGGGATCCAGGATGCGCACGCCTTGGCGTGGAGAATAGCGGCGTGGCATTTGGGTAACGAGTCTGATAAAAACTGCAGCAAAGACTCTTCTTCTTCTGACCGAGATTTTGACGACGGGCACTTGGAATCGATCGGAAAAGCGTACACGCGCGAACGACGGCCGGTCGCGGTGCGCAACGCGCGGGTTAGCGTGGGTAATTTTCGCAACGTCCTGAAAGTCCCGGCCGCGATCGGGCTAGACCCGAGGGCGGCGAACGCGCTGCAGCAGTTGACCAATGTGTCTAACTTCTTGTCAGACTCTTTGCTAAGTCAGCTTTCGCCTGAAGTACACAAAGCGTCGCGCGACGCGCAGAGAAAAGCGCTTTCAATGTCATTAGCCTTGGGCCGATCGCAGTGCGGACAGTTGTTGGAGTCTGACAACGTTTTGGGAAACGCGCGAAGAGCCGAGGTCGCGAAGCTGTGCGCCAGCGACAGCGACACCCTGCGGCTCCAGTTCCCGGACGTGGACCTGGGGTTCGTGTATGACGTCGATGGTGTTGGTGATGAAGACGGTGAGAAAAACTCGAGACCTTTCGTTGACGATACCTCAAAAAACACAAAAGCGAATCGCGATGACGACGACGCGAAAATCGTCGGGCCCTCCGCGAAACTCGCGGCTCCCGGAACCCTGTTTTTGGGTGCGCGAGTTCCGCACGTGTGGGTTAGTTTGGGCGATGTTGGCGGTGTTGGCGGGGTAGCGC
>Ga0307488_10000856_pt1 | contig 25433 bp, 25 predicted proteins | sample SB02metaG_FD_202248 | JGI IMG/M metagenome (GOLD analysis project Ga0307488, IMG submission 202248) | Sea-ice brine microbial communities from Beaufort Sea near Barrow, Alaska, United States - SB 0.2 | ecosystem: Environmental > Aquatic > Marine > Coastal | place: USA: Alaska | collected... | reverse complement strand
TTTTTCTATGACAACCACCAGCGTTACAAGTGTTATTGTCAAATGACTTGGTATAAGTGTAGTCAAAATCTACTCCAAATTTTTTACCTTCAGGCTTCCAGTCAAGACCCAGCTCTATTCCTTTACTAGTATTAACTCCATTAGTCTTATTTAGTGTAAAGTTATTTCTACTATCGCTAGTAAGACCATTTTTTTGTTCTAAATAAAAATAAGTGATATTCGTGTTTAAATCTAATCTATCTAAATAAGTTTCATACCCAACATCAAAGCTGTTTCCTCTTTCATGCCCAATTTCTTCTACTGAAACACTAGTAGTGTTACCACTGGCTTTGGTATTACCACCAAAATGAAGATCGTATAAAGCTGGAAACCTAACTCCTGAGCCCAAAGAAGATCTTATTGTACTAACATTATCTAATTTATAAGCCAGCGTGGTTCTACCGCTTGGTTCTCTTCCAATGGCAGAATGGTCATCACTTCTAAACCCAACTGTTGCATGTAATTTTTCTAAAGGTCTAAATTGATAGTCAACAAATTGGGAGAAAATATGTTCATCTGCTCGTTTGTCAAATTCATATTGTTTGAAAGAAGGGGACGGAAAATAGGTTACATCCATTCTTGCTTCTTCAAATTCAGCTTCTGCTCCGTATACCAATCTATTATCTAAACTAAAATTATACGTTCCTGTAAAGTTAACTGCATCTCTAAAACCAAAATAGCCTTGTTTACCCCCAGCGGTCTCAGTTGTATCTCTTTCACTATACAATTTACTATAGCTTAATATATTATTAGTTTTGTCACCATCGTGTATTACTCTTACAGAATAATTTGCTAAAATATCATCACTCCTGTCAACAACGTCCATTTTTGTATTGTTTACCGCGTCATACTTTAAATCAGTGTTTGTGTATCCTAGAGAATTTTCAATTCTTAAACTTTCATTAAATTTATATCCAAAACTACCGTTTAAACTTTCATTACGATATTTATCACTTTCACCGTCATCGTTTCTAGCTGAAATTCCACCAGTTACAAACTTATTAAGACCTAAATAATAATCTATTTTATCATTAGCGCCATCAACAGAATAATAAGCGTTTTTAGAATTATTTGATCCGCCTTCTACGCTTACGTTTGAACGGTAACCTTCTTTACCTTTTTTTGTGAATATATGTATTGTTCCACCAATAGCGTTTGCTCCATAAAGGGAGCTTTGATTACCTTTCAAAATTTCAACTCTATCTATAGAATCTTTCATGATGTTCTGAAAATAAAAACTATTATCTGGTGTACTTGGGTCTGACATTTTTACTCCATTAATATAAACTGTAGAATATCTTTTTTCTAAGCCACGAAGTTGAATACCCATAAGTGTTCCATCACCACCCTGTTGAAATAAATTAGTACCAGAAGTACTTCCGTCAATAATATTTCCTAAAAAAATTTCATTTGAATTTCTAATAGTTTCTCCACTAATAACTGTAACATTAGTACCAACAGTGCTTAAAGATTGGGGTGTTTTTCCTGCTGAAATAACTATCGTGGGAACATCTGCAGAAACAAGTTTATTAAAAGAAATTAAAGTTAGAGATATTATCAAAGTTAAATAAAAAAATTTCATATCGGCCTTTCATTGCTTGTGAAGTTTTTATACACCTCACTAATTAATATATGTGCCGATGTTAATTTTTAATTGTAGAACTTGCTTTTCACTGAGCATTGTTCAACAGCGGGCTATACTGGGTGGCACTCCGACTTTACGGTTGCAGGAACAGCCAATGAATTTCACATTGATTCCCCACTCACTTATTCAGTATAAGAGTCAAATATCATATTTATAAATTTTTACAAATTTATTTTTTAATTTAAAAATAACGCTTTTAAATGCTTATATTTACTCAAAGAAGATACTAAAAAAAATAATTGTTCTTATTTAAAAGAACGTTAAAACTTACGATAAGTGTAATAATTAATTATTTTAAAAAAGTCTAAATATGCACAGATATGTGGTAAATATTTTTCTTATGTACATATCTGCCATTACTCACTTTTTAGTTGAGTCCAGTTACATTTAGTATCTTATGGTGCTATATTTACTACTAATATTCATTAAATTTATGGAGGAAATGTGAGATATTTAAAATACCTAGCAACAATAATAGCGGCAATCACTATTAGTAGTAGTGTTAATGCTGCTGAAGTGAGAATGGCTAAGGCTAATTGGGACACAGGTTATTTTCAGGCTGAAGTTTACAAACAAGCACTAGAAAAAATGGGTTACAAAGTAACAGAGCCAAAGGCTATGAAACCTTCTGTTTTTTACCTTGCAGCAGCTGCAGGAGATCTAGACTTATGGGTAAATGGCTGGTTTGGCACTCATGACACTTACATCAAAGAGGCTAAAGGCAAAGTTAAAGCCGTAGGTAATGTAATGTCAAAAGGCGGTCTTCAAGGTTACTTAATTGATAAAAAATCTGCAGATAAATTTGGCATTAAAACTGTAATGGATATCAAAAAACACGCTAAGCAATTTGACTCAAACGGCGATGGCAAAGCTGACATGGTAGCTTGCCCTCCAGGTTGGGGATGTGAAAAACAAATCACAAAACACTTTGCAGAGCTTGGTTTAGGTGATTTTATTAATCCAGTACAAGCAGATTATTCAGCTTCTATGGCTGATGCTATTGCTAAATTTAAAAATGGTAAATCTGTTTTATTTTACACTTGGACACCTAATTGGACTGTTGGAGCTCTTGAGCTTGGTAAAGATATTGTTTGGATCGAAGTTCCTTACAGTGAAACAAAAGCTGTAAAAGTACCTAATGCAACAAAATCTAAAATTAATATGGGTTTTGGTGCTGATGATATTCGTCCTGCAGCCAATGTTGATTTCTTAAAAGCTAATCCTAAAATTGAAAAAATGCTTAAAAAAGCATCTATTCCTTTAGCAGATGTAGCAGCTCAAAACATGAAGATGAATGCTGGTGAAAAATCAGAAAGAGCAATTAAGAAACATGCTAATGCTTGGATAAAAGCTAATCAAAGCACATTCGATAGCTGGGTAAAATAAGTAAGTAAATCAGAACAGTGAGTTTAAAATTAGCACCTTCTGATTATGAAATCTATTTACCCGTAGCTGAATGGATTGAAAAAAATATTAAAGAGTGGTTGTTTATGCAACGACCACTCTTTAAAAAACTTTCCGCACCAATTGATACAGTCTTAGATAGTTTAGAATATTTATTTAATATAATTCCATTTCCTGTTGCTATTTTAATATTTATTTATTTTGCTTACAAAACTAACGGTTTAAAATTTGCGGTTATGACAGTAATTGGCTTAGTCTTTATTGATCTTGTAGATCTTTGGAGCGAGAGCATGACTACTCTTGCAATGATTTTTACAGCAGTAATTTTTTGTATAATTATAGGAATACCTCTAGGAATTCTTTGTTCTAGAAGTAAAATATTTGAAGCAATAATGAGACCAATACTAGATGTAATGCAAACCATACCTAGTTTTGTTTATTTAATTCCTGTGGTTATGCTTTTTGGAATTGGATTAACTCCTGGTGTGATTGCTACAATAATTTTTGCTTTACCACCAATTATAAGACTTACGAACTTAGGCATCAGACAAGTAGGTAAAGGCTTTAAAGAAGCTGGATCAAGCTTAGGTTTAACAAGACTTCTAATTTTAATAAAAATTGAAATACCTTTAGCGCTTAAAACTATAATGGCTGGAATAAACCAAACACTAATGTTGTCTTTATCTATGGTAGTAATCGCCGCATTAATTGGCGCAGGAGGATTAGGACTTACTGTTTATGTTGCATTAGGAAGGTTAGATATTGGATCTGCGGTAATTGGTGGAACCGGTATTGTTATTTTAGCAATTATACTAGACAGAATCACCCAAAAGTTTGCAAATCCAAAGTAATTAAATAACTAGATTTAGTTTAAATAAAACTATGATCGTCAAAGCAAAGAAAGCAAGGAACCCAAGCCAATAAAGTATGAGAGTAGTCCAGCTACCCTTAGCAATACCCTTCCATGGCATAAAAGTGTAAGCAGCCATAGTAACTAAAATTAAAAATAATAAAATGTTTGTTAAACTCATCTTAAGAAGTAATTATACTAAAAAATAAAAAAATCAAACATGTTTAAAAAACTATTATTTATTTATCTTTTTGCCACTATTAATCTGTCAGTATTAGCTAATAATTTTAAATTAGAAAAATTAACTAATTTAAACGAACCGTGGAGTTTAACTTTTATTAATGAAAATGAAATTTTAATTAGCGAGAAATCAGGGTCGTTAATTTTGTATAACAAAAAAACTCAAAAAAAACATTCTGTCCCTCACAACCTCAAATTTAATGATAACGGCCAGGGAGGATTGTTAGAGATTCTAAATTTTAAAAATGATATTTATATTTGTTATAGCGAAGATCGAGGAGAGGGAAAAACTAGCACTTCTATTGCGAAGGCTAATTTTTCAAAATCTGATTTAAATTTTAATAATATTTTTCAGGCACAGCCACCTATTAAATCAGGCTATCACTTCGGTTGCCGAATGGTAATCCAAGATGCTCAATATTTATACGCTAGTATCGGTGAAAGAGGTCAGGGCAATATAGCCCAAGATTCAAGCAAACATCCTGGAAGTATTATTAGGATAAATTTAGACGGATCTATTCCAAAAAATAATCCAAAATTTGAGGGTACAACTAACTGGTTGCCAGAAATTTATCAAATAGGTATTCGCAACCCTCAAGGAATGGCCTTATCTCCTTTTAATAATAAAGTTTATATTTCTAATCATGGTGCACGTGGAGGGGATTTTTTTGGTGAGATAAAATTTGCTGAAAATTATGGTTGGAAAATTTATTGTTGGGGAGGAGTTAATTATACAGGAACTAAATGTGGAAATGTTCAGGAATGGGACAAACGTTTTACCAAACCTTTGTATACCTGGGTACCTTCAATCGCAGTTTCTGCAATAAAAATTTATCAGGGCAATGAATTTAAGGAATGGAATGGGCAAATTTTAATAACATCTTTGAAAGATCAATCTTTAAGAAAATTAGAATTTAAAAATGATAAAGAAGTTATAAATGAAAAAGTAATCTTTAAAAATCAAATTGGTAGACTTCGAGATATTAAAATTGATCAAAAAGGAATGATTTATTTATTATCAAATGGCAATGATGCCCTTTGGGTTATGAAAAAAAATAATTAAATTAATTTTTAAGTATTTGAAATAAATTTTTTTATTTCATTTAATAGTTCTTGATCATATCGTATCATGTGATCATCATTATCGATAAAATATTTAAACTTAGGTTCATTTGCTTTGTCGAATATTTTTTTACCCATAGCAAAAGGCACGATATCATCCAACCTGCCATGCAACACTAATAGAGGTGAATTAATCTTAGGTAATTTTTTTATTGTTTCATACTTGTCTTTTAATAAAAATTTAACAGGTAAAAATGGATAATATTTTTGAGCAAGCTCCACCATAGAGGTAAAAGGAGACTCTAAAATAATTCCTGCTAGATCTTTATTTTGAGCAGTTTCAATAGCTACAGCTGTACCTAGAGATTCGCCATATAGAATAAGATTTTTTTCTTTAACACCTTTTATTTTCAAAAAATCCAAGGCACTTCTTGCGTCTTCATATAAGCCTTGCTCACTAGGTTTGCCTTGGTTTCCACTAAACCCTCTATAAGCAACAATTAAAAAATTAATATCAAACTTTGATAGCTCATTTAATTTATAGTTTCGATTTCTTAGATTTCCAGCATTTCCATGAAAAAAAATTATAGTTTTTTTGTTAATTAAATCTTTTTCATACAGCCAAGCTTTTAATTTGATTCCTTCTTTATTCTGAATAAATAGTTCTTTGTAATTAAAGTTAATTTTATCTTCCTGATAACCATTATCCGAAGGATGATAAAGTAGATTCCTTTGAAAAAGATAAATATAGGTAAGAACTATAAGATAAGTTATTAAACCCAATAATATAAAAATATAAAAAAATTTATTCATAGTTTAATTTGAAAAAAGAACGGTTATAATGACTATATGGATATAAATTTGATTCTCCTAACAGTTATCTCAATTTCTTTAATAGTTTTAATCTATTTTGTTGTTTTTAAAAAAAAAGAGAATGTTGTAGATGAAACAAAAAATAATTTAACCGAAGAAATTACTCGTTTAAAAGATACTCTTAATCAATCTATAAATAGTCAAATGTCCAATATGTCGACTTCTTTTAACTCTCTATCCAAAGATGTGACTAGAGATATGACTAAAGCTTTAACAGAAGTTGATCAAAAAGTTGGCACTTTCAATAAACAAGTAGAAGGCCTAAGCAAAAGTTCAGAAAACTTTACTAGAATCTTGTCAGGAGTAAAACAATATGGAGTATTAGCTGAATTTTCATTGGCTTCTTTATTAAAAGATTTACTACCAGCTTCTCAATTTATAGAAAACGTTAAAATGAAACCTGGTGAAACTCAAGATACCGTGGAGTTTGCTGTTAAGCTTGAAGATGTTTTAGTTCCAGTTGATAGTCACTGGCCCATAGAAAAATATAAAGCCATTGATGATGCCTTTCAAAACAATGATAAAGAAGCTTTAGCAGAAGCAAGAAAAGATTTAGCAACAGCTTACAGAAGCAAAGCTAAGGTCGTTAGTGAAAAATATATTGCTCCACCAAAAACAACAGATTTTGCAATTGTCTATGCTCCAACAGAAGGCTTGTTTGCTGAGTTATCTAGTTACAGAGACCCAAAAACAAAAAAATTATTACTACAAGAACTTATGACTGAATATAAAGTAACGGTAGCGGGACCAAATACATTGTCTGCTTTACTTCAATCTTATCATTTAGGTTTTCAAACTCTAAAAGTACAAAAGAACGCGACGCAAATTTACGGAGATCTTAGGAACATAACAGCAAGGTTTGAAAAACACTTCTTGGGCATAACTGTTCTTAGAAAAAAATTAGATGAAGCAATGAAAGCAACAGATTTATTTGGGCGCGATGGAAGATCTATCATGCGTACTTTAGAAAATATTAAAGATCCAAATAGCAGTGATGACAATGATAAAGTCTCAACTTTATCAAAAAGTTCAACAGATAGTTATGGACAGGTAGAAGTTTCAATTGAAGAAAAGATTGAAAAAATTAATTAATTCATTACTTATAACATCCTAATGTCAAATTTTGTCTTTTACGATTTTGAAACAAGTTCATCCAATAAATCCTGGGGGCAGATAATCCAAGTTGGGGCTATTTTAACCAATGACAATCTAGAAGAACTAGACCGTTATGAAGCAAGATGCAGACTTAGCACAAGTATTATTCCAGAAGCTATGGCTCTCATTGTAAATAAATCTTCACCAAAAATGCTAAAAGGTGCAAACCTTTCTCATTATGAAATGATTAGACAACTTGTTGAAACTTTAAAGCGTTGGGGTAAGGCTACATTTATAGGTTTTAATAGTATTGATTTTGATGAAGAATTTTTAAGAACCACTTTATTTCAAACTTTAGAATATCCTTACCTAACGAGTACAAGCGGAAATAATAGAGGAGATTTACTGAACTTAGCCAGAGCTGCTAATCTTTATTATCCGAACACTCTTAAAAATTCTATAAGCGCAAAAGGAAATGCTGTTTATAAATTAGATCAAATGGCACCTCTTAACGGTATCGAACACGATGATGCTCACAGTGCTATAGGTGATGTAATAGCAACATTAGGTATTGCAAAAATTATTACAAAAAAAGCTCCAAGCGTTTGGAAAGCAAGTTTATTAACAACAAATAAAGATTCAACTTTAGAAGTTATAAAAAAAGAACTTTATTTCTGTACTAATGAATACTTTTACGGAAAAAGCAGACCTTACGTACAAGCTTTTGTTTGTCAACACCCTAAATATCAGTGGCCTAAATGTTTTGATTTAAGGCACGACCCTAATATTTATCTAGATATGCCAGTAGCAGAGTTAAAAGTTGCGATGGGCAAAAACCCGAAATTTTTAAGAACCGTAAGGCATAATAAACATCCTATTATTATGAATCCATCTTATGGCAATGAATTTGACGAGTATAAAATGGTAGGAGCTGAAAAATTAATAGCAAGAGCTAAACTTATTAAAGATAATAAGAAATTTGCAGAAAAAATAAGTCTTATTTTACAAGATGAAGCCGAAGAAAAAGAACAAACGAAATCACAAGAGGATATCTATGAAGAAGAAAGTATCTACACTAAATTTACGAGCCCCGAAGATAATAAAATGATGCCTGAATTTCATAAAGCAGAATGGGATAAGAAACTTTCTGTTTTAGGTAAGTTTAAAGATGAAAGACTTCACTATTTTGGCAGACGTCTAATTTATGAGGAAAAACCAGAAGTGCTTCCCAAAACAGAATATAATACAATTCGAAGAACTATTGCTAAAAGACTTTTGAGTACTAATAGCGAAAAATGGAATACCATTCCAAGAACTTATTCAGAAATTGACACATTGCGAGAAAAGTTTGAACGAGAAGGCCAACCTGAACGTTTAGTCATCTTAGATGATATTAATGCATACGTTGAAGAGATGGAGAAATTTTATAACGCTGTCTAGTTGACATTAATTAAAAAATACTTATTTATTAATTATTCATGGCTACAAAAAAAATAACAGATGAAAATTTCGAAACAGATGTTTTGAAAGAATCTAAACCAATTGTGATTGACTTTTGGGCTGAGTGGTGTGGACCTTGTAAACAAATAGGCCCTGTACTAGAAGAAATTTCAGATGAAATGAAAGATCAAGTAGTGATTGGAAAACATAATATTGATGAAGATCCAAATTCACCAACTAAATATGGTATACGCGGAATTCCCACTATGTTGTTATTTAAAGATGGTCAATTAAAAGCGACTAAAGTAGGCGCTACTACAAAATCAAATATAGTTTCTTGGATTAAAGAAAATATTTAATTTTTACCTAAAACATCTCCCATTAAATACAAGCTACCAAAGATTACGATAGTTTTTTTCTCTGAAGAAGATAGTTTTTTTAATGCGGATTGAACATTAGTAGCTACACTTGTAGGCATATATTTTTGACTAATAGATCGAAGTTCCTCTGCCTTTAAAGCGTTAGGCTCATTTGGAATAGTTATTGCAACTATTTTTTTGAACACTTTATTGAACGTTTCAATAAACAGTTCTGGTAATTTATTTTTTTGCATACCCCATATTCCATAGACAGGTTCTTTTAATGTTTTTAAATAGTTATATAAGTTTTCAGCACTTGCCATCGAATGACAACCATCAATTAGTAAGTTTTCATGTGGTTTAAGTAATTTTTTCAATTTCCCTTTTCTGAGATACTGAACCCTGCCTTCAAATTGAATTCTAGGAATAGTTTTAATAATAGTCCGTTTAGGTATGCCAAAATCTAGTGCTACTTTGATTGCCAAAGCTAGATCGTTGATTAAGCCTTTAGAGTGAATAGTTTTAGATAGAATAGGAATCTTATGGTTTTGATCTTTGTAGAGATAATTCTTTTTAATTTTTTTAACGGTAAATTGAGAAGCATAAACTTTTTTACTCCTATTTTTCTTTAAAATATTTTTAATTATTTTCAAGGTTTTAGGCTTTTGCTTTGCTACATAAATAGTAGTATTTTGCGAAAGAGAATCCAGCTTTTGTTTACAAATCTCAGCCAAAGTTTGAGGTTTGACCCAGTCTTGATGTTGAAAATTAATATTAGTTACAATTTGAGCTTTAGGTTCGGTCCATAGATTGGTGCTATCTTTTTTAAAAAACAAACCTGCTTCAATTAAGTGATAGTGAATATTTTTTTGATCTTTAGCCGCTAAAACATAAATACAGGTTAACAGTTCAAACAAAGTTAATCTTAAACCTGTATCTTTTACCATCTTAGTATATTTTCTTATTTCTTTAAGTGTGATATATCTATTTTTTAACCAAAATCTGTGCCTCACATCATAAAGATGAGGACTCGTAAATGTGGTGACATATTTTTTATGAGCTTCAAAAAAATATTTAAGCGAAGTTAATGTGCTCATTTTCCCGTCGCTACCTATTATATTAATAGGTAATTCTAATTCTAAATGAGGATAAGCAAGAATTGTTAAAACTTTTTGAATACGTTCAAGATTGAGATTAATTCTTCTACTATAAAGCTTTTGTAGATTTTTGTAGAGGGCTATCGAGCGTGACAACATTTGTTGTGTCAGTATTAACCTGTGTTTCCACTTTTTTCAACAAAACAGTTAATAGCGAGGCAATAGTTGATTTTAAATATTTTCTCTCAACCACAAGATCTAAACCTCCATGATCTCTTACATATTCTGCTGTTTGGAATTCTTCAGGCAATGTCTCCCTAACTGTGTCTTGAATAACTCTTCTCCCAGCAAAACCAATAGTCGCTTTGGGCTCAGCAATTAAAATATCACCTAGCATGGCCCAAGAGGCAGTCACACCACCTGTTGTTGGATTAGTCAATACTACGATGAAAGGAATGTTATTTTTTTTTAATTCATTAACCGCAAGGACAGTCCGGCTCATTTGCATTAAAGCAATACTTGATTCCATCATTCTTTGACCACCAGAACATGAAAAGAAGATAAAAGGGTTTTTGTTATCGACAGCATGCTGCACACCATGAATAAAGGCTTCTCCACTTGCTGCTCCAAAAGAACCACCTATAAATCTAAAATCTTGAGCACCAGCTGTTACTTGAATGTTTTCAATTTTTCCCGTTGCTATTAAAACAGAATCATCTTGTTTAGTAATTTTTCTAGCTGACTTAAGTCGATCGGTATATCTTTTGGTATCGACAAAATTAATAGGGTCATCTTTAGGCAAAGGGGTATTGATGATTTCATATTCTTTATTGTCAAAGAAAATCTTGAACCGTTCAACACAACTTAGTTTGTGATGTGCTCCACATTTAGGACAACAGTTAAAGTTTTTTTGCAAATCTTCTTTATAAATAAGATTTTTACACTCACATGTTGTCCATAAAACTTGGTCAGATTCTGCGGTCTTCTTCTTAAATAAAGAATCAATTTTGGGTTTTATGAATTTTGTGATCCAGTTCAAATAATTTTCCTCTTTAAATTAAGCACCATTCTACTCAAGTTTGTGACAGGATTTTGGCGAATTTGCAAGGATCTTGTAATTTCTTTACATAATTGGCTGCCCACAACCAAGCCATCTGCTTTTTTTAAAGCTGCAATGGTTTTTGTGGTTATGCCAAAACCTATTACCAAGTTTTTTTTAGAGTTAATTTTTTTAATTTGATTGTAATTAATTAGTATTTTTTTTGGTGAAACTTTAAGTTTTCCTCCAGTTGTTGACAACATACTAATATAATAAATCATATCATGAGAATCTTTTATAATTTTTTTCATTCTCTCTTTAGATGTTGTTGGAGACAATAATTGAACAAAAGTTATCCCATTTTTTCTACACAGATTGGAAAAAAATTTATTTTCTGGATAAGGTAAATCAACAATAATTAAACCATCTACACCGGCTTTTTTACATTGTTTTAAAAAAGATAAAGGACCGTATTGTAAGATTAGATTAAAATAACCCATCAAAATTAAAGGCTTAGCATATTTACTTTTTTTAAATTTTTTAACGATAAGAAAGACATCAAGAAGTTTAATTCTATTTTTTAAAGCACGGTGTGAACTTTCTTGAATTTGACCACCGTCAGCAATAGGAGTGTTATGAGGAAATCCTAACTCAATAATATCTGCGTGCTTAGCTATAGATTTAATTATTTCTAAAGATTGTTTTTTAGTGCTATCTCCAGCAACTGTATATGTGAGCAATGCTGGCCTTTGTTCTCTTTGACATTTAAAAAAAGTTTCTAGAATTTTTGAATTCATCGAATGTAACTTCCTAATCTTTTTTTAATAATAAATTTATCTTTCAAGGAGTCACCACAACTATTAACAACAATGACTGTTGAAGGATTTAGTTTAGGGGCAATTTTAATAGCTTCTGCAAATGCATGCGAAGGCTCTAGAGATGGAGATATATCTTCTAATTGTGTGACTAATTGATAGGCTGCCAATGCTTTTTCATCGGTAGCAGAAGTATATCTTGCTCTTTTAGCATCTTTTAAAAAACAGTGAAGTGGAGAAATTCCCGGATAATCTAAACCTGCAGAAATAGACTCAGTGTTACTAATTTGTCCTTCTTTGTTCTGCATTACATATTGTTTAGCTCCATGTAAAATTCCAACCTTGGCATTGTTAGTAAGCGGAGCAGCATGTAGCTTGCTGTTTGTAGGTCCACCTGCTTCAACACCAATAAACTCAATTTGTTTTGAACTGTAATCCATAAATTCATTCCAAAAACCCATAGCTGAACTCCCGCCACCCACACAATTAATGAGTTTTACTTTTTTTGGAATTGTTTTAAACACATTTTCCATTTGAATTTTTAATTCTCTTGAGATTTGAGCTGTACTCCATGCACAAATTTTAACAAAGATGTTAGGCCCAACTGTTGAACCCACGCACATGTGGGTAGTGTCACAATTTGATACCCAGTAACGCATGCATTCACTAACAGCCTCAACTAAAGTTTGGCTACCAGAATAAACAGGAACTATTTCAGCACCATTTTTTTTCATAGCGTCAACATTTGGTTTTTGTCTTTTTATGTCCTTTGCACCCATAAAAATTTTACACTTGAGGCCAAATTTTTTAGCTGCCATTGAAAGCATTTTTCCCGCATAACCAGCGCCTGTATCACCTACGATATATTTTTTACCAGCTTTTTTTGCAATTAAGCAATGTACTGTAGCATTATAAATTTTATGAGCTCCACCATTTGCTTCCGAAACAACTTTTGCCCAAATCTCTGCTCCATTTAAATGCCTAGTTAGGTTCTGCAGCTTAATAAAAGGTGTAGGTGCACCAATATAATTATCAAAATAATAGTCTCTTTGTCTTAAAAACTGTTTGTCATATCTTAATTTTTGGAAAAGTTGAGTGAGGTCTTCAATAGGTTTTTTAAGAGTTTCAGGAATAAAATTACCTCCAAATTTTTTACCATACATGTAATCTTTGTCATGTTGGTCGATTAATGGAATGCCTTTTTTTATTTTAATCATTAATTTGTTTTATCTTATTTAAAAATTTTTTGATTTTAATAATGTCTTTTACTTGATCCGTCTCTAAAGCTCCAGAAACATCAACAATATCTGTTATTTTTTTTATATTTTCAAGCATGTCGATACTAATATTACCCGCAAGCATTTTTGTAATTGAAGAGGGCACAGATTTAATCCAATTATAATTCCAGCTTAAGGACTGATGTAGACCTGAACTATCAAAGAGAACAATGTCAGCTACTTTTTCATAAACTTTATATTTCAGAATATCTTCTTCTTTTTTTATCTGAAGTGCCATGATAATTTTTTTATTATATTTAGATTTGATCTCGGCAATTTGTTCTATACTAAAATCTCCATAAACTTGAAAATAGCTTAAATTAAGATTAGAAAATTTTTTTATTTCTTCAGAAGTTGGATCAACAAGTACACCCACATAAGCAGTGTTTTTTTTATTTATCTTGGTTAATTGTTCTGCTGTTTGATAATTAATAAAACGGTGACTTTTTTTATAGTTTAAAATAAATCCACAAAAGTTGGCGCCATATTCAATACAAGTCTCAACCTGTTCCGTCGTTGATAAACCGCATACTTTTACCTGCATTAGTTTGCCGAGTTAATAATAGTTTTTATATTCTCTAAAGCATTACCTTCGTAAATAGGCCGACCAATAACAGCGTAACATTTGTCATCTGCGATAGCATTAAACTCTTTATAACTTAAAGTTCTTTTTTGATCTTGAGTGTTTTGATCACCTCTAATTCCAGGACAAAATATTTTAATCTCTTTTGATATTTGACGTGCAAGCGTAATATCTTGTGCCGATGCAATCACGCCAGAAAGTTTTGCTTGGCATGCAAGATCAATTAATAGTTTTACTTGGTCTTTAACTTCAGCTGTTATTCCAATTAGCTCTAGATCCTTTTTATCCCAAGAGGTTAAAACACTTACTGCTAAAAATTCTAAATTTTTACCATTAGCTGCTTTTTGAGCAGCTTGCAACATTTCCAAAGAACCCAAAGCGTGGATTGTAAAATATTTAATAGCTTTAATATTTGAAACAACATTAATAGTTTTGACTACCTGATTAGGAATATCAAAAATTTTGGTATCTAAAAAAATAGGCAATTTGAATTCTTCAAAATGTTTAACGCCCTCTAAGCCTATAATATTATAAAGTTCCGAACCTATTTTGATCCCTGCTAAATATTCCTTGGTTTGATTAGTTATCTCTAATGCTTTATCAAGTGAGTTGAAATCTAAAGCTAAAAAAATATTTTTTTTCATTATTCTGTTTTTTTATTTATTTCTTGTTTTAAATGTTTTGACATTTTAAAGGAAACTTTTTTCTTCTCAGGAACGTAAATAATTTCATTTGTTTTAGGGTTTCTGGCATTATACTTAGCTTTAATGATTTTTACTGAAAATCTTCCAAAATCTCTAAGCTCAACTGAATTACTCTTAGCTAGACTGTTAGCAATAGTATCAAACATGATATCGACTATATCTTTGATTTGAGTACGATTTAAGGATGGGTGTTTTTTATGGAGCTGTTTGATGATTTCTGACTTAACCAAAAATTAATCTGTTTCTTTTTTCTTTTTTTTCGGCGTTTTACCCAAAGCTTTTTGGAAGATGCCCGCAAGTGTCGCTCCTGATTTAGCAGCGTTTACACCAAACTTAGCTACCAAACCTTTTTCTTCGTAAACTTGAGCAGCTTTAACACTTAAATTAATTTCTCTTCTCTCTAGATCTAGCTCTGTAATCATAGCATCTAAAGCGTTACCTGGTACGAAAATTTCTGGTCTAGCATCAGCTGATTCTTTCGCTAACTGATTTTTTTTAATCATAACAATAATATGTTTATCTGAATCTACTGATACTTTTACACCTGTTCTTAATACTTCATGCACCCTTGTAGTAATAATCGACCCTTCTTTTTTTTTGTTTTCTTTGAACCAATCAAAAGGATCTTTTTCAAGTGCTCTAACAGAGAATCTAAGTTTGTCGTCTTTTAATTCTAAAATTTTAACTTTTATTTTTTGACCTTTGCTAAACTTTCCAAGGTCTTGGTTTTTTTCTTGATAAGAAAGCTCTCGGTGGTGTAGCATACCTGTCAAACCATTATCTAAATCAGCAAAGATAGCTTTATCTGTAATATTATTAATAGTCACCTCAACAGTTGAACCAACTTTACTCTCAACTTCTTTCCATGGATTAGGCAAAGTTTCTCTGTGAGATAAAGAAATTCTTTTAGCTTCGCTATCGATAGTTACTATTTTTACTTTTACCTCTTGAGATGCTGATAAAACTTTTGCAGGTTGAATATTTTTATTTGTCCAAGATAATTCTGAGCTATGAATTAATCCTTCAATACCATTTTCTAATCTTACAAATGCTCCATAATCCATCAACTTAGTCACTGTACCTGTGTAAATAGAGCCAATTTTATATTTTTTCTCTAAACTGTTATATGGATCTTCTGTTAAAGCTTTAACAGACGCAGAAACACGATTAGTTAATTTATCAATTTTTATAATTTTTACTTTCATAGACTGACCAATTGTTACTAGGTCTGAAGGTTTTTTTACTCTACCGTGAGATAAATCAGATACATGAAGTAGTGCATCGATACCGTTAATGTCTAAGAAAATTCCCCAATCTGTAGTTGCTTTTACTTTTGCTTCTTCAATAATATCACCTTCATTTAAATTTTTTAAAGATTCTTTTGCGTCTCTGTCTTTACTTTTCTCTAAAACTGCTCTTCTACTTGTACATACGTTACCTCTAATTTTATCAATTCGTGTAGCAATAACTTTTAAAGGCACATTCATTAGGTGGTCAAATCTTTTTATAGGTTTTGTATCGAGTTGAGAGGCAGGCATGAAAGTTGGCAGGCCATCGCAAGTTGCAATAAATCCACCTTTAACTCTTCCAGTAATATAAGCTGTAATTTCTTCGCCAGTTTCGAAAACTTTTTCCATTCTTTTCCAGGCGTTCATACGTCTTGCCTTTTCTCTAGAGATAACGATTTCGCCTTTAAAACTTTCGATCCGTTCTAAATAAACTTCAATTTTTGATCCTACTTCTAATTTTGACAACTCATCGTCATTTTTAAATTCTTCTATGGGTATCATTCCTTCCATTTTTGCTTTTACGTCACATACAATGAAATTTTTAGTAATTTCCGTCACAGTTGCTTTAATGATTTCCCCTTCTTTGAGCTTGCGATCTTTAAAATCTTCATTCAATAGACTTTCAAACTCTTTTTGAGAGCTAGATAGTTCCTGGTGAATTGTTTCAACTGCCATATTTTTCTTTAATTCTTTTTTCGATTGTTTTTGACATCTTATTTACCATGCCCTTGATATTTTTTAATTTATCAGTTTGCACAATTACCGCATTTTCAGCCTGAATCAAAGGAGAATTTTTACGTTTTTTGTCTAAATTATCTCGAATACGCATAGCTTTTTTGACCTCAGCAAGAGTAATACGTTTGTTTGTTTTTTTGAGTTCCTTAAACCTTCTTTTAGCAGCAACATTTAAGTTACATGTAAAAAAAAATTTTATATCTGCATTAGGCAGAATAACAGTACCAATATCTCGGCCTTCAATACAAACGTTACTATACCTCTCAGAAAATTTTATTTGATAAGTTTTTAAAATACTTCTTATTTTTTTTTCTTTAGCGATGGCAGATGTGTGGGCAGAAATTTCAGGGGAGTGTAAATTTTTATTATTTAATTGTTTAATATTTAAAGTAGAAAAATTTTTTTTTAAAAAAGAAATAGTATTCTTAGGTTTATATTTGAGTAACATATAGCTAGCATAACGATACAAGAGTCCACTAGATAAAAATTGTAAACCATATTTTTTTGAAATGAATTTAGCACCTGTGGTTTTGCCACTAGCAGCTCCACCATCTGCAGCAACGATAAACCTATGATGTTTTTTTAATTTCAAAACTTCCCTTTAGTGATTTAATAATTTGTAAAAAAGATGGTGATGATGTTTTAACTGTTTCAAAGTTTTTTATCTCAGCTTTGACACCAGTAACTAAAGATAAAATAGTAGCACTCATACAAATACGATGATCTCCTAAGTTTGGCACTTTGATCATTACGTTTGTTTTTATGATTTTCTCTAATCCAAATATTTTCATTTCATTCTTAGTTGATTTACACTTAATTCCAATTTGATTTAATATTTTTTTCATTTCCTCAATTCGATTACTTTCCTTGTTAGCCAAATCTTCAATACCTTTAAATATTGACGTTCCTTTAGTAAGTGCTGCAATTATAAAAAGAATAGGGTACTCATCTGTTGCAGAAACGTAATATTCAGCACTTGCCTTGATGGCTTTTAGCTTAGGGCTGTGTTGTACAATAATATTACCTATCTCTTCATGGTTAATCATTTTAATATTTTTAAATTTTATTTTAGCTCCATGTTTTTTTAAAAGTTTATAAAAACCAATTCGTCTTGGATTTAAACCTACGTGCTTAATTTCTAATTTAGCATCTTGTGTGAGCAATGTTAATGCCGTAAAAAAAGCCGCAGAAGAAGGATCACCCGGAACATTAATTTTTAATGGATCTAGATAGCTTTTTCCATAAACCTTAATATTGTTTTGTCCCTTGTTGTTTTTTTTAATCTTTAAGACACCAGGACTTTGTCGCAGCATATTCTCAGTATGATTTCTACTATGCTTTTCCTCAATCACATTAGTAATTCCATTAGCGTTAAGTCCAGCAAGTATAGCGGCACTTTTTAATTGAGCGGACACACCAGCCTTTTTATATTCAATACTCATTGGAATATCTGAAGAAATAAGAGTTAAAGGAAAACTAGTTTTATTTTTTGGCAAAAAAGTTGCACCAAATTCGCTTAATAAATTAATAAGTTTACCCATATTTCTCTTATTTAACGAATGGTCTCCCTTGATTTTAACTTGAATATTTGGATTTGTAGAGAGCAAGCCGCAAACAAGTCTTGAAGTTGTGCCAGAGTTAAAACAGTCTAAAACCGTGTTTTTTTTTGCATAAAGAGATCCTAAACCTTTACCGTACACAAGATAATGTTTATTTTTTACTTTATTAATTTTAACACCCAATTTTCTTAAAACATTTATACAAGCATGGACATCATCTGACTCTAAAACATTTTTTATTTCTGAAATATTGTGACTAACCGCCCCAATTAAAAAAGAACGAATACTAATTGATTTGTCAGAATCTATACTAATTTTTTTATTATAAGATTTGATCGGTTTAGAAACGGAAAGTGCAAAACTTTTATTTAACATTGTAATTAAGCCCTGTAACCAGATCCAAAATAAAGCTCAATTGCTTTTGAAGATTTTAAAATTTCAGATGGCGTGCCCTGAGCAATAATAGATTCTTCACCAAGTACATAGGCGCGGTCTACGATATCAAAAAGGTTATTAACCTGGTGATCTGTTACTAAAATTGCACAACCAAAATTTTGAAGTTTTAAAATATATTTTTGAATATCTTGAACAACAATCGGGTCAAGTGCTGCCATAGGCTCATCCAGCAAAACAACACTTGGTTTGTTAATAAGAAGACGTGCAAGCATTAACCTTCTTACTTCTCCCCCTGATAAATTTGCAGCTTGAATATTTCTTAAATGTTGAAGATTGAATTCATCAAGTAATTTTTCAGTTAATTTTATTTGACCCTCTTCACCTTTGATTGATAATTGACAAATCCCTAAAAGATTATCGTAAACACTCACATCAAACACACTACGTTGCTGACTCAAATAACCAATCCCAGCTTTTGCTCTTAGATGGACAGGTTGGTTTTGAATTTCTTTACCGTTTAAAAATATCTTTCCTGCATCAGCATATATTTCACCAATGATAGTACTATACAAAGTTGATTTTCCAGAACCGTTAGGACCTAGTAAGCCCACACATTCTCCAGGGTGAAGATCCATGCTAATTTTTTTTAAAATGGGCCTACCATCGAAAGATTTACTAACATCTTTAATCTGGAAGACAGGTTTATCTTTTTTAAATTTAATTATTCTAAAACCTTTTTTCATTATTCTTTAAGTTTTACGTTCACTTGTTTACTGCCAAACATTGAGAAATTTAAAGTTTTATTTGTTAAATCATATTCAACACTATCTGCGCTGAACTCTCCTTTTTCTATACTTTCTCCACGCACATTACCAGTAGCAATTAATTTAGCACTTGAGTTTGAATAAGACAACGAGTCAGAAAGTAAAATATGGGATAAATAGTCAGCTTTAACATTTTTTTTAAAGTTCATGTCTAGCGTTACATTATTATAAAGCCCTTTATCACTATTTACAGTTAAAATGCTGTTGTCTTTTAAATAAAATTTTGCCCTAACTTTTTTCATATTAACAAGCTCGGGAGTTTCAGTTTTAAAATCAGCTTGACCCGCTAATAAAATATATCTGTTTCCGTTTAAATCAAAACCTGAATATTCAATGTTAGTGAAAGAGTTGATGCCAGGTTTGGTTTCAGCTTCTATCTTGACCAAATCTTCTGTTTTTTTATTTTTTTCTCGATAAGTATTGTAAAGAAGGCTAACAGCAACTAAAAAAATAGTAAGCTGAATTAAGAGAAGATTTTTTTGCCGACTAGTCACTTTATTCCATACTGCAATAAAGAATGAATATGTACTATTCCCTTTAATTTCTTGTTTGATATAGCTTTATTGCAATCTTCTTCTGTGGCGACCAAAAGACTTGTGATTTTTCTCTCGTTCATGAGAGATAAAGCTTTAGAAGCAGGCGCAGATTCAGACACAAAAAAAGGATTGGTAGTCATGAATTTTTTCAAGTGATCATTTTTAGAATAATATTTAATTCCTCTTCTTGCATCACCATCAGTTAAAATTCCTTTAACTCTATTCTTTTGCATCACCACAACAAGACCAAGTTTTTTTTGATCAATCACTTTAGTGGCGTCATAAATATTTTTATTGACGTTCACTACAGGCAATTTATTACCCACAATCATAATATCTTTAACCAATAGTAAAGTCTGTCCAATATTTCCTCCTGGATGAAAAACTTTAAACCTCTCTTTAGAAAAGCTCATTTTATTCATCAGCGCTACTGCTAAACAATCTCCTAGTAATAAAGTGATACTTGTACTAGTGGTTGGCACCATACCTGTTGGATCAGATTCTTTAACTTGAGGCAGAAGTAATTTTATATCACTTGCTTTTAAAAGTAGACTATTCTTCTTTGAAGCTACACCAATAATCTTAATATTAAATCTATTTGCATAACGAAGCATATTTGAAATCTCTGAAGTATTCCCAGAGTAAGAAAAAACTAAAAGCAAATCTCTTTTATCAATTTGCCCAAGATCACCATGATTAGCTTCACTTGGATTTAAAAAAAATGAAGAAACACCAACTGAAGATAGTGTTGCAGCAACTTTTCGAGCGATCAAACCACTTTTTCCAATTCCAGCAGTAATTACTTTGCCTTTACAGTTTGAAATTAATTCAACTGCTTGCACAAATGATTTATCAAAAATTTTATTGATTTTTTTCAGTTCAGAAATCTGTATGGCAGCAGCTTTTTTAGCAATAGAAATATAATTAACTTTAGCCATTAATGTTCAAATATAGAAAATTTAAATCCTTTTTGATCTAGCTCTATTCTTGTATCTAAGAACTCTATACATTTTTTATAGATATTTAGACGATCCTCTCGAACTAACATTTTTTCTAGTGCATACTTAATCTTATGTAAGTAAATTACATCATTAGCTGCATACTCCAACTGTTTTTCGCTAAGATCATTAATATCTTTATTCCAATCACTTGATCCTTGATTTTTATCTAATTTTTTATTGCAAAACTCCTGAACTAAACTCTTAAGTCCGTGTGCATCAGTGTAGGTCCTACAAATTTTAGAAGCTATTTTAGTACAAAAAATATTCTTCATTTTACATCTTAAAAAATACTCAAGTGCACTTTTATCAAATCGTAAAAAATGTCCAATCTTTTGAATTTTTTCATTCTCTAAAACAGAAGCTAAATTAGGCATTTTATAATTTGTTCGGTCTGGTTGAATAACGTAGACATCTCCACCTTCACTACAAATTTGGACTAAGCTTAACTTATCTCTTTCAGGAATTAATAAACCTGTGGCCTCAGTGTCTATGGCGACACTATCTCCAAATGACTTAGCAACTTCCGAACTTATGTCCCCTTGAATCTTATGTATTTTCATATAACTATCTTAAGTACCATGAATAATTACCCAATAGCAACAATCCTTGGTGGTGGTGGGTTTATAGGAAGATATCTTGTCAGAAAAATGACTGAGAAAAACTTCCAGTGCATTATACCAACAAGGAACGCTTATTTAAAAGGTTATTTAAAAACGCAAGCTCCCCCAGGTGCAATAGAGTTTATTGATTTTAATTTCAAAGATTTTTCTAAGATCGAAGAAGCAATTAAAAACTCAGATATTGTTATTAATTTAATTGGTATTCTTTTTGAAAATAGTAAACAAAAATTTTCAAATTTACATTCTGATTTGCCAGGCTTGATTGCTAAATATTGCTCAGAGTCAGAGGTTAAAAAGTTTATTCATGTTAGCGCTATTGGTGCGAATGCAAACTCAAAATCTCTTTATCAACAATCAAAATTTAATGGAGAACAAAAAGCATTTAGTAATTTTAAAAACACTATCATTATTAGACCAAGCGTTGTTTGTGGCGTAGAAGATAATTTTACTAATCTATTTGCAAAACTAAGCCTAGCTCCCGTTATTCCAGTAGTTAAAACAGACTACAAATTTCAACCTATTTTAGTAGACGATGTAGCTACTGCGATTGTCAAAGCTATTGAAATTAAAAAAAATGAAGGAAAAATTTACGAAATTGGTGGACCAAAAGTGATTAGCTTTGGCGATATGGTTAAATCTATTCTGAGTACAATTGGAAAAAAAAGATTAGTCGTTGATTTGCCAATGCCACTTGCAAAAATACAAGCTTCATTATTTAGTCTCATGCCGAAACCTTTGTTAACAAAAGACCAGTGTGAAATTTTAAATGAAGCAAACAACATTGTCTCGAACAATCATTTAACTTTAAAAGATTTAAATATAAAACCAGACGACGTTGAACAAGCTATGCCTAAGTGGTTGTGGAGATTTAGATCAGGTGGTGAGTTTGCTAAGATTTAAACCTATACTAGAATTTTTTTAAAAAAGTTTAATATTTTCAATATTAATTACTTCTATTATGCAGTTGTTAGTTCTGTTAAGTTTTTTAAAATAACTAAGTATTCAAAAATCAAAAATGGAGACACTATGAAATCACTAAAAAAATTATTTTTTGTTTTTAGTATATTTGCACTTTTTTCGCACGCAAATGCAGAAGCAAAAACTACAATTAATTGGTGGCATGCATTTGGAGGAAGACTTGGAGAATTACTTGATGTCCAAGTTAAAAACTTTAATGCTAGCCAAGATAAGTATGAAGTAGTTCACACAAGAAAGGGTAATTACTCAGAAACATTAAATGCTGGAATAGCTGCGTTCAGAGCAAAACAACATCCACATATTCTAATGGTATTTGAAGTTGGAACAGCTTCTATGATGGCGGCTAAAGGTGCTACTAAACCAATTTACGAAGTAATGAATGAGTCTGGATTAAAATTTAATCAGAATGCTTTTATTCCTCCAGTAAAAGGTTACTACACAACAACAGACGGACAAATGTTGTCTCTACCTTATAACGCATCAACGCCAGTTTTATGGATCAATAAAGACTTAATGAAGAAAGCTGGATTAGACCCTAAAATGAGTCTTAAACATTGGGGTGATGTTGGTAAAGCATTGGATGCAGCTAAGGCAGCTGGAATTTCTTGTGGTTTAACTACTGCATGGCAGAGTTGGATACATTTAGAAAACTTTTCTGCTTATCATGATATTCCGTTTGCAACAAAAGGAAATGGTTTTTCAGGATTAGATACAGAACTTAAGTTCAATAGTCCTTTACACGTTGCTCATCTAGGTTTGATGGGTATGTGGGCTAAAGAAGGTAAGTTTTTCTACGCTGGTAGAAGAAATGAAGGTGGAGCCAACTTTAGAGCTGGAGAATGTATGTTCTTTACAGAAAGTTCTGCTGGATATGCTGGAATCAAAAAAGAAGCAAAATTTGATTTTGGTATTAGATCTTTACCTTTCTATGAAGGAACTAAAGCACCTCAAAATACAATAATTGGTGGAGCTTCTTTATGGGCTATGGGCGGACATTCTGCAGAAGAGTATAAAGGTGTTGCAGCCTTGGTGAACTTCCTGTCTCAAACTAAAGTTCAAAGTCAATGGGCTCAAGATACAGGATACCTTCCAACAACTACTAAAGCATTTAAAGCAACAGGATCATTTTACAAAAAAAATCCTGGGACTGATATTGCTGGAAAACAAATGTTGGCAAACCCTACAACTGATAATTCAAAAGGTCTAAGACTTGGATCGTTTGACCAAATCAGAAAAATTATTGACGAAGAGTTAGAGTCAATCTGGACAGGCAAAAAGAACGCACAAGTTGCCATGAACAGTGCGGTTAAAAGAGGGAATGTTTTATTAAGAAGGTTCGAAAGAGCTAATAAATAAATCAATTAATTATTGCTGGGGATTTTCTTCCCCAGCAATCTTTCTATGAAAAATAACGTTATTTTTAAAGGCTGGCGGCTTCCTCTTTTATTAGTTGCACCTCAGTTAATTATTTCTGCAATTTTCTTTTTTTATCCATCTGGACAAGCCATTTGGAATTCATTATTTTTACCTGATCCTTTTGGTCTCAAAACAGAATATGTAGGTTTAGATAATTTTACTTTTTTACTTAGTGATAGCTATTATCGAACAAGTTTTCTGACCACTGCTATTTTTTCAATTTCTGTTTCCGTTTTTTCAATGGGCCTAGGACTATATCTGGCTGTTCTCGCAGACAGGTTAATTAAAGGTGCCGGTGTTTACCAAACTTTATTAATTTGGCCCTATGCTGTTGCACCCGCTATTGCAGGAATTTTATGGATGTTCATGTTTAATGGGAGGATTGGTTTAATATCCTGGTACTTAGGTTTACTAGGTTATGACTGGAATCACGCATTAAATAGTGGAGAGGCAATGAGTTTAGTTGTTATCGCTTCTACCTGGGGAAGAGTAAGTTATAATTTTCTCTTTTTTCTAGCAGGCTTACAGGCTATTCCAAAATCTATAATCGAAGCTGCTGCCATAGATGGTGCTAATTTTTGGAAAAGATTTAGATCTATTATTTTTCCTTTATTATCTCCAATAAGTTTTTTTCTTTTAGTAGTTAATATTGTTTATTCATTTTTTGAAACATTTGGAGTAATTGATATAATCACTGCTGGAGGACCTGAACAGTCTACCACTACATTAGTGTATAAAATTTATGCTGACGGCTTTATAGGTCAAGACTTAGGATCAAGCGCTGCTCAGTCAGTAATTCTTTTAATTTTAGTAGGCTTGTTAACTGTGTTTCAATTTAAATATATTGAAAGAAAGGTACACTACTAATGATTGAGAAAAAAAAATCTGGTTATTGGTTATCACACTTAGGGTTGTGTTTAGGAGTTTTATTTATTTTCTTTCCTGTTTGGTTAGCTTTTGTTGGATCTACAGTAACACAAGACGATATTTTACAGCCTCCATACCCAGTTTTACCTGGGTCACATTTTTTTGAAAATTATTCAAATGCTTTATTTCATGGTGGTCCAGACGGCTATGATGTGGCTCAAATTAGTGTTCTTAAGATGCTTATAAACTCAACGATTATGGCACTAGGTATTACAATTGGGAAAATTATCATTTCACTGTTGTCTGCCTTTGCTTTTGTTTATTTTAGATTTCCAGGAAGAAAAACCTTTTTTTGGATAATTTTTCTTACTTTAATGTTACCCATAGAAGTTAGAATAGTTCCAACCTATCAAGTAGCGGCAAATTTAGGATTACTTAATAGTTATACTGGTTTGATATTTCCATTGATTGCATCTGCTACTGCAACATTTTTATTTAGACAGTTTTTTTTAACAATCCCTAATGAGATGGTAGAAGCTGCAAGAATAGATGGTGCAACACCTATGCAATTTTTTAAAGATATTTTAATACCTATTAGCAAAACTAATATAGCTGCATTATTTGTTATTTTATTTGTATATGGATTCAATCAATATTTATGGCCTTTATTGATTACGACCACTCCAGACA
>Ga0307488_10000855_pt1 | contig 25436 bp, 13 predicted proteins | sample SB02metaG_FD_202248 | JGI IMG/M metagenome (GOLD analysis project Ga0307488, IMG submission 202248) | Sea-ice brine microbial communities from Beaufort Sea near Barrow, Alaska, United States - SB 0.2 | ecosystem: Environmental > Aquatic > Marine > Coastal | place: USA: Alaska | collected... | reverse complement strand
TATTCCAGTAGATGCCGGTGACTATAGTATTGATGTGGCAGTTGATGCCGACAATAGTATAGTAGCCATAAACGATGCCTCTATCACGGTTGAAAACGGCCACTTTTATACGGTCTTTGCAAATAGTGATTTAGCCAGCATAGGTTTAGGCCTAGTAGTAGATGTACCCCGCCCGATTGCCACTGCGGCTAAAGTGAGAATATTCCACGCCTCACCTGATGCAGCCAACGTCGACATTTATGTCACCGCGGATGGCGACATCAGCGCAGTATCTCCTACTTTTGCAGCCGTAGGTTTTACCACGCCAGATTTAACTGAAACAGGTTATGTTGAATTAGCGCCTGGCGATTATTTTGTTACTGTAACAGGCGAAGGTTCAAAAACTACCGCTATCGAAACGGGCATGCTCAGTTTTGAAGTCAACAAAGTCTATACTGCAATCGCAGTAGATGGGTTAACGCAAGGCGCAGGCCCGACCTTGATCACAGCAGACGATCTGGCACCAGCATTTAATGTAACTTCCCGTTTTAACATCAGTCTAAGTGGCCATCAAGAAGTGCCCATGGTCAATACTATGTCTAGCGCCACAGCAGTCGTTGAAATAGATGAAAATTTACTGGCTTTTAAAGTCACTCTGGATGCCAGTATGGTCACAGACGCAAGTGCTGCCCATGTGCACGATGGCGATATAGGCACAAACGGTGGGGTAGCCTTTGGTTTAACCGATATGGGCAACGGTACCTTTGTACTAGAGCAAACCGACTTAACCGCAGGCCTGTTAGAAGACCTGTTAAGTGGCCAGTGGTACCTAAATGTACACACCCCCACTCACGCTAGTGGCGAAGTACGGGGACAAATCGTGCCTGATACCACAGCAGTGGTGACCTTTGAATTGAGTGGGTTACAGCAAATACCACAAATTATCGGTCAAGGCACAGGTGGTGGATATGCGCTATTTGATACAACAGACAACGGCGTCACGCTCAGGGTCGTCACATCGGGGGTCGATGATGCCACCATGGCACATATTCATACTGGATACGCTGGTGTCAACGGTTCAGTATTGGTTACCTTGGCCCAGGATAGCATAAATGCCAATGTTTGGACCTCTGGTGGTGAAATTAACCTAGATGGCGATGTTGCAGCGCTACTGTTATCCGGTGGACACTACGTAAACTTACATACGCCAGCCAATCCAAGCGGTGAGTTGCGAGGACAAATTACGCCGAGCAATATCGAAGTCTATGGCGTAGTAGCCAGTGGCGATCAAGAAGTCCCCGTCGTCATCACAGATGCAAGCGGCGTGGGTGCGATCACCTTAAACACCACAACAGGCTTAATTATCGGCACCATTAACCTGACGGATATCACGCCTACTATGGCACATATCCATGCAGGGGTTGCAGGTACCAATGGTGGAGTGGTGTTAGCCCTTACTGATAAAGGTGATGGCACATTTACTGTACCGGCCAATACTGAGCTAAACATGACGCAAATGGACTTAATGCAATCAGGCAGCCTATACAGCAATTTTCATACTGTAGAAAACCCATCAGGAGAAATTAGAGGGCAAATCACCCCAGGCTTTTAAACTTTTTCTTCTATCGTTAAACCTAAAAGCGAACTCCGGTTCGCTTTTAGGTACTTTCGCAATTCCATCGAATCAGTAACCTCCACTTTTTAAGTCAGATGTCTGATAAATTATCAATAATTACAGATTAACGCCTCAAACTGATCAATTGGTAATGGTTTGCTAAATAAATACCCTTGGAAAACACTACATCCGTCGTCTAATAGCAATTGTCGCTGCTCTTCAGTCTCCACACCTTCGGCAATAACTTCAATTTCTAGGCTATGTGCCATGCTAATTATAGTCTTGATTATCGCTTTATCACGACTACCGGTGGCAATATCACGTACGAACGACTGATCTATTTTAAACTGGTCAAGGGGCAGTTTCTTGATGTATTGTAAGGACGAATAACCTGTGCCAAAATCATCAAGAGAGAACTGTACACCCACATCATTTAATGCATTCATGGTGGCAATGGTGGCTTCGATGTCCTCTTGCAACAGACTTTCGGTCAATTCTAGCTTTAGTAAATTTGCAGGAATGACATATCGCTGTAAAGCTGCCTGAACTTGATCTACGAAATCCGTCTGCTGGAATTGTCTGGCACTAATATTTACGGCCAGTGTTAAATCCCGTGTTAGCGTATCTTTTTGCCATGCTCCGAGCTGCGCACAAGCAGTCTCCACAACCCACTTGCCAATGGGTATGATCAATCCAGTTTCTTCAGCCAGAGGAATAAAGGTAGCAGGTAACACAAGGCCCCGCTTATGGTGTGTCCAGCGGATCAAAGCCTCAGCCCCCAATACTCGGTTGGAACTGTCCATCTGAATTTGGTAATACAAATGAAATTGCCACTTTTTAATTGCCACCCGCAATTCATTTTCGAGGGTTGTGCGGATGTTAATGATGTCTTGCATTTTTTGGTTAAAGAACTTCAAGGTATTACGGCCTGCTTGCTTTGCCTGATACATGGCGATATCGGCTTGTTTCATCAGCTCTTCTGCCGTCTTACCCTCATGGCCGAAAAAGACTGCACCTATACTCGAGGTACTATGGTATTCGTGAATGCCTAGCGAGTAAGGTTTGTTGAGCAGAGTTAAAATTTTTCTGCCAATGGCGTTAGCCATTCCTGCGGCATGAATAATGTCTTTATCCAGCTCTTCCAGGATCAACACAAATTCATCCCCCCCAATACGTGCCACGGTATCACCTTTGCGCAGACAGGACTCCAAGCGTCGCGCTATCTGTATCAGCAATAAATCACCTACTCCATGGCCAAGGGTGTCGTTGATGTCCTTAAAATGATCCAGATCAATAAACATCACCGCACTGTGCGAACCTTTTCGTGTACTGGTCGCTAATGCATGATTAAGTCTATCGAGCAAAAGACGCCTGTTGGGCAAACCAGTAAGCGAGTCATAGAAGGCGAGATTCTTGAGCTCTGATGCTCGTTTATCTTTCTCTTCGCTTTGAAAAGCCAGTTCGGTATTGGCAACGGCCAGTTCTGCTGCCCGTTTATCTTTTTCTGAGTTTTGAAAGGCCAGCTCGTCGTTGGCAGTGGTTAGTTTCTCGTATGCAATAGCTAGTTCTGTTACCCGTTTACCTTTTTCTTCGCTTTGAAAGGCCAGCTCTTCGTTGGCAGTGGCCAGCTCTTCGTTGGCAGTGGCCAGATCTTCGTTGGCAGTGGCCAGCTCTTCGTTGGCAGTGGTTAGTTTCTCGTATGCAATAGCTAGTTCTGCTACCCGTTTACCTTTTTCTTCGCTTTGAAAGGCCAGCTCTTCGTTGGCAGTGGCCAGTTCTGCTGCACCAGTCTTATTATTGTTGTTCCCAATATGCTCACCGTCCTTGCTCACTGGTGTCTCCCTCTTATGTTTAAATATATTAAAACGGCGTGTTAAGCTAACGTTAAAAGACAAAGAACCTGAAAATCCAATGCATAACTACCGTGTCCATGAACCACATGTCTAACCAGAAAGACTAATTTAAAGTAAGTCCTTTGCACGCCAGCAAAATAAAATGTAAGCATATTGCGTGTAAGACTAATCCTTTGTATTCTCAAGCTCTTTAGCAAATAATGTTCGCAGCTCGCAATAGCCCACACCTGCTCTTCATCACTAAAATTTACGGCGGGGTCACTAGGTGCAGAGCCTTAAATTTATACCCCTCACCTAAAAAATTATTTGCATGCAAGGTAAGTATAAAAATATGCTCAAAGGTTAAAATAAGATGCAAGTTTGTTGTTTTATTAATACTAATACCCTTTAAAAAATTATTATTTTCTCGCTGTCATAGTCCAAGGGACAGTTAATGCCCTTATATTCGCAAGTACTGACTCACTCACAATCAATAGCAAAATAATCACTACACAACCTTATTTGACTGAATGCGATAACTTATTCACTTCGTTTTATTGTCCACCATGGAGCATGAGGTTTTTCAAATATAGACGACTAACTGCACATAACCAGCATGATTTTAGGAATAGTGTTTAAAAACACCCTCGCTGCTCCTAATGGATAAGAGTATTATTCAATAGCAAGGGTGTTTTTTTGGGTATTATTAACCACTAAACATTATTGATCTTAAATTTGTTATTTTTGCCGCTGGCATTAGCTGGTTTTTATGGCCCGTTTACGCCATAAAAAATACACCACAGGTACCACCAGCAATGACAGCACTAATGCACTGGCCATCCCCCCAACCATTGGCGCCGCAATGCGACTCATCACTTCAGACCCTGTGCCGGTACCTAACATAACCGGTAATAAGCCGATAATAATAGTGGCCACGGTCATCATCACAGGCCGCACTCGCAGACCTGCACCCTGCATCACTGTTTGCCTGAGTTGGGTGACAGTAATTTGACTACTGGCAGCCTGATGTTTGTTATGTAACGCCTGGTAAGCTTGATCCAAGTACACCAGCATCAGCACCCCAATTTCCACCGCGACCCCCGCTAGGGCAATAAAGCCTACCCCCACGGCTACCGACAGGTTAAACCCCAGTAAATAGAGTAACCAGATGCCACCTATCATGGCCAGTGGCAAAGTACCCATAATGATAGCCACCTCCACCAAACTACGAAAATTGAGATACAACAACACCACTATGATGGCCAGTGTCAGTGGCAAAACATAAAAAAGCCTTTCTTTGGCGCGCTGCATATATTCGTATTGTCCTGCCCACTGCAGACTATAACCCGAGGGCAAATCCAGCTCTTTATCCAGTAAAACCTGCGCATTACTGACATAGGTTCCTACATCAATATCTTCGGTATCAATATAAGTCCAACCATTGATACGGGCATTTTCACTCTTGATCCCTGCGGGACCATCCTCAATATAAACATCCGCCACATCTGCCAGGGCAATACGCTGCCCATTAGAGGTAACGATAGGCAAAAGTTGCAGTTGTTCCGGCGAATCCCGATATGACTGCGGATAGCGTAAATTGACCGGATAACGTTCCAGGCCCTCAACCGTCTGGGTGACATTCATACCGCCAATAGCTGTGGCCACAACTTGCTGCACATCACTGATATTCAAACCATAGCGGGCGGCTTTTTCCCTGTTGATATCGACTTTGATGTAACGTCCCCCGGCTACGCGCTCTGAATATACAGACGCAGAGCCAGGCATAGGCCCAAGAATTTTTTCAATATCTTTGCCTATTCGTTGAATGACCCTTATATCACTGCCCGCCACCTTGATGCCTACCGGGGTTTTAATACCCGTTGCAAGCATATCGATACGGGTTTTGATGGGCATCACCCAGGCATTAGTTACCCCGGGTATTTGCACCACCTGATCCAGTGCTTCACGCACGCTTTGCGTGGTCATGCCCGGTCGCCATTGCGCCTTAGGTTTAAGCTGAATAAAGGTTTCAATCATGGTCAGTGGCGCAGGGTCTGTCGCTGTTTCCGCCCGGCCGATTTTACCAAACACCGTTTTCACCTCAGGTACAGTGCGTATCAGCTTATCGGTTTGCTGTAGCAATTCCCGGGCTTTACCAATTGAAAGTCCGGCATAGGTGGTGGGCATATACATCAAGTCCCCTTCATCTAAGGGGGGCATAAATTCACTGCCAATTTTAGACAACGGATAAAAGCCAATCAAACCGATAATCAGCGCCCCAAGCAACGTCAGCTTAGGAAAATTCAGCACCCATCTTAGTACGGGTACATATAGCGCTATGAGCAAACGATTTAAGGGGTTTTTCTGCTCACTTATCACCTTGCCGCGAATAAAATACCCCATCAGCACGGGGACCAGGGTTATCGCCAGTCCGGCTGATGCTGCCATAGCGTAAGTTTTGGTGTATGCCAGTGGCGCAAACATCCGCCCTTCCTGGTTCTCCAATATAAACACCGGCATAAAACTGACCGTAATGATCAATAAACTGAAAAACAAGGCCGGGCCGACTTCTGCAGCAGATTTAGCCACAACCTGCCAACGATTCTCATCGGTCAACGGCGTTTTTTCCATATGTTTGTGCATATTTTCAATCATCACTATGGCCCCGTCTGTCATCGCCCCAATAGCAATCGCAATCCCTCCTAAAGACATTATATTGGCGTTAATCCCCTGCCAATACATAATGGAAAAAGACACTAATATCCCCAGAGGCAAGCTGATGACAGCGACAATAGATGAACGAATATGAAATAAAAACGCGGCGCACACCAGGCCCACAATCAACAACTCTTCGAGCAGCTTGGTCCACAGGTTCTCCACCGCACGGTTGATTAAATCAGAGCGGTCATAAACCGGGATGATCTCCACCCCATCGGGCAGACTACTTTTCAAACTCTCAAGTTTGGCTTTCACCCCCTCAATGGTCTTTAAGGCATTCTCGCCATAGCGCATAATGGCAATCCCCCCAACCACTTCGCCTTCACCGTTGAGTTCAGCGATGCCACGACGCATTTGAGGACCAATGCGAATATCAGCCACATCACGCAGTTGCAGCGGTGTGCCTTGAGCATTTAAACCCAGGGGAATGGCCGCTAAATCGTCAACATTCTGAATATAGCCAGTGGCCGTAACCATATATTCGGCCTCGGCCATTTCGATAACCGATGCCCCCACTTCCTGATTACCTTGGCGAATGGCCGTTTGGATCAAACTAAGGGGAATGCCATAGGCTCGCAGCTTGTCCGGGTCGACACTAATTTGATACTGCTTGACCATGCCACCAATGGCGGCCACTTCAGCAATACCCGGCACAGTTTGCAGTTCAAATTTTAAAAACCAATCCTGAATGGAGCGCAATTGACTGATGTCGTGTTGGCCACTTCTATCAGTCAGTGCATATAGATAAACCCAGCCCACACCAGTGGCATCAGGTCCCAGTTGCGGTTTGGCAGAATCCGGCAGATTAGGGGCTACTTGGGATAAATATTCCAGCACCCGGCTTCTGGCCCAGTATAAATCGGTATCATCATCGAAAATAATATACACATAGGAGTCACCAAAAAAGGAGAATCCACGCACGGTATGGGCTCCTGGCACCGACAGCATGGCGGTGGTCAGCGGATAGGTAACCTGATCTTCTACCACCTGGGGAGACTGACCAGGATAACTGGTTTTAATGATCACCTGCACATCGGATAAATCCGGCAAAGCGTCAACCGGAGTATTTTTAATGGCAAACAAGCCGACCCCGATAATGATGGCTGTGCTGAGCAAAACAAAAAAGCGATTAAAAACCGACCAGCGAATAATGCGTTCAATCATCTTGCTGCCCCTTGATCCTGACCATCAGTATCAACAGCCTGAGCTTCAACTGCTTTTCTGATATGACGACCGGCGGGTAAATTACCGGCACTGAGCAATGTGGCTTTTATGATCACAAATTCACCGCCTCTAACCTCAAAAGTAAAAGAGAGCATATCGCCGGCCCGATATTTGCTAATATCCACCGACTGCGCAGCCACAAAGTCCAGGGTCGCCGGACCCCGCTGCCATTTTTCAATGGCCCCGCGGCTGATATTCATCAGCCTCTTTGCGCTATTGATATGGTTAATCAGGCCATCGACTTGGGCAGACTGCCCCCCTTGAGATTGCTGTGCAGCTGAAACAGGCATCGCTGCCATGGCACCTTGCTCATCATCCTTCACCCGTTCACTAGGGCCGTGGGACATTCTGACAAAATCCGAACTAATGCTACTTTCTGAATCCAGTAAAAACTGCGCAGAGGTGACGATGTCGTCTCCTTCTTGCAAGCCTGAGAGGATCTGGGCAAAATCACCACTGACTTGTCCCAGCTTCACTTCAACTGATTTAAATTTTCCCTCGCCTAATGCCATCACCACGCGATCCTGTTTGCCCGTGCGGATCACCGACTCCCTTGGCACCAACAAGCTTTGTTCATTTAAATCAGAATGAATCGTCACCTGGGCAAACATATTGGGTTTGAGTAATCTATCTTGATTGGCAAAGCGCAAACGTACCCGCACCGTGCGGGTGGTCGGATTTAAAGTAGGATAAATATAATCAACTTTACCTTGCCAACTTTTACCCGGCAGATACCCCAGGGTCATCGTCACCGGTAAATTTTTACTTACTTGAGACGCCTGGCGCTCAAATATCTCCGCCTCTACCCATACTTCGTCCAGCCCACCGATAGACATCAAGGTTGTACCCGGCTTAACGTAAAAGCCTTCCCGAATAGCCAGATTATCCACCACCCCTGACTGGGGCGCCCGAAATTGCACCGTCTGTTGCACTTTTTGGCTACGTTTAAGCAAGTCTATGGCTTCCTGGGGCATTTGTAATGCCAGCAGACGGGCTTCGGCGGCATTAGACAATGCATCATTTTCACGCCGCCGGGCCAACAAATATTCTTCCTGGGCATTGACCAGTTGAGGTGAATACAGGGCATATAAAGCTTGATTTTGCGTAACCTTATCCCCGGCTGCTTTGACATAAAGCTTCTCTATCCAGCCTGCCACCCTGGGATGAATATGCACCAGGGTATCTTCGTTATATTGCACATAACCAACAGTATCGATTGGAATATGCAGAGCTTGTTGCACCACTTTAGCGGTTCTTACCCCTAAATTATTCACCACATCCGGGGATATTCTCACTGTCCCCTGGCTTATATCACTGTTACCGGTAGCGTATACCGCTACCAAGTCCATGCCCATAGGGGATTTTCCCGGTTTGTCACGGCGAAAATTAGCATCCATGGGTGCCACCCAATAGATGGGTTTATCATTGGTGGTGGAAGCCACGCTGTTTATTAACTGGGGATCCTCAGCTCGATAAGCATAAATACCCGCTGTAACAACTGAGCCTAGAATAATACCCATAGAAAGTGCGATTTTGCTGTTCATTCAACTGCTCCTGCTGACGCTTGGGGCTTCAGCGTCCCTGTACTAAAAAAATAACCGATTTGCGCTTTAATTTTAAGGCGGTTGGCCAAAATAGTAACCTGTTCCATACGCCCATTAAATTCAGCAATTCGGGCACGCATCACCTCGTCGAAGTCACCGTCATCATGGGTATAAGCACTAAGTGATGCCTCAGCCTGCTGGTGCATCTGGGGTAAAATGCTATTAGCATATAATTCTGCTCGCTGATCCATGCGCTGATACTGGTAAGTTAGCGCCGTAAGTTGGGCCAGCATATTACGCAACAATAGGCGCTGGTCTGTTTTTAGGGACTCGGTCGTTAATCTTGAGGCCCGCACATCATTATCCTGGCGCTTGGTAGAGAAAATCGGCATCGATACCGAGACACCCAGAGATAAAAAATCGGCTCTGCTGCGCCCTAGCTGATCATCTTGGCGGTAAGCGTAGCCAGCATTAACAGCCCATTGTGGTGAATATTTTTGTTCAGCCAGTTTGACACTGCTGTGACCCGCCTGTATGCGTTGTTGTATTGCCTGGACCGCCGGATGGGTAGTTAACAGATTTGCCAGTTGCTGAGGATTAAGCAAGCTTGTTAGCAGACCCGATGCCGCTTGTGGCAGCTTAATATCTGGCAGTGGCCCATTCAGGGTGATCTGTCCCTCGGACTCAAAACCTTGTTGTCCTGGCTCATCAGCCCACAGCCAAGCCATTAACTTGGCCAGTGCCGTATCCTTTTGCTCATAAAGCAAGGTTAACCTGTCTTGTAATCGGGCAATTTCCAGCTGGGCTCGCACCACATCCTGCTGACGGGTCTTACCCTGGGCGGAGGAATAGCTGGTTTGCACAAAATCCGCCAATTGTTCAAACAACCCCCGCTCCTGAGCCAGCAACCTAATGCTCTTATCCGCCGCATAAGCATCGAGCCAAAGGGTGGACACCGTCACTTTTACCTGGGCACGACGGTCTTGCCCTAACAAAGGCTGTTGGCCCGCCAACAATTCCAGTTGCCTGCGTGCTATAGTCCGGCTATCACCTCGGGGAAACATCTGGCTCACACTGAGTTTAATCTGTGTCATCGGCTCCTGATCCAGTGCGTAGCCGTTGGTAGGTAAATTCAACATGCCCATAGATAAAACCGGATCAGGTAAAGTATCAGCAGCAGCGCTTTGGGCTAACAACGCCTGCTCTCTAAGCTGGTTCCCTCCCTGCCAGGGGTCATTGTGTTGCGCTATTTGAATGGCTTGATCAAGTGTTAATGCAAAGGGAGCGCTAATATTACCGCTCCACCATAGCCCACTTAAAAGGGTAAACCTGACGGTATTTTTTGCTATCAATTTAGTTATATTCACTGCTTATTCTCTGGCCGTTTGCCCCATGTCAATTAAGTACAGTAGGCAAATCTTCAAAAATCAAAAATCACAAAGGAAAACTTTTGCGGCTAAACTTAGCTGCACCAAAAAAAAGGCACAATTAGACTGTATTAGCCAAGTATGGGGGGTCTTTTAACGCTGGGGACAAAGGGGACCGTAAAAGCTAGCAGAGGTAAAAAAACCTTATCACTACTGAATTTTGGGGGTGCATAATAGTTCACAGATATCGGGCCAAGAAAATGGCAGGCCCCAACAGGACAACTGCAGTCATCATCACAACACGCCATATTCATCGGTTGTATATCGTCAAAGGAAGCTGATGAGTCAACAGACTGATGCAACCTATGCTCGTTCATTGATGATGCCATAGTCTGCTGTCTATCGCTTGTCGTTAGACTAGCCCATACATCACTAACCAGTGTCGTTGTGTGTTGCATGCAATCTGTTGCAGCAAAAACAAACGACTGGCTGGCAAACAAGATACCTATTAGTATATAGATCGTCAGCTTTGACTGCATGGAATTCTGTTTCTCGGATTAATATATTATGGATCACCAATAGTTTATCGCAAACTTAGCTTGGCTGCATGGAAAAACTACCTGGAAATAGGCTGTTCCATCAAAGTATTGGCTATACTCAATATAGTCTTTAACCTATTAAAGGTAAAGACTATGAAAACAGAATCATTTCCATATCAGCTCAATCACATGATGAAAACACTTTTAGCCATGACACCCGCTCAAAGGTTAACGGTTCAGCACCTTATTCAAGTATCTCAACCAGACGTTACGATTAATGAGCTGATCCAACCTATTTTCACTGCATCACCTCAATGCCCACACCGCCATTGTAGTGGTCAAATATAATTGTGCACATTTTACTAACAGGGGAAAATCGTGATCGGTACAACGCTTTAAATGCTCTACTTGCTATAAGACATTCAATAATAAAACTAAAACACCTTTAACTAAGTTACACAAATAAGAGCTTTGGGATAAGTATGCCCAGTGTATGTCGCTAAGACTCACGTTACGTCAAGCCGCTTCTATTTAAACGTCCTTTGTTTAGCGTCACCGCTTTGTGATGCCTCAATCTGCGCATAATCATGAAAAACTATCGGGGATAATTGCAGCTGATGAGTAAGCAAAATAATGATAGTGATTTACCCCGCGACTTCACTTCGCTCTGATCACGGGGTTTTCTCAGCCATTGTTTATAAAGTAACTGTTTTACTTTCAATAGACCACAGCGAACATAGGGTGAGTAAGGTGCTAGCAGCCAATACCCAAGCGGAAATAACATTCCATTTGCAACCCATATAACCGAAGGCTTTTTTATGTAGTAATGGCGCCTTTTCCTATGAGGAGATAGATAAGGTTACCCAATGCGCGCATCAACGGCTTATCAGTACCCAACAAAGAGTCATTGATAAGGTTTAGACTGTAGAGCTCAATAATCTGCGTAGCATTGAATTGTCTGCGCTTTGAATGGGTGTTCATATATCTCGGACAGGATTTACGTCTGTCCCAAAACGCAATCAAGCGATATGTGCCGGGTCGCTTTGCCCAGGTCACCGTCAATGTCTGCATTTTCAATGATGTCAGTCTTTTACCGCTTAGGCCTTTAACCTGGGGATATTGCTCATCAAAATGCAAACCATAGGCTGAGTATTTAGCGGCGAAATCCACACTTAAGTGTGCTGATTTTGTTGGGGTAAGAGCAAGGCAATACGACCAATAGATGAAATGCCCTAAACGGCAATACTAATGTTTAGTTGGCGCTTCGCAGTCATAGACCTTGTGCATCTGGTGATGCCTTTTCGGGAGCTCCAGCCGTTTGGTAGAACACGACTTGTCTTACATTTTATATTGGATAGATTTAATTGACGCAATGTCAATCTTAACCCATGCTAATTTAATCATCGTATATTAAAATTTATGGCTTTCTCCCGTTTAGGTAGTTCAATTTATCATTTAGGTTCGTAGTTAAAAAAAATTAAAATCGTCTTAAACGACTATTTCATGGAGGCATATCAATGGATTCTACTGCATCTGCCGCCAATTATAGCGTTGTTATTGACCCAAAAACGTTGGAGATAACGGTCAGCCTTTTACTCAGTGGTGAAGCAGTGACAGACGGGATGATTTTGACTATCCCAAACTGGGTAGCTGGTGATTATGATTTCGAACCCTACGGCCGTGATTTATTCGAGGTAACCGCAATTGGTCACTGACGCGTCTCTTGCTACTTTTCTAAACCATGCCAAATACCCCGGTCGCGTGAATAACAGCATCGACTATTATGACAAAGGGATGCTCATCGCTTTTGCCATTGATGTTCACCTGCGCCAAACCCATCAGGGCCAATCACTCGACACCGCATTCCACGATTTTTACCTTCAGTTTTTCGGTAATGGATCAACGGTGGCTCCCGACTACGTTGGCTACTCAACACAACAAGTCATTGAGTTTTTTAGCAATATCAACTCCGAATTGGGCAAACGGATCGAGGCATGGCTTAATGAGCCTGCTGGCTTGGACACGCTGACATATTTATCGCTTTTAGGATTTGAAGCTATTCCCCAAGACACACATGTCTTAGGCATTTTTTTCATGGATGATGGCGCGCCAGAAATATACGGTGTCGCCGATAACATGCCGCCAGCATTAGGGCTGGCCCCTGGCGATGTCATTACCGCAATCAACGGTTTCGCCTATTCTTTATCCGCTCTTAAATGGGCCGCAGCAGCCCAAAACCCTGTCACACTCACCGTAACGCGCGGGCATCGAATTTTGAATTTCACTATGACGCCGACATATGTCCAGCGGATTTCCAGCTTAAAGTGGACGGGGACGATTGAGCAAGCGAATTTGATTAAAATGTGGCTCGGCGCGGACTTCGATCCCGCACCTGGACAGCATTTCCGTGTAGAATTTTACGAAAACTTTCATGGCATCGAGGGAATGATCTAAGCAGGTTCCCACAGATCGTCTTGAGCAATATTCGAAAAGGAAATTTGAAATGAACAAGTGTTTTGATCTCATTGTGATTGGTGCAGGAGCGATTGGACTGTCAACTGCCTACCACGCTGGCAAACAGGGTCTTCGTACTCTTGTACTGGAAAAATATGGCGTCTTAAATGATGATGGGAGTTCAGCGGGGGCGTCCAGGCAATTTCGCCTACAATATGCCCAGAAACATATGGCCGAGCTATCTTTAGCGTCTCAGGAATACTGGGCTGACTTACAAGGTTACTCTCAAAAACCACTGATCCAACAGAACGGAAGCCTGTGGTTTGGTGACCCAACACTAAACTCTCAAGAAGGTGGCATTTCTGCAGCGCAAGATGTGATGGAACAACTGCATATTCCATTTACAAGGATGGACGCCGCAGCCATCGAGGCCAAGTTTCCATTTAAGAACATTCCGCAAGACTATGAAGGCTTCTTTCAGGCCAACGGAGGCATTATCAATTTGAAAGCGACGCAAGAGGCCGCGTTTGATGCTGCCCTGGCTACCGGAAATGTTGAGATCCACGAATACGAACCTTCGATTAACATCCAAGAGGACGGAAACGGCGTCATAGTGACGACAAAATTGAAAGACTATAAGGCTGCAAAACTGGCGATCTGCGCAGGAGCGTATGTCAATGAGACGCTCAAACCCCTTGGGTTGTCGTTAGGGATCGACATTTGGCAGATGTCCTCGGCTTATTTTGCAAAGACTGATCCGAAAGTGAAATTACCCACTTGGTTCGTCTTCCAGAAACCAAGTGAAAAAGCATTATTCTACGGTTTTCCAGAAGTTGATTGGGCACACCCCGGATACATTCGCGTTGCAACAGATTTTCCGGATGCGGTATTGTCGAACCCCAGCCAACGCATGTATTCACCAAGCCTAAAGAGCCTGAATTTGGACGCACAATGGGTCGCCGATCACATGGAGGGTTTGGATCCCACCCCTCGGTTCACGGCAACTTGTCTAATCGCTTTGCCCAAGAAAAAAAACCGTGAGCTGTTGCTCGATTATACGCCTGCTTGGGGCTCAAAGCATACCAATATCGTAACCTATACGGCCGGCTGGGCAGGAAAATACATTCCAATTATAGGCGACATGATCGTGCGAATGTTGGCACAGCCCACAGATACTTTGGAATACGGTAACGTCAGCATCCTCTTAAATAATTTCGCGATCGACTGGATAAACGACTCTAATAAATGAACCAAATTACAAAATAGCATACCTGATTTTTTTAACGCGGAGAGACATCATGGCACAAAACTACTCTATTTTCGGTGCTGGCCCGGCTGGGCTTTATACGGCTTGGCGCCTAATAAAGGACGGCAAGCTTGGGGTTGGTGACAAGGTTAACCTGTATGAATGGGCTACCTATGATTTTGAAGGCACCGGAGAACATCGCCAACCCGCTGGCCGTATCTGTTCGCACCACTACAAAGACGATCTATCATCAACCTATATCGAAATTGGTGGCATGCGTTTCATCGAATGGGACGGACATCAGTTTGAAATTGATAAGGGAGTCGAAATCCCTGCCAAAGGGCATCGTCTTGTTACAACAGCAATCCAGCAAGTCGGGCTAAGCGGAGACATTGTGGATTTTTTAACAACCGACAACCCACTGTACTATTTACGCGGCGAACACTTTTACGAAAAAGATTTGGGATCAGGCCCAAACGACGTCAAAGCACCCTATAAAGCCCCCGGCAATAATGCCGCCCCACCCACAAAATTAACCACCGACATATCCGATCTGATCACAGGAACCGCACCACTTGTCACACGTCAAGATCAATGCGCGTTTTATGCCCATGGGACATTACCAAGCAATTTTAACTCTTTTGTTTATCGAGGCGGTGAAAACGCAAGCAACGTTGGCTATTGGAACATTTTTTATGATCAGGCTGGCAATGAAGGCTTCAACTATGCGGCCGATGCTGGCGGATATAACTCCAACGTTATAAATTGGAATGCAGCCAACGCCGCGATTTACAATGGTGAATTTGCGCCCGGAGGAACCTTTAAAACCATTTCAGGTGGTTATTCCCGACTATTTTCCGAACTATACAATAAGACAGTTGCAGCGGCGGCCGAAAACGGTGTGAACTTCATATTGTCTCAAGGCACGAGATTGCATTCCATTTGGACCGAGGGCGACGATATTTGCTACCGTTTGGCGACTGCCAGTGATGCAAACAAGGCTAAAGGCGAAACGCTTAAAACAGACGTTGCTTTCCTTGCAATGCCCCCGGAATCGGTTGATATCGTGGCTCAGGCGACACGGTACGAAAATGTACCTGGCCGAACCGATTTCCTGAACAACTCGAAGGTTGCCAATTACCTAGAGGCCGTGATTGAACAGCCATCATACAAAGTAGCAATGTTTTTTGATACGCCTTGGTGGGAGGATTCGAAATATCCGCCAAAACTCGTGTCTGACGGTCAAACTGAAAGTGTTTTTGGCCCGACTATCACTGATTTACCACTTCGCCAGGTTTACTATTTCGGTAATAATGCGCAGCCACACTATAGCGGCGAAGCTGTTTATGGGCTTCTGGCCTCTTATGATGACGAACGATTTGTCGGCTTTTGGAGAGGTTTAGAACTACCGACAGATGTTCTGCGTGAAACCGCAGTGTCCCGTGATCTTCAACCGCTACAAGGGGGGCGTGATGCGCCCGTTGAGATGGAGCGGATGCTACTGCTTCAACTTGCCAAACTGCATTATGGCGATCCTGACGCGGCACATTCAATTCCGACGCCCAAAGCCACTGCATTTATGGATTGGGGACTTAACCCTTTTGGCGCGGGTTATCACGCGTGGGCACCTCATTACGACATCGGTGACGTCATGCAAACATTACGCGCGCCGGCTAAATTGGCAGGCGTAAACTGTGCCCAAGTATACTTAATTGGGTCGGCCTATTCCAATGATCAGGCTTGGGTCGAGGGCGCTTTTTGCACAGCAGAATCCGTCTTAGTTGATTTTCTGAAGTTGGAACCGCTCATCGATACCACTGTTTACAAACTTATCTGCAGCTAAAATTTTTAAATAAAAGGATGACGAAAATGATAGATGTACTAACGAAGTTAACCCCCGAGATTCTCAAGGAACCCGCTGACTATGGCGTTCTTTCGATGTTAAAAGGAACGTGAGTGAATGACAACCCACACGAGAAGGAAACCACCCGGTTCTTCACGCAGAAACGGGAAGGAATTTGTTAAGCTGCTATATGAACAGATTTAGCACTTCCAATTCCATTTTGGCACCGATGGCAGCATGAAAAGATGGCCCAATATTCAGATCAATACTTTAAGACAAAAAGTTTCCGATAAGGCTGCATAGCTCTATGAATTTGAGACTAACTAGGGTCTTGTCAATCAGTTAGGCGATGCTAGTTAGTCTTAGACGTTCATTTACTTCAAAGGTACACCGAAGTCTTCCATGCATCCTGATTATTAGATCGTCAACAAAAATTGTCGATGGTACATACACTTAGATAGGATATTCAATGCTCGAAATTAAATATGATCAAGTTGAGACCCGTTGGGCTTCTGATGTGGCAATCATCGGTGCAGGTATATCCGGTCTGTATTGCGCATGGCGACTATTAGAGGCCAACCAAGACGTAACAGTCACAATTGTTGAACGATTAGACCGCACAGGAGGACGGCTCGACAGTGATCTCGTGGAGATATCGCCAGACGAATTTGTCCGTGAGGAACAAGGCGGGATGAGATTCAATTTTGGAATGACGGAGTTGATGACGCTAAACGCAGCACTGGGGCTATGCGACGAAATTGTGCCATTTCCAATGGCATCACCTGATAATCCGAACCGGTTTGCTCTTCGTGGGCACAACTTCACACTGCAGGACGCCGTCGACAGTGACCAAATGATTTGGAGCGATATCTATAACCTCAAGCCCGAGGAAATCGGGTTAAGTCCAACGGATCTTGTAACGGCGGCTTACCGCAATGTGCTCTATGAGAATGGCATTGAATATAAACCGGGTGTCAGTCCTGACGAATGGACCAAATTCCGCGAGACCTACACATGGAAAGATAAAATCATAAATGAATGGCAGATGTGGGGGCTGTTGCGCGACATGGGTTATTCCGAAGAATGTATCCAGATGTTGTCCGAGACAATTGGATTTGCTGGACCATTTAAGTCACTCGCCAATGCTGGTGATGCTTTTCAAATTCTCGCTGACTTTCCTAAAGATCCACAGTATTTCACATTTCGACGAGGATTTAGCACGCTGCCCAACGCCATTGCCAAACGCTTGATTGATAACCATAAAGGACGTGTTCAGATCGTTCTTAGTGCCAATGTCAACTCTATAACGCGGGAAGGTGATGGCTTTGATTTGCAGATCACTAAGGCGAAGAAACCAATAAACGCACGGCCTGTCATGATCGGGCAATCGACACATAAAACCCTGTCCGCAAAGCAGGTCGTCATGGCGACCGCATCTCAGGGGTCTCAAGATTTATTCACCCGTTCGCCTGCCTTGCGGGATGGACCTCAAGCAAAAAAACTGTGGGATGCTCTTCATGCCTCATTGGGAATGAAGCTGATGAAAATCAATCTCTATTTCATGCGACCTTGGTGGCATGACGCAATGACCGCACGTAAACCAGTAAAATTTGGCCCCAACTTTTCTAACCTGCCAGTTAATGCTGTCTACCCGTTTTATGCATTGCCGAAAGACCAAAGTGAAAGTACACCGGAACTGCCAGAGATCCGCGATGAGGCACCTGCGGCGCTTACGATTTATTGCGACTTTGACAACACCAATTTTTGGCATGGATTGCAAAATGTCGGTGTCATGTTCACCTCCGCACTACAGGATCGCGAGAGTCATAAATCGCCCCAAGTTATATATCCCGCATCTCAAATGGTTGTTGCCGAGGCTCGCAAGCAAATAGCGCAATTATTTGGAACCAATAACGTACCCGAGCCTGTGCTGACTAGCTACCGGCTATGGGACGGGCAAGAAGATTTCGAATTTGCTTACCATCAATGGCGTATGAATGCCCGAGACTCCGAAATACGCGCATACCTCGCCAATCCGCTGGACGGAATTTACGTCTGCAACGAGGCTTTTTCGGATATGCATGGCTGGGTCAATGGCTCGCTTAGGTCTACCAACTTGGCATTGGAAAAATTGGGGGAAGTCATGTTCGAAAAGGCGATCAAGCCTCTTGCGAATAAAGCCTGTAAACAACCAGACACCAAGACCATACTGGGTGTCTCTGTTGCGCGCGTCACTGGCCTGTGGGGAGGGTAGACTATACTTGATTATATCCATGGTTATTTAGTCCCGCAAAAGACAAACTGTCAAAGAAGGGAATTGAAACTGTCCCGTCATATCTCAACAAGCGACTGGCAGAAATCTGCGTTGGTCACGTATTTGCCATTCCTGGCGACTACATTGCACAGTACGTAGGGACATTAGACGAACCCAAGCAAAATGCCGGGCTGGTGCGCATTCATCCCAATAACCAAGTCTCGGCAATCTATACTACCAAGGGGTACGCACGCTCTTGCAAAGGTCCCGTGGGGTGTGCGGCGTTTACTTATGACGTTGGAGCATTGAATGCAGTTAAGGCTTTGGGCGGTGTATATGTTGATAGCGTGCCCATCGTCATTATTAACGGTACCCGCTCTAAAAACTTACTCAAACCTGCTCATCAAGTTTGAAGGTTATTTCTGCATTCATCGATGCTGGTTGCGCTTACTAATACCCATGAGTTTAAGCACAAAGCTACCAATTTAGTTGTAACAGAAAAGTATACAATTGCCGACGTCTGTGGGGCTATAGATGTCTCATCTTCAGCAATAAGAAAATGGGCAAAAAAACTTGAACAAGAAAAATCGGGAAAAACGCCAAGGGCTAAGGCGATAACATCTGAACAGCAGTAAATTCAGTTACTTAGAGCCAGAATTAAACACTTAAAAATGGAAACAGATACAGTAAAAATGCCACGCTCTGTTCAGCACAGACTTGCTGATAAATGCAAACAGATACATATTCTGCAACAGAGCTATTCAACACGAATATTGTCTGAGGTGTTGTCAGTCTCACTAAGTAGCTATGATAATTTCGAATCAAATCAACAACGCATTGATCTTGAACGTATAAGACGTAGAGCCGAATTCATCAAAATACACGCAAATAGCCGAGGTTGGGATTGGCCGTATGCAATCTGAGATCGCAGCGCGGTGCTGATCAAGATGAAGCGTTGCCTGACCCCGACCTGCTCAGCTCGCCAAAAAGACCGGGGCAGAGTATTGCGCAATAGTTTTATGGGCGAAATTAATACTATCCATTTTGCACATTGGTAATGCTCAAATGACAACACCGTCAATAGTAAATTCGGTGGTCACTCACGACGCATCGCATGCATAAACGCTTACAAATCTTCAAGTCGGCGAAGCGTATTGCACTGGTAGTGAGGCCACTTGGTTTTCGTACCATCTACACCGTACTGGAACTCAAAATGGATCCGCTGCTCATACTGTAGCTGGTCTACAATCTTGCCGCTTTGCTTGTCCTTAACCTTAGAGATCCACACCCGCACTTCTATGTCAAAAATCTTAGCGTAACGATCGACGGCGACGTTGTTAAGAGAGCCCCCTTGAAGACCTGTCGAATTGGGCGGGTTGGTGTTGAGCGTAAAGTGGTCGTGGCTAATAATATCGAGCCCCTTGTTGGCGTCGACAAGCTTGAGGTTGGGCTGCACGCAGTAGGGAAACAGAGGATCGGTAACTACTGTGCCGCTGCTGCAATTAAGCTGCTGCGTTGCGTTGAATATACGCTTCATGTATGCCTCGCCGCTGTTAGGGTCAAGAGTTCCGGCGGGAAAGCCATCCTTGGGCTGGACACCCTGATAAACCGAGTAACTTGCTATGTCTGGCTTCACACGCGTGTTATTGGTGGCCTTTCGCAACTTTTCTGCTGTGTAGCCCATAGTTTTATCAAAGGCAACGGACTTCTCATCCCAAAGATCCGCAATAACAGGTGCCCCTGGTATGTCCTTATAAGGGATGCCTATATTGGGATCAAGGGGCTGGCTTCCAAATAACTGAACGGCGTTACCATGGGGAATGCTTCCTTGTCGAGAAATGGAATATGGCGGAATAAACTGTGGCCCTTGAGCCCCTTCGGCGAGTGTTGGGAATGTAAAGTTATCCTTCACGTCTTTTAAACTGGCTTTACGGGAGAAAAGACACGCAGGGGTATCGTATGGGCTCGCGCCATGGTGGGTCCACACGCCAATCCATAGGTATTGCCCCATCTCGAAGTGTTGCTCGACGCCGTTTCGGTCGCAAATGCTGGTCTCATAATTGACGGCACCATTGAACTGCTCATTGGAGCCAAGGCGATTTCGTACCGGGCTTGTTTTTTTACGGAACTCGAGCTTCTCCGTGTATTCTTGAGTCTTGAAGAGGAAGGTACCAAACTGTTGCTCGGATGTTGAACCAGGGGCGGGCAAAATTGTGGTGTGGATGCCGTAGATTCCGGGTGCGTTCACCCACGTGCCGTCGAGTTGGCCAAGAACGCCGTGTTGAGCTTCAGTTGGAGGATTGTCAGGGGCAAATGGTGGGTACTCAGGTAGGGTGAAGGCAGGGTTGCGAAAGGTACTCATTATAATATCTCCTGGGTCGAACTACTGGGTCAAACTGCTGAGTCTCCGTCAGCAGCATATGGGCCGTAAATCTGACCAGAAAAAGAGTCCGACATAGCCCTGTCAAAATTGAATATTACATCTTATTACACTTAAAAAGGCAGGCAGTCAGACAATTAACAATACATGTATGGATGCTCCCGTGATGCCCATGTAGCACTGCCAATTTGTGCTGATTTTCAGCACAAACTGCGTTTTTAATCTTATATTACCGCTTGTCTGTTGTGTTGAAAGTAGTCTAAAGTAGCCCTCTTTTTCAGATCCGGGCTGACATATTTTTAGGTTCTTTATCAGTGTTGGTTAATCAACACGGGCCTTTGATAAACTTAGTACCTTATCGCCTAAAAGTACACCTGCTCGGATTATTATCCTTGTCTTAGATTACATCCATGTAATTGATCCTACAGACCAGCAGGGCTGTTTCTGTTTATTACGGATAAACAGGCTGGACAACCATAGGTTGTCACAAGAGTGAGAAACAAAGATGTTTCTCACTTAAACGCGTCAGATTAACTATGGGTTTGGACACCAGCAACGCTGCCCAGAGAAATGATGCTCACCATACGACATAACACAAAACCACAACCTGGATTTTGTGTTATGTCGTGGGCAAGTAGCTTGATTAGCGACAGTGTCTGGCAAGGTTTATGCTGTGACGAGTCGCTAATATTAACAATTTTTTCGCCTATGTTTTGTGCAACAAGGCTTTGATCCTCTGACGCCACACTGATTTAAGTAGTTAAATCGGCAATATTCGATACGTTGTCATATACTTTGTTAACCACATTTTGCGATTCTCTGGTCTCATCAACACATAATTCACCATCAATTTTTCCCTGCGCCATGGATTTAGACCATTTAAGCAGGGTGTCTTGGATCTCAGTGACCGAGAATTTAATTTGGGTAGTTGCGTCGTGGTTTCGGCTCGACAGGGTCCTCACTTAATCTGCTACAACAGAAATCCTCGTCCATGTTCACCTGCCCTCGCCGCTTCAATAGCCGCATTTAAGGCCAGTAAGTTTGTTTGAACCGCAATACTTTGGATCTCTTGCATAATATCACCAATTCTTTTGGTTTCTTCGGCCAACCCTGCCGCTGAATTGGCTGAATTAGCCACATCCACTGCCAGCGCCGCAACCTTGTTCATCGTATTGGACATGACATTTGTGGCTTGACGGCAATCCTGGTGAACAGAGATCACCTTGGCCGCAATATGGGTGGTGTTTTGTGCCGCATTACCAAGACTTGTGACCCTTTCTTCCACGGCTGTGGCAACTTGATGCAACTGCTGGGTTTTATTTTCAACACGGGTTTTAGTGGCCCCCACAGCTAACATCAGTGATTTTGCATTAGAATCAAGGAAAGCGGTATTGCCCACCGCCTAACAGGGTGTTTATTTTACCCTCTAGCATCTTTACGGTAAAATCCAATGGCACGTTACCCATACAATTATTGACTCTCTTATTGCCTGATATTGATTATGATGCTTGTTTCACCCCACGTTGCATAGCCTGAATGACAATAATTCAGGCTGTTTTTTTGGCTCATTACTAAAATAGCCAATGTGCCTGTCCACCCTAAGAAAAACCCGCGAAAAAAGCCTATATTTAAAACTTGATAACAGACTAATTTCATTGAACTTACTCTGCAAGACAACCTAATTATGGTATAAAGACCGGATTGATTAATTCAGTGGGTAAATCGTGGTTGGTTGCAACAAACAGACTACCAAGAACAGCAATATATTATTTATATATTTCCCCTTTTTTAGCCTGCTATACCTAGCCTGAAAAAAGCTAAATTACCACCTTGGAATATGATGCAAAAATTTGAATACAGCACCAGTGAGTATCGAGTGAAAATCCTCAAAAAACTGTTTATTCCCCTGGCCCTATTTGCCCTGGCCGGTATCTACTTCGCGTGGATATTCAGTCACTTTGAGCCGAGCTATTTATTTAATTTGCTGCAAAACAGTATGATAATTTTAGGCCCATTGGCGTTGTTGGCAGCAGCTTGCATATCCCTGCAGTTCTGGCTTAATGCCTTTAAACAAAAACGTTTACCTAGTCTGTATATTAATGATAAATACATAATGTTGCTTGACGGGGCGATTGAAGAAAGGGTCTGTTTTGATAACATGCACAGTATTCGTTTGTGTAAACCCGGTGGACGCAAAGAGTCCATTCAAATCCTGCTAAATGGCGGACAAACCATTAACATCAGCGCTGACCTACCGATTGAGTCCATCAAGCAGTATCTCAATAAAACACAACATTGCACGTTATAAACCTGAGAATAGATGAATTAAATGATTTAATTCATCTATTCATTTACTGACCTGCGTAGTCATCATGGCGCTATCGCAGGTGCAAGCAAATACTTGAGAGTGGCGATTTGAAAACACCAGTACAACCAACTAATGAACTTCAACGTCTAGACGCCCTCTATTCACTTAATATTCTTGATTCTGCGCCAGAAGAAAGATTCGACTGTATTACCCGCTTAGCCAGCCGAATATTCGACTGCCCCCATGCAACTATTAGCCTGGTAGACAAAAACAGACTATGGTTTAAATCTTCCGTGCAACTGGATGTAAGGGAAATCCCTAGGAATATTTCTATTTGCGCTCATACAATTTTAAATAGCAAAACCTTAGTTATAGCCGATACTTGGGAGCATCCGGATTTCGCTAACCACCCTATGGTGACAGGTGCACCCAATATCCGTTTCTATGCAGGGGTACCATTGAAGGTCAATAATGCTTACAACGTCGCAACCCTGTGTATTATCGATAGCTATCCACGGACCTTTAATCAAGCGGATATAGCAATCCTTGAAGATCTAGCCAGAATAGTTGAATCTGAGCTGCAAAGTCAGGCAGTTCAAGACATCACCTCGTCACTGCTCAAATCCCAACAACAACTACAGAAAAACGAGAAAATCAGCCGGATCCGTAATACGATTTTAGAATTAATCGTCAACTCATCCACTATTTCACCCATATTAAATACCATAGTCAAAAGTGTTGAATTGGAATATAAGGGTAACCAGTGCAGTATCTTGCTGCTTGATAGTAGCAAAAAATGTATCACTATGGGTGCCGCCCCCTCCTTACCCTCTTTTTACAATGAAGCCATTGAAGGTCTTGAGATTGGCATAGGCCAAGGATCCTGTGGCACGGCTATGTTCACTGGCGAACGGGTAGTAGCACAAGACATAATAACCCATCCTTACTGGGTTGAGTTCAAAGAGCTTGCCACTAAGGCCCACTTAAGATCATGCTGGTCGCAACCCATCAAAAGCTCAGACGGGGAAGTATTAGGATCGTTTGCGATCTATAAACGGAAACCGGCTATCCCTTCGGTTAACGAAATTAAATTAATCGAACAATTTGCCCATTTAGCCAGTATTGCCATTGAACGACAAAAAAGTAGTGATCTGATTTGGCGTCAAGCCAATTTTGACACTCTGACAGATTTACCCAATCGTAATATTATGGGTGAACATCTTAGACATGCCATTAGCGTTGCCCATAGAGACAATACTCAATTAGCTTTGATGTTTCTCGATCTGGATAATTTTAAAGATATCAACGACACTTTAGGCCATAGCGTAGGTGATGATTTATTGGTCGAATGTGCCCGACGCATAGAAAAAAGTTTGCGGAAAAATGACATAGTGGCTCGCCTGGGGGGCGATGAATTTGTGATCATCATCACCAACATTCATGATTTCAGCGGTATAGAACACACTGTGCAAAAAATCCTTAAGATACTGGCGACACCCTACTTATTGCAGAACGAAGTCGTGCACAGTTCAGCCAGTATCGGCATTACTACCTACCCCGCTGACGGTAGAGAAGTGTCCATCTTGTTAAGAAATGCCGACCAAGCTATGTATGCAGCTAAATCCATAGGCAAAAACAACTATCACTACTACACCCAAAGCATGCGCCAAGCTGCAATCAAAAGAATGAGGTTAATTAATGACTTACGATTTGCTCTCGATAATGAGCAATTTTTTATGCTATATCAGCCCATAGTGGATTTACAGACCGGGGCCATTTATAAAGCAGAAGCATTGCTTCGCTGGCAGCACCCTACCCGAGGCCTCATTGGCCCCAGTGAATTTATACCATTAGCTGAAGAAACGGGTCTTATTATTGACATCAGTAACTGGGTGCTTAACCAGGTCTGTAACAAGGTTAAATTATGGCGTAATCAGTTTTGCCCCAACTTACAAATCAGTATCAATACCTCACCTATCCATTACTCCGACAAAGAACGCTGTATCACTCAATGGCTCGATGTATTGCTCACATCTCAAACACCGCCAGACGCAATTCTATTAGAGATCACCGAAAGCCTGCTGATGAACTCCACCGAACATGTCTCCGATAAGTTGTTTAAATTTAGCCAGG
>Ga0307488_10000854_pt1 | contig 25441 bp, 42 predicted proteins | sample SB02metaG_FD_202248 | JGI IMG/M metagenome (GOLD analysis project Ga0307488, IMG submission 202248) | Sea-ice brine microbial communities from Beaufort Sea near Barrow, Alaska, United States - SB 0.2 | ecosystem: Environmental > Aquatic > Marine > Coastal | place: USA: Alaska | collected... | reverse complement strand
CCGTACCCGTGCCTCATGTCATTAGCCCATTCTCCCTGCGCAGACATTTGAATTTGAGATCACGCTGTGCATCCGCCAATGTGTATCGTTGGACATGTGAAACAAGAGAGACGCTGCCGCGTGTTGAAGGAGGCAGCAGGCTTTCGCCCGTGCACTCTAACCGAGAGCAATATGCACGGGGAGTGCTGGCTGCAGAGTGGTGGGTGGGCGAGACGGGAGGCGTAGGCGACAAAGTGGCGTTTAGGGTTTAGGATTTAGGGTTTAGGGCGCACCTGGTACAAATCTTTGGATGCCATGGTGCACTTCCCTTTGCCGTGCCGCTTTCCTTTTTCCCACTGGCCTTCATAAATGGCACTGCATGTGTTGCACACGGGGGCGGCGGAGGTTGGTTAGTGGCTTACCATGTGAAGCGCCTTGCAGCTCAATGCTTGTTATTTAGTATGAAAAGAACTGTCGCACAGGGTCAGGGAAGAATGTGTCGACGAATGATGACAGGCTCGTGACGTACCCATCAACATACATACGCTTGCCGTTTCCGTGTTCCATTCCAGTCTTCCACTGTCCTTGATACCGACCGGCAGGGTCATACACTCGTCCACTTCTCACCTCAGCTTCAGCCGTTTTTGACACTGACACTTACTGAAGTCACACAACGTATCCCACAAAATATGTTCACGTCAAGCCGAAAAGTGGACGAGCGAAGACCCTGCCGACCGCCCGCGGGAAACTTTGCGGTTCCGAAACCTTCTTTGAGATTCTGTTTCCAATAACCTTCGTAGACGTCCTCTTTGCTTTCGAATTTTCCGTGACCGTCCCTCCTTTCAGGGACCACCCAGGAAGTGAAACAAACGTGAAGGCAGCGAACATATAACTTCGACACAGTCATCCACAACTTATTATTTCCAGAAAGGGATCAGAGAATGAGTGGCCAGGGCAGGGAAGAGGATGCGGCGAGTGTGTATAGGTACACTGGTACACTGTACCCCACCTTTCATCAAGTTTCCAGTCGCCATCATACGCCGAGCCATCAGAGTAAACAGACTTCCCTTGGTGTAGCGGCGCAAGCTGAAATCGAAAGCGAAGTTTAAAAGCAGTTCATCATATTGTGGCTTCAGGCGCTGAACCCAAGGGCGGTTAACTCGGGGTCAGCCCGGGGTCAGTTTGTGGTCAAACTGGGGTCAAACTGGGTTCAACCTGGGGTCAGACTAGGGTCAACCTGGGTTCAGACTTGGGTCAACCTGAACCGCCCTACCGGTGCCATGGCGCATATCATTGTTCCATTCCCCGGTGTATTTGTAAACGCCTGAAAGATGGAAAGTGCCGGTCCCGTGGCGCAAGTCGTCTCGCCACTGCCCGTTGTACTCCAGACTGCCATCCTGCAAACAGAAATAAATTAAAGTTAGCAGAGAACGAAGACAGCAGTCATAAAGACGGCAGAGACTGCAGAGCGTAAAGACTGCAGAGAATAATTCTCATCGTGCAAAGAAACCATGCTTACCGCTGAGCAGAATTTCCCTTTGATGCGGAGGCCGTTCGAATATTGCCCCTGCACACGCAAAGAACAGTTTTGGGTTCCACGTTAGTCTCGGTTAGAAATACAAGCACAGCGCAAATGAACAGTATTCTCACTTGTGTGGGCTCAGGCAGCACGGGCATGGGCAGAGCGCGCAGGGGCAGGGGCATGCAGGGTCAGGGTATGGACAGGGGCAGGGTGTGCAGAATGCAGGTGGGGCAGCAGGGGCAAGGCAGTGTGACCAACCTGATAGTAGCTTTTATCAGCGTACGAGTAGCGCCCGCTGCCTTCAATCATGTCGTCGATCCATTCGCCCTCGTACACGTCACCATTAATGAGTTTGTGAACACCCCAACCGCATCGATGGTCGCCTTTGAACTCTCCAGTATACTCCGTGTGGGGTACGAATCACACACGTCCATGTCATTACGACCGCTTGCGTCTACAACACCGGCATCTGGCATACACACAATCACACAGAGGACAGGACGCGCGTGATTCAACGGCAGCGGCAGCCAGAGCGGTGGCATGACAGATGGTGGGGCGGCCAGTGGGGGCGTGACAGGTGGCGGGGCGGCTAGCGGGGGCGTGACAGGTGGCCGGGCGGCCACGGGGGGCGTGAAAGGTAGTGGGGAAGTCAGTGCCTGACCCTGCCTGGTCTCCGTTGGCGTAGTGGCACACGCCCTGCCCCTGCGCCTTGTCGTCCACCCATTCACCCTGGAATTGGAGTGGGAAGAGCTGCGTCAGGCCGGGTTCCCAAACAAACTTCGTACACGCGGCAGCGTGGACGCGGTGCAGACGTGCGCCAAGTGCTGGGAGTTGGTAGGGTAATGAATAATGCTCAACTCACAAGAAACGAGGGGATGTAAGTGTGGTGAGTGCTCCGAAGAGTGATACACCGTCTCACCTCGTACGAAACGCCGCTGACATAAATCAGCTTGCCCTCGCCGTGTCGCTTGTCGTCCTTCCACTGGCCCTCTGCGGTTTGAAAATAAACATAAATGTCAGGATGCATCGTCGACACGGGCCCAAAAAAAAAAAAAAACTGTGAAACATTGAAGCCACGGGATCGTACCGTAGTAATCGCCGTTGGAACACTGGTGGGTTCCCTTCCCGTGCCTCACGCTCTCGATGTTTTCACCCTGAAAGACAGTTCGTTGTTTGCCGGTCAGTTCATTCGCATTCGTTTGTGGATTTACAAATGGAGCAAGAAAGATGCTGTTCCGAAAAACTAACGCTCGCTTCAGCTTCAAACGTCACTCACTTTGTACACATCCCCGTTCGTGTACTTCAACGTGCTGTCGTTGAGCCAGCTAGCGCCTTGCTCCAGGGGCTGACACTCATCCACTTTTCAGCTCAATGTAAACACTTTCTGTGGGATTCGGTCGGTGGTTTCAGTACGAATACGTGTGAGAACACGGGGCATGAGTCGTCACAAAACAGGACACAAAACAGAGCACAAACCAAAACGGCTTAGGGTTGACCTAAGCAGTGGACGGGTGCACGCCCCTGCCTTGCTCCCAGTCCGGCGCCTCGTCATCCTCCGGGATTCCCATCAGTTCACCTGGTGGCCCATCGTCGTCGTCCGGTTCCACGAGCATCGACTGCAGACGAGCCACCTCCTCGCGCAGCTGCTCCGTGGACATGAATTCGGGGGTTGCCGCGATGGCGGTGCGGTCCTCAAGGGGTGCTTCCACCATGTCGGGGGGTGCGTCCACGTCGTCGTCGCTGACGTCGTCCATGCTGCTCACGATAGCCATCTCGAGTGTTGGGCACCCCTTCGCCTCCCGGCCCCTCCTTCCCTAGGCGAGCCCACGGATGCCACGCTTTCCACGCTGAAAAGCTGGGGGAAAACCAAAAAACGACTGCAGGAGACCCTAGTGCGCGTTGCTCGCGGGCTTGCGACTCCGTACGTCCTTGCTCCGCTGCCTAGGAGCTGCGCGCGTCGTGGGTATGACGACGCGGCGGATGATACGACCCGCCTGCCGTCTCCAAAAAAACGGCAGCGAACGAACAAGCCAATAAGAAACCCGGAAATAGGTGCTGATCCGGTGGGGTGTGGCGATGGCGATGATGGCGATGGCGATGGCGCGCCCCCCGCCCCCCCCCCCACCGGATCTGCGCAGAGAGCCCGCGGCCAAATATCTGAAATCCTCCAATATTCGTCGCTGACGTTCACTTCGAGGCGCGGCACGCCACCCGCACGAGCCGCACTGCGCTAGGGTCTTGCCCGCACGACGCCAGGTTTGCGGGCTTCATCGTTTGGCATTTTGTGACAGGTGGGCTCCGCCGCTCGGTGGGTGCGTGTGTCCGCCACGTCGCAGGCTGCTTCGTTCATCCCTTGCCGGGCCGCGGGACACTTCCACCTGGGGCGTGTGCAGAATCGGTCGCTTGGGCAGCACACGCGCCGTCTTCGACCTGCGTCCTGCGTCCTGCGTTTGGGGGTTCTGCGCCGCGCACGCCGGCGTCATACACCCATCCGGGCCGCTGCAGCCAACCCAGACCGCCGACGCGTCGAGGGGTGGAAGTACAAGGCACGCAGCAGCTGCAGGTGAGAAAACTATCCACTTGACCTATAAACGCCTCGCCACCTCCACCTCCTCATCCCACCACCTCTCCAACTCCGTCACCTCCACCTCCTCCACCTCCTCATCCTCATCCTCATCACCCACCCTCAAGGGCTTCGAACCCAGCTGACAAATGTACTAACATCCTGTCAACGTCGAACCCAGCAGCAGCAGCAGCAGCAGCAACCGCACCATTTTGTTGACAAACTCCAAAATTGGCACGGCGCGCAACTGCGGAGGCACGGCGGCGTACAGCTTACAGTGTCACAGCAGCGGACAAGATACGGCCACATCAGCAGCAGCAGCAGCAGCAGTAGGGGGACATACTGGTCCACTATTCGGCTTGACCCGAGCAATTCGTGTGGGATACGTTGGGTATATTTTGTGGTCAAATGACAAACCGGTTGAGCTGAAAAGTGGATGAGTGTTGAGCTCAAAATTGGACGAGTGTCAGCCCCTGAGCATCGGCAGCAGCATCAAGAGCGGACGAGCACGGGCAACGGTGGGTGCGCATTCTGCAGAAACGCCAGACTGGAGCCCGATGGAGCGGCTTTTTGCGAAAGACCTGAGCCCGCCGCCCGCTCCGATTCCTGAAGCCGGAGCGCCTCCGCCGCCTGGCGACGCGGCTAGCACTTCATACTCTGATGCGGACCTCGGCATCATAGTCGGTCCTCTGCTCATCGGTAGGGTAGTGCAGGTTGTCACTATCAAAACCCGCGGTCAAAGCGTATATGGTGTCATCGCTTGAAGCTACTGTATGATGAACCGCTTTCAAAGTGCTCATACATGGAAAGCTACTTCGAAGTAGTGTCAGCTGGTGATATGTGGGGAGATATGAAGGGTAGTTGCACTAACCAATTCGTTACACAAACTTCTATTCAATTTCAACTTGCGCCGCTACACATCGGTGTCATTCTGTGCAGCTACATCATCTACGTGTTCGCTCGACGGCGGCGGCAACTCCAGGAGATGTACATTGACGCCGAAAGCGACACATCTTCCATGACTTCCTCAAGGTCTGTAGCCTCCTCTGCCTCTATATCTCGAGATCAGCAGGATCAGCATAGACTCATTAGCTATAACACGAGGTAACATGCGATAACATGCGATAGCATTAGCGATAACATGCGATAACATTAGCTTAGTCCTTTCGTGTTTCCTAGCTAGGAGACGTAGACGTTTTCACCGCAAGAGGAATGCAACTCTGCTCGTAACATTGCAACCAGCACACCGTGCGTCGACAGACCGAACCTGCCCGTGCGTCGACACAAAACGCGTTCCGCTTGTTCCAAGTCATTTATTTATAACTGATAGTTTAAATACCCAAAGGTAACGAACCATGAGGGTTGCTCGCAGCTGACCTGCTCTGCTACTACTAAAGGTCTACAGCTAGTGCCCATCTGCGATCATATCATCTCTGCGCAGTCAGGTCAACACACCCCGCCCGGCGTGCACAGGCGAAGCACACCCAGCGCGTCCAGCCTGTGCAGCAAGTCCCCCTCCAGCTTGAAGTTGTGGTGCGGGTGCGCTAACAGCCTCTCCGAGTCCGCGTACTTTTTGAAGTAATGATACCGCAATCCAGGGGCTTACACTAGTCCACTCTTTGGATCAACGTAAGCCCTTTTTGTGGGCTGCACTCGTCCACATTTGGGCATGTCGTGGACACTTTTGTTGGCTAGGTTGTCTGTTTAAGTGATGGAAACGACTCAGATTAATCTGGGAAGTGGATGGCTGTTGTGGCTTCAGTGACAAGAAATGGCTCAGCTTGAGCTGAGAAGTGGACGAGTGTAAGCCCCTGCCGTAACCCCTCAGCCTTCATGTCGGTGGTGCGTCGACTGTCGTCCAACGAAAACCCATACACGCTAACCTGTTTACACGCCTGCAAAAGGAAGTACACTCCGAGCACGCCAGTCGACGGCGTCAGCTCTTCTTCAGCATACAGTGGATTCCCGTCGTCGCCTGTGCCTGCGCTGGACCGGAAGGCGACCAGCATGCTGCGCGCCACGGACCAGGGGCTTACACTCGTCCACCTCTCAGCTTAACTTAAGCAATTTCTGTGGGCTACGCGCGTCAAAGTTTCGGCTTGACGGGACCACTTTTTGTGGGCTATTTTGGGAGGTTTCACCAACAAAAACGTCTCAGGTTGAGTTGAGAAGTGGAAGTTTGATGTGGCTGCTGTAACCACAAGCGGCACAGGTTGAGATGAGAAGTGGACGAGTTTGCGCCCCTGCCGCAGACACCAGGCGGGAGCTCAGCAGCATTGGAGTGTGGAGGTCCTTCCTCCGCCGCTGGACGGTGGTTGCGAGAGTCTCGAACTGCTGCGTCGACGCGCGCGACACCAAGAAAGTCAAGTTCGCCGGCTCCTGTTTCAGCAGATACCGGGCGAGCTGCGACGTGCCGCCGGGAACGTCCACGTTTGGAATGTTGTCCTCGTAATAAACTGTGGTCCACTTGTTGTTCAGCATTCTGTAAGACGTGCGCGATCCCACCGTTTTGTAGCGGCGCAAGTCGAAATTGAAAGCAATGTTTGAAAGTGGCTTATCACACCTTAGCTTCAAGCGCTGACACCAAGCACGGTCGGCCTGGGGTCAACCCGGGGTCAACAGGGGGTCAACCTGGGGTCAAACTGCACCGCCCTACCATTTTCTCGTAACCCGCGACGGGGGCTTGATTGATCCGCATGACCACGTCGTGCGCGTCGATCGATCGGCCAAAGCCTCCTTTCTTCAGGATGCCCGAGTTGCCCACCATGGTGTAGCGGCGCAAATTGAAATTGAAACCAAAGTTTGAAATCGGTTCATTACAATTTGGCTGCATGCGCTGAAACCATAGGCGTGGTCAACTACCTGGGGTCAACCTGGGGTCAGCCTGGGGTCAACCTGGGGTCAACCTGGGGTCAACCTGGGGTCAGCCTGGGGTCAACCTGAGGTCAACCTGGTGTCAACCTGGGGTGAACCCGGAGTCAACCTGGGATCCACCTGCACCGCCCTACCATGGCGCACGACCCGTGCCGCGGCGGCACGCTTCGAGCGGGAAGCACCTCGGTGTAGCGGCGCAAGTTGAATTTGAAAGCAAGGTCTGAAAGCGGTTTGTCGTATCGCTGAACGCAGGCGCTTTCAATGGAGTAGCACATGGTAACAGCACACGGCATCACACGCGGGCTTATAAACACAGGTTTCAACCTGCACCGCCCTACCTCGCGCACGAGGCTCTTCGTAAACGGCTGGTGCCCTCGCAAGCTCAAGTGATTCGCCGCGCTGACGAACACATCCCCCTCCGTGTACAGCAGACGCTTCGCGAAGCCCTCCTCGCTGGCGGGCACTGGCGTGGACAGCACCGCCCGCCAGTCGGAGCCCGCCGCCGCCGCCCTTGCTGCTGTCCCCCCCGGCCCCTTCGCCGCCGCCGCTGCCGCTGCCTCCGCTTAGGGCCTGGCATAGGATGGCTTGCCACATACTATGATGCCGTTTGACTCACGAAACAAGGGTGCGAAACACGTGTGGTACGTGGCAAACAATGTCTGCCAGGCTCTACCTCCGCTGCTGCCCCCGCCCCCATCACCGCCGCCCCCGTCCCCGCCTCCGCCCCCGCCGCTCCGCTGTCCAGGCTCGGCACCGTTCCAAACACCCGGAGCAGGCACAGGCACCACACGCAGGCGAGGATGCCTGCGAGTGTCCTGGGTTTCGACGCCCTCGAGGCGAACGCCTTGACTCGACGCATCGAGCCCCTTCCCCCCTAGGGATCGTGAAGCCCTACAGGGTGCAGGTGCCTAAAGGGCGGGCAGCTATTTCCCGCCACCGCGGCGCGTGAATGCCGTGTCTGTACGTCTCTGCAGCAACGGCCGGGGCGGGGGGACGACCTGAGGGTGCCGAAAAATATTAACCCTAAATCCTACATCAGAAACCCTAAACCAAGCTTTGAAGTGACTTGCCGCGTGGAGTGCCGCCTGCGCAGCTGGCGTCTGCCTGTCATGTGGGGCAGATCCACACCGAGACGCGCGCGTTCGTCGATAATTGGCGGTGCGGGTTTGCGTGCATCTCGCGATCGGCGATCAGCAGGGGAAAGGCATCTGACGCGCGATGGGGGCTCCCAGCGAGAAAGCGCCTCCGGCCAAGAAGGAGGAGGGCAAGGCGGTTGAGGGGGAGTTGGAAAAGGAGGCGAAAAAGTTGAAGGATGCTAAGGAAGCCAAGAAGAATGGTAAGGATGCCAAGCCTGAGGTGGAGATGTCCGAAGAGGATGCCGCGCTCAAGGAGAACCTGGAGCTTATGGTGACCCGCGCCGGGGACCCGGCTGCGGGCGTAGCGAAGCTCGCGCTGGAGACCATGCGGAAGGAAATCAAAACTGCCACGAGGTGCGTTCGCGAACACAGCTGTGCCCAACCCTGGATCTGGGATCTAGCGCGTGTGTGCGCCCGTGTGTGCCCCTGTTAATACCTTCCTTTAGACGCGCAGGGCGCTTACGTTTGTCGTCACTAACGAAACCCGCGCGTCTACCCGCTCATCCCACAGCTCAATGACGAGCGTTCCCAAGCCGCTCAAGTTCCTACGCCCGCACCTGCAAACCCTCAAGGAGACCTTTGACAAGCTCGCAGAGGGGGAGAACAAAAAGCTGCTGGCGGACATCATCTCGCTGCTGGCCATGACCAACGGCCCGTTGGAGGGCGTGATGCCGGAGTCCCTGAGGTTCCGCCTCGTGGGATCGCAGGAGGACGTGGGGACATGGGGCCACGAGGTGCGTGGGGACCGCACTACCATCACCACGCGCATGTCCCCTCTCTGTTCTATTTTATACCCCTCTGTGGACTTGACCGCACTGAGAGGGTGCCCAAGGCCAGGCACTAGGCACGCGCACGCGCCGTTCTGCCCCCCTTTGGCGCATCTCCATATTGGCGCCGTGACCACAACAGCGCCCCACAACAGCGCCCCGCCAACCCTATTGCCTCGCGCCACCTCTCAGATCGGTCGATCGAAGAAAACACTCTTCCTTTGCTTTGTTTTGCCCCACGCTCAGGAAGTCCACCAGATCTGGGCATTGGCAATGCACTCACTCTCCATCCCCCCGCCGGCGTGGTCTCCTCTCTCTCACTCCTCTCACATCTCCCGCCTCTCTCACCCCTTTCATTGTCTCACCCTTCTCACCTCTCTCCCGTCTCAAACCTTCCATAACCGCAGTATGTGCGCAACCTGGCGTCGGAGATTGGAGTGGAGTTCCACCGGCGGCACGAGGCGGCGACCGTGGGCGAGGAGGAGGTGGACGTCAAGGACCTGATGGGGCTGACCAATGAGATCATCCCGTTCCACATGAAGCACAACGCAGAGCCCGAGGCGGTGGTAGGGCCCGCCAGATATTGCTTGCCACGCCATAGGGTGACAATTGACTCAATAGACGAGGATTCAATGTGCGGTGGTTGACAAGGGCCTGGCGGATATCGCTCGCCACGCCATATGGTAACATTTGACTCAAGAGATGAAGGTTCACGGTGCGGTGGATGATGTGCTCACGACGACATAGGGTTGCCATTTAATTCTCGAGACGAGGGTTTCCAAGTGCATTGATTGACGAGGCAAGCAATATCCGCCAGGCCCTGAGTGGAGGACCTGCTGATCGAGGTGGAGGCCCTGGACGTGCTGGCGAAATACGTCACCGAGGGCAACCACGCGCGAACGTGCCTGTACCTGTTCAGCTGCTCCAGCTACCTGCCGGAGCCAGAGGACGCCGAGGTAGGGACTGATGGATAGCGAGATATCGCTCGCCGTGTCTTCAAACGCATTTTGAACCCTCTAGCGACTGATGGATAGCGCGCGCCACGTCATCGAACTCATCTTGAATCCTCTAGGAGCTGTTAGGCAGTGCGCGCCATGTCATCAAACGCGTTTCCAACCCTAGTTTCTTGAGTTAATGTCATTCTATGACGTGGCGGGCACTATTCATCAGTCCCTATGCGGAGGTGCTGAAGATTGCGCACACCATATTCATGAAGGTTGGCAAGTATCCGGACGCCATGCGCGTGGCGCTGCGCATGAACACGCAGGAGACGATGGAGGAGACGTTCTTGGCTTCCACGGACAAGCAGGAGCGCCGCCAGCTGTGCTACATGCTGGCGCGCCACGGTTGGGCGGTGCATGCTGAAACCTGTGCTTGCAAGCACGGAATAAGACGTTGATGCCCGCATGTGTGTATAACTTATTGCCCGTGTGTGATGCTCTATGCTCTTAGCACGTGCTACTCCATGGAAAGCGCCCTTCAAATTAGATTTCGACAAACCGCTTCCAAACATTGCTTTCAATTTCAACTTGCGCCGCTACACCACGGTCACCCGCTGCGGCTCGACGAGGGGCCGTGCGAGGTTGCCGACGCCGACGAGCAAGAGGAGCTTCAAACCATCATGAGCAACTCGAATCTCAGCGCCAACTACTTGACGCTCGCGCGAGACCTCGACGTCATGGAGTCGAAGCTGCCCGAGGACATTTACAAGTCACACCTTATTGAGGGGCGTGCGCCGGCGGGCGCGGCCGTCGACAGCGCCCGCGCAAACCTGGCCGCGACGTTTGTGAACGCGTTTGTCAACGCAGGGTTCGGGCACGACAAGGTAGGGCTGTGCAGGTTGACAGCATCAAAACCCGTGTTGAAAGCGCATACAGTCTCAGCGCTTGATACTATAATATGAAGAACTGCTGTCAAGTTTTGACTCAAATTCAACTTGCGGCGCTACAACAAGCTATTGACGGCGTCGGAGGACACGGCAGCGGGGGCGGAGGGCGCGTCCGCAGGGGCGGGCTCCAACGTGAGCTGGATCTTCAAGAACAAGGACCACGGCAAGATGTCCGCCGCGGCCAGCCTGGGGTCCATCCTGCTGTGGGACGTGGAGGACGGGTTGCCTCGCGTGGACAACTACCTGTACAGCATGGAGCACCAGGTAGGGCCTGCCACATATTGCTCGCTACATCATACTCGTGGGATGACATTTGACGCAATAAATTAGGGTTCAGTTTGCGTTGGATGACGAGGCAAGCAATGTACCTGGCAGATATTGCTCGCCACGTCTGGGATGACATGTAGAATCATAATTGAGGGTTCAGTTTGCAGTGGATGACGTGGCGAGCGATATTTGCTGGTCCCTACCAACAGGTGGTGGCAGGCGGCTTGCTCGCCGTGGGGCTGATCAACGTTAACGTGCGGAACGACTGCGACCCGGCGTACGGTCTGCTCTACGAGAGCGTCAACAAAGAGAACCCGTCGGTGCGCATTGGCGCCATCATGGGCCTCGGGCTGGCGTACGCCGGGTGCCAGAAGGAGGAGGTGCAGGTACGGCCTGGCAGACAGTCCTTGGCACGTCATGGACACGCATTTCGAACCCTTGTTTGCATCACACGGCGTCACATGACGCGGCGGACTATGCCCGCCAGGCCCATGCCCGTCACATCATCGACACACACATTGAACCCTCGTTTCTTGAATCAACGGCATCCTATGACGTGGCGAGCAACAGCTGCCGGGCCCATGCCCTTCACCTCATTGATACACACATTGCACCCTCGTTTCTTGAGTCCAACGGCATCTGATGACGTGGCGAGCACTATCTGGCTGGCCCTAGGTGCAGGAGCTGCTGGTGCCCGTGGTGACGGACGAGTCCACCCCGCTGGACGTCGCGGCCTTCGCCGCGCTCTCCCTGGGTCTGGTGTTCGTGGGCACGTGCCACGAGGAGTGCGTGCAGGCCATCGTGCAGGCGGGGACGAGTGACCCGATCACGTCAGTCACGTTCATCATCGGGTTGGAGATATGCAGCAGCAACAACCCGAATCCGGTACATAGTTTCTCGCACTGAGCGCTGACTTTCGGACTCCTTGTCGCACGAGTGCGAAGTCATCCTATGATGTGACGAGCGCCCGCCACCACGCCATGTCGTCCATCACATTGGCCGACCCTTGTAACATGACAAGCGTTACTACCTGACCCTCCCAGCAGGCGCTGATGTTGCGCCCGGAGAAGGACCTCGAGGACCCGTTCGCGCACTTCCTCTGCCTCGGCCTCGGCTTGCTCTTCCTGCAGCGCGGCGCTGAGGTGGAGGCCACGCTCGAGGTAGGGCCTTGGCAGATATTGATCGCCACGTCATAGGGTGCCATTCAACTCACGAGACATGGGTTCTAAGTGCCTTGGATGACGAGGCCCCCGCGGATGTTGCTCGCCGCGTCATAGGGTGCCATTTAGTTCACAACCGAAGGTTCAAAGTGCGTTGGATGACGTGGCTAGCAAGATTTGACTGGCTCTAGCTGGAGGTCGCCAAGACGCTGTGCCCGCGCATCAGCGAGTTCTTGCAGGTAACCCTGAACGTGTGCGCGTACGCCGGCACCGGCAACGTGCTCAAGATTCAGGAGCTTATGTCGCGGTGCGGGGAGCACCCGGATCTGGAGGAGGACGACACCGCCGAGGCGGCACCGGGCGCCGAGGGCGCGGCGGCGGGCGGCGCTGAGGACGAGGGGTCCCGCGAGTGGATTGCCGACCCGCAGTCGGTGGCCGCCATGGGCATTGCGCTCATCGCGTCGTCCGAGGAGCTGGGGTCGGACATGGTATGGAAGCCACTCACGGGATGACACGTCGTTGTTGCGTCTGAGCGTCTGACTGACTGCCTTTGTGTGATGTGCGGTGATGTTGCCACGTGCACTAACGGATACGACATCGTTGGCGTGTGTGCATGTCTGACTGACTGCCTGTGTCTGTCTGAGTTTGATTGACTGACTGTCTGCGTCTGACTTAATGCCTGTATGTGGTGTGCTGTGGTCTCACCACGCGCTGCTTCTAACTGATGCTGAGTTCCCTAATCCATGGCGGTGCGTGCGTACGACCACCTGATCCAATATGGCGACCCCGCGGTCCGCAAGGCGTGCCCCATCGGCCTGGCGCTGCTGCACATCTCCAACCCCAAGATGAACGTAACGGACGTGCTGGGGCGTCTCAGTCACGACAGCAACGAGGACACGGCGCAGACCGCCAGCCTCGCTCTGGGCATTGTGGGCGCAGGCACCAACAACGCTCGGCTCGCGGTAGGGACTGATGGATAGCGCTCGCCACGACATAGGATACCACTTTACTGAAGAAACGAGGGTTCAAATGTGTGTGATGACGTGGCGAGCACTATGGTCAGTGCTCGCCACGTCATAGGATGCCCTTTCACTCAACATGTCGTAGAATGCCCTTTAACTCAACATGCGAGGATTCAAATTGCGTGTCATGACGTGGCGAGCACTATCCTTGAGCCCCTAGCTCGCGGCGCAGCTCCGCCAGCTGTCCAGCTACTACTACAAGGAGCCGTCGCTGCTCTTCCTGGTGCGCGTGTCGCAGGGGCTGGTGCACCTTGGGAAGGGTTTGCTGACGCTGTCGCCGGCGCACTCGGTAGGGCAGTGCAGGTTGACCAAAAGTTGACCCGGAGTTGACCCCGGGTTGACCGCGCCTGATTTCAGCGATCGAAGCTCAAATGTGATGAACCGCTTTCAAACCTTTCTATCGATGTCAACTTGCGTCTCCACAATTCGGACCGCTCGCTGCACTCCAACGTTGCGCTGGCGGGGCTGATCATCAACTCGTTCGCCATGCTGGACATGAAGCATACGCTGCTCGGCAAGCACCACTACATGCTGTACTACCTGTTCGTGGCCGCGCAGCCGCGCATGCTCATGACGGTGGACGAGGAGGGCAAGCCTCTGCCGGTGTCCGTGCGCGTCGGCCAGGCGGTAGGGCATGATGGACAGTGCTCGCCACGTTATCAGTCCCTAGATGATTATTACTCGCCACGTCATCATCCGGATTCTGAACCCTCGTTCCTTTAGCCAAATGGCGTTCTGTAACACGGCGAGCACTATTTATCATGATGGATAGTGGCTCGCCAAGTCATCAAACGTATTTTGAACCCTCCTTCCTTGGCATCCTATGACGTGGCGAGCACTTTCCCTCCGGCCCTACTCGGAGGTGGACGTGGTTGGGCAGGCGGGGCGGCCCAAGACCATCACAGGGTTCCAGACGCACACCACGCCGGTGTTGATCTCCGCCGGGGACCGCGCCGAGCTCGCTACGGTAGGGCGGTGCAGATTGACCCCAGGTTGACCCCAGCTTAACCCCATCGTGACCCCAGCTTGACCCTAGATTGACCTCGATTTGACCCAAGCTTGACCCTAGCTTGACACCAGCTTGACCCCATGTTGACCCCATGTTGACCCCGCTTGGTTCCAGCGCTTGAAGCTAAAATTTGATGAACTGCTTTGAAACTTTGCTTTCAAATTCAAGTTGCGGCGCTACACCACGGACAAGTACATTGCCCTGGCCTCCGTGCTCGAGGGGGTTGTCATCCTCAAGAAAAACCCGCTGTTCGTCGACGATGGCGAGGAAGAGAAAAAGTGAGGGAGTGGGTGTGAGAGGGGGTGAGAGAGGGTCAAAAGTGGAGACAGAGAGACAGAGTGCGCGGCAGCGGCTGTGGCGCGTGTGAGGGAGCGGGCGTGAGGGAGAGGGTGAACGAGTGGAGAAAGTGAGACACAGTTTGCGCGTGCGTGTGAGAGAAGGTGACTATCTGTGCGTCTCGTTGAAATAAGCATGCCATTTTCCAAACTACGAGTACGAGTAAATGTAACTAAGGCCTAAAAACAGTTTCAGCGCCAATTTCAGCTATGAGCGCGGTTTCATACCCTATGCTCCTACACCTCTGCGAACAGTCCACGTTACTGTCAGAGCTCCCATTCGCCAGCCAGGAATTTGGTCCTAAACTCTGAGCCTTTGGAGACAACATACACCACAGGGTGCCCCGGGATCACGTGGTTTTCTGATGCTAGTGCTTCTGCCAGGGTGCTGCCCTCGTCAATGAGCACCATGTGCTGATCGCGCGGATCAACCTTGCCCTGATCCTAGGGCCTGACAGATAATGCTTGCCGTGTCATGTCACTCCATCTAACTCAAGAACAGAGGACTACAATGTGGAGGATGACGTGACAGGCATTATGTGTCAGGCCTTACCTTATCCCACTCCCTTTTACCTTGACTGGGTCCCGCCCTGCGGCTTACCCCAGCTTTGTCCAACAGGTCCCCCTCCATGATGTCCGCGGGATAGGCACGCACAGCGTTAGTCTGGTAATATAACTCAAGCCTGTCACGGGTGTAGGCTCCCGCACTGTCCCACTCCAGCGGCGGCGCCCCCTCGCCAAACATGTTATCCAGATGCTCTGTGAAAGTGCTTCGCTCGTCAAACTGCTCTATGACGTCTGTTTGCATGGTGTAGCGCCGCAAGTTGAAGTTGATAGCAAACTCTTGTAACAAGTCTATTTTATTGTGGTTTCAAGCGCTTAACGCCAGGCGCTTTCAATGTGGGTTTGACAGGGTCAGCCTGCACCGCCCTACCATAGATTCTGGGTACACGAAGAGCACCCAATGGGTGATAGCGTCGCCATCTTCAGTGAGCTTGGGCATATACTCTCCAGTGCCCATTATCGGTGGCCCGAACCTGAGCTGGCGTTTGGTGATCTCAGCTAGATACGACGCTACTTTGTTTCTGGAAGCGGTGTCGAGACGTTCCTGCTCCGCGTGCTTCGCCACTCCCTTCTTGGCAGCCTTGAGCCACGGGCTTACAACTACTCCACTTTTCGGCTTGACATGAGCACTTTTTGTTGGCTACACGAGTCCACTTCTCAGCTCGATGTGAGCACTTTTTGTGGGCCAAGTTGGATACTGACGCGTGAGCACTCTTTGTTGGCCAAGTTGGGTGACATCAGTAACTATAGGTGAAACAGTTCAGGTTCAGCTGAAAAGTGGACACAGGCTGTGGCTTCAGTTACAAAAGAATGCCTCATGATGAGCTGAAAACTGGACGAGTGTGAGCCCCTGCCTTGAGCATAACCTCAAGGTCGCGATTGCCAGCGTCCACCGCCAGCCCCCTCTGACACAACCCCATGCACTCCTCGAGCTTCTCGAGTCCGAGAGCACCCTTCGCCGCTCGAAACCAACCCTTCACGTTACCGGGGTTCAGCTTCACCGCCGCCTGCCCATCATCGAGCGCTCTCCGCAGGTTGCCCAAGAGCCAGGGGCTAACACCGGTTCCAAGTCAGCTCAACTTGAGCTGTATTAGCCCCAATCGCAACCCGACTTAAACCATACACGTGTCCCGAAGGTGCTCAAGTTGAGCTCTAACGTGAACGAGGGTACGCCCCTGCCAAGAGCAGCGCGCAGTGGGCTCGGTTGCTGTGGATCGCTGAATTGAGTTTCGGGTCATCTACCTTCTCCATCAGAGCCAGCGTGTACTGCTCCACAGCCAGGGGCTTACACTCGTTCCCATTTCCGCTCGTCTTGAGCTCACATTGTCCCCCACATAACTCAACCTAACCCGTGGATGTGTCCCGAAGGTGCTCAAGTTGAGCTCTAACGTGAGCGATGTGTTCCCGAAGGTCCTCAAGTTGAGCTCTGAAGTGAGCGAGTGTAGCCCCTGCCCACAGCCTTGCGCACGTATATTTTGTTCGCCTTATACTTGAGCGCGTCGTTTCCCTTGGACTTAAAGTCTTCTACACGCTCCTCGGGCGTCGTGTCGTACTTGAGGGACTGCAGCGCCGCAAAGCAGGGGCTTACACTCGTCCACTTCTCAGCTCAACGGAAGCACCTTTTGTGGACTGCACACCTCCACTTCTCAGTATGTCGTGAGCATTTGGGCCGGGTTGTGTATTTCATTGGCAAAACGGCTCAACTTGAGCTGGGAAGTGGACGCTAGCTGTGGCTTCAATGACCAAAGCTGGCTCAGGTTGAGCTGAGATGTGGACGAGTGTAAGGCCCTGCCGCAAAGTCGGCGCAGTTGTCCTCGTTGATCCAATCCTCGGTGCCGTCCCAGAAGAGCGCGGGTAGCAGCTCGCCATCAGCGTCGCAGCCGCTGGGCACATCGCCACCACCAGCCTCAGCCGGAGACGCAGGGGGTTCCATACCAGCTGCTTGGGATCCCTCGATGCGCAAGCACGTTGTGGCTATAGCGGCACCGCCATCGCCATAGCCTGCCCTCCGTCAGAATGTCGAGCTCGGTCCCAGGCGCAGGCGGCTGCCAGGGTTTAGGTTTAGGTTTTAGGGTTTGTGAAAGTGACAGCTGGCAACTCCAGCGGGTCTCCCGAGACGTTGCCTAACCCAGCTGCGTCCACTTCAATTTGGCGGGCTGCCTCGATGCTGACCGCTCGACTGCAGGGACACATAGGGACGCCAACCCGTGCCAGCCGCGCGCTTCACCGCCGCTCTCGGGTGCGTTCTTGGAAATCCACCTGCCAAGGCCAGCTTAATTTAAGGTTTTTAGGTTTTAGGGTTCGTCGCGTCGGGAAACTGCCCTCTCTTGTCCGGGTGCTCGCCCCGCGCTGTTTCCGGGGAGGGATGGGGCGCGGGCATGTGTGAATCGGGGGGGGGTGGGGTGATGCCGCATCGCCGCTCGCTGACCCCGAACGTTCCCCGCTCCCCTGTACTCCCCGCATCCGTGGCTCCATTTTACTTTGTACAGGAACCATCCACTGCGTTGCCATCGCGTCGGTCTCGGGCGCGGCCAAGGATGCCGATGTTACCGTCCGCGGCTTCAGGTGGCGGCGAGGAACCATTCCCGATATTTGCCGGCGACAAGGATCTTCCTCCGCTGGTGGAGGAGAAGGTGCGAGTCAGGGGTGCGCAGTCGATGAGGTAGGGCCTGGCAGAATTTGCTGGTTTGTCACTCACACATCATGAACCTTCACTGTTTGAGTTGAACTGCATCCTATGACGTGGCAAGCAAAATCTGCCAGGCCGTACCATGAGGATGGTGAAGCCGCCTGATATGGACGAGCTGTGGCAGTGGTACGAAGAGGTGGGCAGTAAGGAGGCTGACCCGTCTTGGTAGGGGGGTGCAGGTTGGAACCCTTGTTTGCAGGCACGGAATAAGACGTGCTGCGCCTCGGTTCTCTGACTCAATGCCCGTGTATACTCTGTGATCCTACCACGTGCTAACGTATTGAAAGCGCTAGGTTTCATCAGCGCTTGAAGCTAAAATACGACAAACTGCTTCAAAACCTTGCTTTTAAAATCAACTTGCGGCGCTACGTCCTGGGGCGAGATGTGGGATACGTCGCGCGCGTTGGCCAGCCTTGTTGCAGGAGGAGATGAGGGGCTCCCCGCGGTGGATTCCAAGTTACCAACGACGAGAGGGAAACGGATCGCCGAGGTCGGTGCTGGGCTAGGGCTCGTGGGCTTGTCGGTGGAGCCTGGCAGATATAGCTCGCCACGTCGTCCAACGCACTCTGAACCATCGTTTCTTGAGTCAGACGGTGGCAGATATTGCCCGCCACGTCATTCCACGCACTCTGAACCCTCGTTTCTTGAGGGAGATGAGGCCTGGCAGGTAATGCTTGCCACGACATCCAACGCACTCTTGACCATCATGTCTGGAGTCAAACAGCACGCTATGACATGGTGAGCAATATCAGCCAGGCCCTACTTGTCGGCGGCTCAGTTTGGCAGCGCACTCTCGGTGCTGCTGCTGGACAGGGAGCCCCTCGCACTGCACTGCGCGCTCTCCTCCGCGGCATGCAACGGCCTCGAGGTTGTAGCGTGCGAAGAGCTGTGGACGAGCGGTGGAGGAGAAGGGGTGGCCAAGGTAGGGCCTCAAGATGATGCCTGCCACGTGATCCTCCACATTGTAGACCCTCGGTTCTTAAAGTCAGTGTCCGCGTTACTATTAACGCTGATCTCCTCGAAATCGAGGGTCTAATTACTCAAAGATCGCGTCCCGGTCAGACAGTCGGCTAGTCGGTCGGTGGGATTATCGAGACGGACAGTTCTGATTGGTCGAACGACCGACACCATGTGTTCGATAGAATCCCGACACTGAGATTAAACTAAATTTACTAATATGACGCGAGCGTTATCTGTCAGGCCCTAGACTAAGATTGCAGCCAGCGTGTACGACTGGGGTACACCTCAAACGCCGGGCAAGAGCCACGATATGGTGTTGGGTGGGGCCTAACAGATAATGCCTGCCACGTCATCCTCCACATTGAAGACCCTCGCTTCTCGACTTAATCGGAATCACATGATGCGGCGAGCACTTTTTCTGCCGGGCCCTAGTGCTGACAAATAATGCCTGCCACGTCATCGTCCACATTGTAGACCCTCACTTCTGTAATTAAATGGAAGCACATGACGTGGCGAGCAGAATCCATCGGTCCCTAGTGTTGGGCGCTGACTGCCTGTACGACCCGGGCACCGCAGCCTCATTGGCGCGAGCGTGCAGTTCCCTCCTGGAAGGCAAAGGTCACGTCATTATAGCGGTAGGGACTGATGGATAGTGCTCGCCACGTCATAGGATGCCGTCTAACTCAAGAAACGAGGGTCCAAAAGCCGTTTAGGGTAGGGACTGATGGATAGTGTTCGCCACGTCATAGAATGCCATTTGACTCATGAAACGATGGTTCAAAATGCGTTTGATGACGTGTCGAGCACTATCCATCAGTCCCTGATTGGCGGAGCCCTCGAAGGAGCGGGCGTTGGGGTGCCGCGAGGCGTTCATGGTAGGCTGGTGCAGGTTGAGACCATGATGAAACCAGTGCTGAATGCGACTGGTTCCAGCGCTTGAAACCAAAATGTGGAGAACTGCTATCAAACTTTGCTTTCAATTTCAACTTGCGCCGCTACATCATGTCAGCCGCGACCGCAGCGGGAGCGGCGAGAGCCGAAGTGATCGAGCTGCCCTCAGCAGCGGCCGCTTGCGCTGGACCCACGGGCTGCGTGCTCGTGGTTGCTACTTTCGGAAACTAGGTCGCATGCAAAGCTTACTAGAACTATTTAGCTACGGCGCCCTATGATACGACGATAATAGTATACTTAACGATCTCTGAGAGAAGTGCTTTTCGACTGATTCCGCGGCGCCGCACCCTAAACCTTAGGCGCTGGGGTTTCTACAGGTGATACCGCCATCAACGTCAAGATCTAACGTCGGTTGAACCTGGATCCGACGCTTCTTAACGGGTGGAACCAGGAAATCGGCTGCTGCTCCCGACAACGCCTTGCCCGCCCCCGACCTCGCCGCCGACTCCGCTCTCGACCAATTCCCCGACCCCACTCCCGACCCACTCTTGGAAGCCTTCTTCCCTGCTTCAGCCGCCGCCATGCCCACCGCTGCCACCGACCTCGCCCCCAATCCCGCATTGGAAGGCGTCTTCCTTGCTTTACCCGCCCCCTGAGCCACCGCCGCCGCCGCCGCCACCGCCGCCACCCCCTTCACCGACCCCGCCCCCGCTCCCGACCCGCCCTTGGACGGCGTCTTTCCCGCTTTCCCCGCCGCCGCCTTCTTTCCCGCCGCCGACTTCGCCCACTTTGTCGGCGACGTCGTCGGCCGCTTCGCCGCTGTCTGCGCAGGCGGAGGAGCAGGCTGGCTAGCGTCGACGGCGACGGTGCGGCGACGGTGTGGCGACGGTTTCACGTCCAAGGCGGCGATCTCAGCGCCGTTTGAAGGCCGCATGCAGAACATCTTTTCGTCTTCCTCGTCGTCGGTGTCTCCGTCCCCGCCGCCTTCGTCTGACCCCGGCTCCTCGGCGTAGCGGCGCTAGTTGATTTAAAGCAACACTTGAGAGCAGTTTATGATTATTACCCAGCGATGAATAGGCTGGTCTGGGTATATCGCCTGGGTGAAATGCCCATACAAAGTTGCGGACGAAGCGTCAGCGCTCCGCGCGAGAAAGCGAGCGTCAGGTTCAATGCCCATACAGGGTTGCGGACAAAGCGTCAGCGCTCGGCGCGGGAAATGATGTACCGAAATCGGCCTATTCATAGGCGCTTTTAACAAGGGTTTTGATACTGTTAAGCTGCACCGCCCTACCTCGGCGGCACTGTCCACCCAATACGGAAGATCCTTGGTTTTGCGACGAGACGGTGAGGGTCGACCGGGAGAGGGTCGACCGGGAGAGGGTCGACCGTCGTGGCGATGCTGGCGGATCGCCAACATGCCCGTGCCCTTCCCCGGATGTAGCGGCGCAATTCGAAATTGAAAGCAGAGGATGAAAGCGGTTCATCATATTTTAGCTACAAAGTGCTGTAATGAAGACTGAACCCGGGTCAACCTTGGGTCAATCTGGAGTCAACCTGTGGTCAACCTGGGGTCAACATGGGGTCAACCTGGGGTCAACATGGGGTCAACCTGGGGTCAACCTGCACCGCCCTACCCGGAGACCTTCCCGGAGACGACACGTCCAGCAGCGCGCCGGCGCGCAGCGCGGCGGCGGCCCGCAGCGTCACACGGTGCGAGCACATCAGCGCACTCTCGCGCTGCACAGCCGCCGTGAGACGCTCCCCGGCAGAATCGTCGACGGCAACGCCCAACCTTCCACTAGGGACTGCTGTATGGTGCTCGCTACGTCATATGATGTAGTTTAAATCAAGAAACGAGCGTACAAGATGTGTTTGATGACGTGGGGAGCACTATGCATCAGTTTCTACCTTCCACTGCTTTGATATGCGGCGCGCACGGCATCCTCGAACGTTCCAGCTTCTGCACCAACACCGCAAGTAGACGGAGTCCAGATGGCGGCGGAGGTGAGGGACAACAGCGCGGCGTTAGCTCCAGAGTGTAGCGGCGCAAGTTGAATCTGAAAGCAAAATTTGAAAGCGGTTCATCATGTTTTAGTGTCCAGAGATTAGTTCCAGGCGATTTCAACTCGGTTTCATCGGGTCAACCAGCATCGCCCCACCAGAGAGCATGTTGCCCAACGCTGTACATGACAGCTTCCTGGATCCACCGTTGCCAACCATCATCACCGCGGCGTCAAGCGTTCGAGCTACCAAGTTGTAGAGGCGAAAGTTGAGATTGAAAGCAAAGTGTGAAAGCGGTTCATCATATTTTAGCTTGAAAAGCGCTAAATTCAAGCGCAGTCAACCCGGGGTCAACATGGGGTTGACCTGCATCGCCCTACCAAGCCGCCCAGACGCGTGCAGTCGTTACTCGTCGCCGCTACCGCCTGGCTGCCTCGCTCCATCTTCAGACTCTCGCCGCGAGCGTTTGCGACAGCACCACGCACGTGTGACGCAAGCAGGCACAGTGCCACAGCGGTGGCTGTGGAAGCGGCTGGTGCCGAGACAGGATCAGCGGCGGATGAGACGACATGCATCACATCCGCAATCATGGACAGCGCAGCGTCGCCACCGTTGCACTCGAGTGACAGCTTGTGCGCGGTTTGCAACAGCCCCGCCCTTTGCGCCTGCTCCGTTGACAGCCCTCCAACGCTCACACTAGTCATCTGCTCCTGCGAAGTCTCCTCGCGAGCGAGCTGCAGCAACTCGCCTCCTCCTCCTCCTCCCCCCCCACTTTCTCCTCCTCCTGCCCCAATGTTGTAGCCATGGGAACCGACATCTGCAAAATCTTCTGCATGTCCCCATAGCGCGGCCGAAGCGTGGGCAGTGACGAGCATAGGTGTGCATGCGGCGGCCGTGGCGGTGGGCAACCCCAGAAGCAACGTGGCAGCGAGAGCCAGGGCTGGCACTGCAGCCCGGAGCGCCGCGCACTCCGTCGCGCGCGCCGTGACCCATTGAAGCACAGCCAGCCGCCTGTGAGACGAGCTCTCGCTCTCCCGTCCTGAAATCCCTGCGTCTTCAGCATTGGTGCCGCTGCCGCCGTCGCGTCTGCCTACGTCCCACGCTTCCAGCTGAAGAGCCGAGGCGGCCAGGGCACTCATCACAGACGCCTCCATCGCGGGAGAAGCCGGCGCCTGTGCCGCGGCGGTGCACAGCTCGAAGCATCCCGCAACAATCGCCGCGCGGGTGCCCGCCGACGTCTCCGCCCACCTCCCACAACTCCGCTCCCTCCTTTCTCCAGTGTGGGCGGCGCCGTTCCGAGGGGCACCGAAGCGCTCCGCCAGCATCTGATAGCGGCTGGGCGGAGCGCCGCGCGAGCTGGCCACTGGAATGCCAACGTTGGAAGAGCTCGTGGGTGCCAGGCTGTAGCGGCGCAAGTTGAAATTGAAAGCAAAGTTAAAGCAAAATTGAAGCAAAATTGAAAGCAGTCTATCACACTTTAGTTTCCAAGCGCCTGTATGCCGGCGCTGCCAACATGGGGTTCATCGGGTCAACCTGCACCGCCCTACCAGGCGTTCTGCGAGCGTCAACGACTTGCGCAGAATACCCCGACTCACCAACTCCCTCAGAACCACACCTGGGTCAGTGGCCGAAACACATCCTGTCTTGTGCGTGTTACGCCCGACGGCTGCAGACACGGCAGCAGCTGCGCGCGCTAAGATACCCGCCTGCACCTGTGGCTCAACGTCGGGCACGTCCTTGCTGTAGTGGCGCAACTCAAAATTCAAGCAAATATTGAACACAGTTCATCATATTACATTTTCAAGCGCTTTATAGTTCCAGGCGCTTTCGACCTGGGTTTCATCGCTTCAACCTTTACCGCCTTACGTTGCTGGTGCGCATGGTGTGTGCCGTCAACGGCCGCCGGGGCTCATCTTCCGCGAGGACACACTCAACGGCGGAGAGCCAGGTGTTCACCTGGGCATAGGGCCTGACAGATAATATAATGTCTGCCACGTCAGCTTCCACATTGTAGACCTTGAGCTGAATGTGGGTGTCTTGAGCTGAATGGAATCTGATGATGCGGCGAGCATTGTCTCTCAGGCCCTACCTGGACACGAGGCAACCGTGATGTAGCCACCACAAACGCCGCGTCATTGCCCGCGTCGGTGCCGCGCTGCAACGCCAATAGGTGTGACAGGCGGTGCAGCAGCGCACGGCGGATGTCAGCAGTTGGCACTCCAAGGTCAACCCCGCCCCAGCCTTCGGCGCAGACGCTGCCGCGCTCCACCACGTCCCGACTGTGCGTGGCACTGATGCACGACTGCAGCATGTTGGCCAGGATTGAGTGGCGCAAGTTCATTGAAAGCAACTGTTGATGGCAGTTTATCATGTTTTTTGTCTCAGGCGCCTAAACCAGCGCTTTCAACATGGGGATCAACTGGTTTCAACCTGCACCGCCCTACTAGGACGGTCATTACGGCAGCAGCCATGAGATAGCCCCACTTCTGAGTTGCGCCACCACCACCATCAGATGATGACGCTTTGGGCTTCCCGGCTCCGACGTCCAGCCCTGCATCCGCCTCGCCAACCCACACGCCGTTTTCCTGTGACATCACCCCCAGCTCCACGCCACCGTTGATCACGCGCGCCCTGAACTCAGCCGGATCCACGTACGCCGTGAGCCAGGGGCTTACACTCGTCCACTTTTCGGCTTGACGTGAGGCCTTGTTGAGGGATTCGTGGGATGGTCATAGTGGTTATAGTGTCAAAATTGGCTCAGGTTGAGCTGAGAAGTGGACGAGTGGAAGCCCCTACCGTGAGCACCATATCAGCGTGAACGAGCGCAGCCGCGGCGTCAATGGGTAGCCTCTCGCCCATGGGGATGCTTACATGGCTCCTCACCGTGCACACGGGAGGAGCCCCACGGATCGCGTGCATCCCACGACCAGGGACTTACGCTGGTCCACTTTTCGGCTAAACGTGAGCACTGTTTAGGGATACCGGGGTTGGTTTGGGTGGATTCAGTGACAAAGCAGCTCAGGTTGAGTTGACAAGTGGACGAATGTAAGCCCCTGCCCACGACCACAGACAGCGTGGCGCCAGGTGAGCGCTTGCGCCGCCAGCCGCGGCGCCAGCCATCCATCGCGCACGGCGGAGAGGTCAGAGGATGTGAGGTGGGGCGCAGCCGCGATCACCACCGCCGCCAACGACCAGGGACTGATTGATCATGCTCGCCACGTCATCAAGCGCATGTCTATCCCTCGTTTCTTGAGTTAAACGACACCCTTTGACTTGGCGAGCACTATCGATCAGTCCCTACTAACGACACCACCAGCCGGTTGGCGGAAGTTGCTTCGCTCTCCGTGTGCTCCTCCGTGGACATCTCGGAGGCCTGCGGAGTCGACACCTTTGCGGATGACACGGCGTGCAGCGCCCATCGCACGGCCAGCTGCACACCCGCCGGCGACAGCGGCTGCTCCGGCGCCAGGGGCTTACACGCATCCACTTTTCGGCTCACCTTAAGCGCTGTTATGGGATTGGTTATGTGGCGTGAGTGCGTCAGTACACGTGTCAGGTTGAGCTGAGAGGTGGACGAGTGTAAGCCCTCACCAGGCGCGCTCAGCACCGCGTGGAGCAGGTCGAGGCCCACGGCGCGTGCCCGGACAGCGCCTCGGAGTTTCTGCTCGAGGACGCCGCACAGCTCATCGCGGCGGTTGTCGTCAGCGGACGCCGCGCGCGCGAGCGCTCCTCCGACCGTAGATTAGGGGCTTCCACTCGTTCACATCTCGGCTTATCGTAAGCAATCTTTGTGGCGTACGCTGGGTTACATCAG
>Ga0307488_10000853_pt1 | contig 25448 bp, 21 predicted proteins | sample SB02metaG_FD_202248 | JGI IMG/M metagenome (GOLD analysis project Ga0307488, IMG submission 202248) | Sea-ice brine microbial communities from Beaufort Sea near Barrow, Alaska, United States - SB 0.2 | ecosystem: Environmental > Aquatic > Marine > Coastal | place: USA: Alaska | collected... | reverse complement strand
GGGTAAACTCTGCCGCACCACTGCCATCCAGATGAAAATGGGCATGACGGGTGGCGGCGCAGTTAGGGATCATGGTGACAGGCAATGAAGCAGCATGAGTGGGCAGTGACATGATTTTCACATCTACCACTGTGGTCAGACCGCCCAAACCCTGAGCACCTATACCCAGATCATTTACTTTTTTGAAAATATCCAGACGCAGCTTCTCTTCGGTCGTTTTTGCACCTCTGTCCATCAGCTCCTGAATATCCACCGGATCCATCAGGCTTTCTTTGGCCAGTACCGCAGATTTTTCCGCCGTGCCACCAATGCCTATACCCAACATACCAGGAGGACACCAGCCCGCGCCCATAGTGGGCAACGTTTTTACCACCCAATCAGCGATGCTGTCATTGGGATTGAGCATAACCATTTTTGACTTATTTTCTGAACCGCCACCTTTGGCCGCAATCATCACGTCAATCTGATCACCCGCTACCGTGTCTATGTGCACTACGGCTGGGGTATTATCTTTGGTGTTTTTACGGCTGCCGGCAGGATCAGAGACGATTGAAGCGCGCAATGGATTGTCTTTATTGCCATAGGCACGCCTTGTACCTTCATCCACCATTTGCTGCACAGTCATATCAGTTTTGTCCCACTGCACGGCCATGCCCAGTTTGACAAAACAGGTCACTATACCTGTGTCCTGGCAAAGGGGACGTTTACCTTCAGCTGACATACGAGAGTTAATAAGAATTTGCGCCATGGCATCTTTGGCCGCCTGACTTTGTTCTTTTAAATACGCTTTTTCTACTGCTTTGATATAATCTAGCGGGTGGTAATAAGAGATAAATTGCAATGAGTCTTCAATACTATCGATAAAGTCCTGCTGACGGATAACAGTCATAGTTGCCTCTTTAATATGATCACAATGTGACGACAAATGTCGTTCGTTATTGGCCGCTATGGTAACCTGCAAAGCTCAATTGCTCCATGACAAATCACCTGGGTGGCCCATGAAAGTCATCCGCAAACAAAATAAGAACAATAGCGAAAGCCTAATTCGATGAATAACCCAGTATCAAGCGAACTCACCATCACCCCATTATCCTTGCCGGCTCATTATGATATGGCTACATTATTTAGCCATTACGCTAGTCAGGATTGGGCGATGTTACTCGATTCGGCCAACAGCCAACACCAAGACGGCCGGTTTGATCTGATGGTAGCCACGCCTGCTGCTACCATTATAACAACAGGCGATACCAGTGCCATCTGGTATCGCCTGGATGATAGGCGCCTTAACAGCAGGGTTGATCCCCTTGTCCTGTTACAACAACTCGTAGATGAATATATTCCCCAGCCAAATTGTGACAAAAATGCGCCTGGTGCCGAGTTCCTCCACTTGCCCTTTAAGGCGGGTGCCATGGGCTATTTAGGTTATGATCTGGGCCGGCGTTTTGAAACCTTCCCCGATTTGGCCGATGCCCATCTGCGCGCCCCCGACATGGCCTTTGGAATTTATACCTGGTCCGTGATCAAAGATAATCAAAACGGGATGTTTTATTATTGCTCCGTCGACTCAACTACCGGCCCCGGCGCAGAGGCTATAAACGCCCTGGCACATAGTACACCCAGCCTGGGGGACTTCGCCTTGCTCGGTCCCTGGCAAGCCAATATGAGCCAGACAGAATATATGCAAAAACTGCAGTGTATAAGTGACTATTTACGGGCCGGAGATTGTTATCAGGTAAACCTCGCCCAGCGTTTTGCAGCCCACTATACGGGTGACGAGTATCAGGCTTACCTGCGTTTGCGCTCGGCCAATCAGGCCCCCTTTTCCGCCTTTTTACGCATCAAGGACAATGTGATCTTAAGTATTTCACCGGAACGCTTTTTAGCCGTCAACGGTGATAAAGTACAATCCAAACCGATTAAAGGCACCCGCCCGCGCTCTGCAGATCCTGTTTGCGACCAGGCGAATATAGATGCACTGCTGGCCTCCGAAAAAGATCAGGCAGAAAATTTGATGATAGTTGACTTGTTACGCAATGACTTAAGCAAAAGTTGCCAGCCAGACTCAGTAGACGTACCACAACTGTTTCAAATTGAAAGTTTTGCCGCTGTGCACCATTTAGTTAGTACCGTAACCGGTACCCTGGCACAAAATTGCACCCCCATAGATTTATTGCGCGGTGCTTTCCCCGGGGGGTCGATAACAGGCGCCCCAAAAATCCGTGCCATGGAAATCATTGAAGAACTTGAACCCCACAGGCGCAATATATATTGCGGCAGTATCGGTTACCTGGGGGTAAATCGGGATATGGATAGCAGTATTTGCATTCGCACCTTATTATGTGAAGACAATAATATTTATTGTTGGGCCGGTGGCGGCATAGTCATGGACTCAGTTGCCCATGAGGAATATCAGGAGAGTCTGGATAAAGTATGCAAGATTTTACCCATACTGAGCCAGTAACAGATGATAAATAATGACTAAATCCGAGTTTTTGGCCCGCTTCCATCATGCCCGTGTAATCTCCCCCGAGCGAGATTACCCCCTCAAAACCGCCGGCAGACCCGCGGCTGTGTTACTGCCCATCACTGAGCATAAAGGGGTATTAAGCATGTTGTTTACCCTGCGTGCCCGACATCTTAAACACCATGGGGGGCAAGTGAGTTTCCCAGGCGGGAAACAGGAACCATATGACCACAATTTGCTCGCTACCGCATTACGGGAAACCGAGGAAGAAATTGGACTGGCCAGTGAAACCATAGACATTATCGGCAACCTCCCCCGCTATCGTACGGTAAGCCGTTTTGATGTGATGCCCTTTATCGGCTTTGTGCAACAACCTATGCACCTCAAACTGGATGCCAATGAAGTGGAACTGATATTTGAAGTCCCCCTGAGCTTTCTGTGCGAACGGCGCAATCATTTCATTCACTGGGTGACACGTAACAAGGTGCAATATCCGGTGTACTTTATGAACTGGCATGGCAAAGTTATCTGGGGGGCTACCGCGGCTTTTGTGCGCACCTTGTCAAACCATATTTATTAGTGCGCCACAGATATACTGAGGTTTGTGCAAACGCCGTACAGTTGCAATAAATCTTTACATCACCCCTACTAAAGTATTCCCGTCAATGAGTTGTTCAACCTCGCGCAAACCTGCACAATCCACCACTGAGTTAACAATTAATTAGCATCCTATTTATGATCAGCGTTTTTGATATGTTCAGTGTGGGTATTGGCCCATCAAGTTCCCATACAGTGGGACCCATGCGCGCCGCCAAAGAGTTTTGCCAGCGTCTTAAAGCAGAGAATTTGTTCGAGCAAACAACCCAAGTGCGCGCCGAATTATTTGGCTCTTTAGGGCAAACAGGCAAAGGCCATGGCACAGGTAAAGCTGTTATCCTCGGCTTGCTCGGTTATGCCCCGGAGAGCATAGATACCAGTACTGTAGATAAAATGTTAGCCACAGTACATAACACCCAAACCCTGTTGCTTGACAACGAGAAAACGGTGCGCTTTGCTGCTAAAGACGCCATCATCTTCCATCGCCGCAAAACCTTGCCTCATCACGCCAATGGCATGACCATACATGCCTTAAACGGCAGCGAAATCATCGCTTCCCATTCTTATTATTCTATCGGTGGCGGGTTTATTATCCGCGAGGAAGATTTTCTCTCGCAAAAAACGGCCGCCCTGAATTTGGTGGAAAAACCCGTACCCTTTGCCTTTTCAAGCGCGGATCAGCTGGTCAGTTTATGCAAAGAAAATGGGTTTAGCATCAGTTCGTTAATGTTTAAAAATGAACAAGTGTTCCAGCCCAAAAAAGACATCGCAGAAAAACTCTGGCATATCTGGCAAGTGATGCAAGAATGTATACAAACAGGCATACGTACCGAAGGTATCCTGCCAGGTGGCCTTAAAGTGACCCGCCGCGCACCAGGTTTGCATCGGCGCCTGCAAAATGAAAAAAATGCCGATCCTATGGTCGCCATGGATTGGGTTAACTTGTTCGCCATGGCAGTCAATGAAGAAAACGCCGCTGGCGGCAGAGTCGTCACCGCCCCGACTAACGGCGCCGCAGGGATCTTGCCCGCAGTACTGTGTTACTTCGACAAGTTCGTGCGCCCAGTAGATGAAGACATAGTCTGTCGCTACCTGCTTACCGCGGCAGCTATTGGCATATTGTACAAGAAAAACGCCTCAATCTCCGGTGCCGAAGTCGGCTGCCAGGGCGAGGTTGGCGTAGCCTGTTCTATGGCAGCCGGTGCCCTGACTGAAATACTCGGGGGCACGGTGGGCGAAGTGGAAAATGCCGCTGAAATTGGTATGGAACATAATTTGGGCCTCACCTGCGATCCTGTCGGTGGCCTGGTTCAGGTACCGTGCATAGAGCGTAATGCCATGGGTTCCATTAAGGCTATCAACGCTTCACGACTAGCCTTACGCGGTAGCGGTGATCACAAGGTTTCACTGGATAAAGTGATCAAAACCATGTGGGAAACAGGTAATGATATGAAATCAAAATACAAAGAAACAGCCCGGGGCGGTTTGGCGGTCAACATAATCGAATGCTGAAACCGCGCTTAAGTGCACGACCGTGACCGCCAACAACAAAAAAGAGGCAAATAATTGCCTCTTTTTTGTTGTTCGTTGCTCAGTTTATTTAACCGGTAAAGTCAAACCTTTAAACATTTTCTCAACTTCCTCATTATTTTTTTGCATCATAGCTTTTTCAACCACAGGCTTGGTTAAATGTGGGGCGAAGCGTTCAATAAAGTCATACATGTAACTGCGTAAGAACGATCCTTTGCGGAAACCAATTTTAGTGGTGCTGTATTCAAACAAATGACTGGCATCAATTTTAACCAAATCCCCATCCAGCTTATCATCCACGGCCATAGAGGCAATCACGCCAATACCCACGCCCAGACGCACATAGGTTTTGATGACATCGGCATCCGTAGCGGTAAATACTATCTTAGGCTCTAAACCGGCCCGGCTAAACGCCTGGTCAAGTTCTGAACGTCCGGTAAAACCAAATACATAAGTCACCAAAGAATACTGGGCAATATCTTCTATGGTAATAGAGGTGCTTTTTGCTAGGGGATGATCACGGTTAACAATGATACTGCGATTCCAGTGGTAACAGGGCAACATCACTAAATCGTTATATAAATGTAGGGCTTCGGTGGCGATGGCAAAATCTGCTTCTCCTTTGGCCGCCAAATCGCTTATCTGTGAAGGCGTACCCTGATGCATATGCAATGACACCTTAGGGTACTTATGCATAAACCCCTTTATCACATCCGGTAGCGCATAGCGGGCTTGAGTATGGGTAGTGGCGATATTGAGTTTGCCTTGATCCGGCAAGGTATGTTCTCGGGAGACAGCCTTAATACTTTCAACCTTGGCTAAAATTTCCCGAGAGATGTTTATCACATCTTGTCCGGCATCGGTAACATGGGTAAGGTGTTTGCCGCTTCGTCCAAAAATCTGCACACCCAGTTCGTCTTCCAACATACGCACTTGTTTGCTTATTCCCGGTTGTGATGTGTATAAACTTTCGGCTGTTGCCGACACATTAAGATTATTGTTGAGGACTTCAACAATGTAACGAAGCTGTTGTAATTTCATGGCAAAGCCTTGATTGTTATATTTAGAGATGTATATATATTAATTTCTTATATACCGGGAGGGGAATTAATGCCATGAATTTTTAAATTTATTTAGAAATTCATGGCATTACGCCTTTTCCATTAATAATGTGACGTGCTTAATAAATCGTTGTAAATTAGAGGATACTATAATTTTATGCTGGTGTATCCGCGTACCGGCAAACACCCTGGTTTTATATGAATAACAACAATGGTCAAATTGACTTCGCTACAGTACTGGCTTCAGCCGTACATGATATGAAAAATTCCTTATCTCTGCTGACCCAATCAATCGAAAGTTTGGGGCATACCTTACCGGCTGAAGACACCGAGTCAGGGGAATATTTGGCCTCAGCCCATTATGAAGCCTCCCGTCTCAACACCGGTCTTATGCAGTTATTGTCACTCTATCGGGCGGGAATAGATAGCTTGCCATTAAATGTAGATGAACACTATGTAGAAGATGTAGTGGATGAAATACTCGCAGCCAACGAAAATTATATGACTCACAAAAACATCACACTGGATGTAGTGCAAGAGCCCGACTTAGTCGGATACTTCGACGCAGACTTGATCTGTTTGTTACTGAACGACATGCTGATAAATTCAATGCGCTACAGTAACCATAAAATATTGCTGCACGTTTTTAAACAAAACCATTATTTGGTTTTTCAGGTAGAAGATGACGGCCCAGGTTACCCGCAAAATATGCTGGACGTCAATACTATCACTATGCAGAACTATAATATCAGTCAAGGCAGAACCGGACTTGGCTTGTTTTTTGCTAAATTAATTGCTCAGGCACATACCGCTCACAATAAAGCAGGATCGATATCCTTAGCCAATGGGGGCGCATTGGGCGGCAGTGTCTTTACCTTAAAATTACCTATATAGCCAAATTCTGTGGCTACATATAACAAATAGTGGGTGTTGCACAGTGACTACACCGACAAATATTGCCCGTGAGATAAGATAGAGACATGACTTTTCCGATCATAATAGTATTAATAGTATGCCTGATGGTCATAGCAATAATTGTTAATGCTGTGCAACAGCACCGGAACAAGGTGGAAGGAAAAAAACGCGCCGAAGTTAACAAACAAAAAAAAGTAGCGGATGAAACCGAAAACATTTTAATGGCAACCGAGCATATCCCTGTTACCCAGCATTTCCAGTTTATCCTGCAACAACGTATACTCAACGCTCTGAAAATTATGGCACAGGTCAATCCTACCCTGTTGGATATAAACACTAAGGTGCAAAACGCTGCCATAAAATTAACCACCTATGCGGTTACACAGGACGCGCCCTCGCAAGATACCTTTTCACTGCCCAGTAATGACAAGCAAGTCATTCAATTTATAAAATCCATAAAAAAAATGCGCAGTTTATTGCGTTCTGAATATTCTAAAGGCCGGGTAGATAGCAGTGCATTTATGCTTGAAGATAAGTATCTGGAACGTTTGCAATTACGCGCCAATGTGGAAACCTTGATGCGCCGAGGCGATGGCGCACTCAAAGCCAAACAAATGGGTTCGGCTCGTCAATGTATAGAAAAAGCCATAGCGGCACTGGCAACTCAATCACAGCCTGACGAATATATCCTGATGCGCAAACAGCAACTTGAAGAACAACTACACGATATCCAAAAAAGCTTGAAATCGGCCAACACCGACGATGTAAAAAAACGTAAAGAATCGGAACGTAATGAACTCGATGAACTGTTTTGTGAAAAGAAAAAGTGGTGATGCAAAATAATCAAGGGAGACGGGTATAACCCAAAGCCATTGGCGTTGCAGTTAGGCGGCAAAGGAACTCAGCCCCATGAGCTTAGATGATCTAAGTGCAACGCGGTTGGCGATAGAAATGAGTGAGTGCAGCCAACAACGCTGCTGCTTTAAGGGCGACGGGTTTAGTGACTCACTACCCAGTCCCAAAGGGCCTGAGCCGATACAGACATATTACTGCGGGTTTTTTTGATCATACCCACCCGTTTGCTCAATTCGGCATTTTGAATAGGCAAGCACACCAAACCTAGGCGGGACATTTGCACCCGGCACAAACCCGGTACCACCGACACCCCCAATCCATGTTCCACAAACTGCCCAAGGGTAGCAAGCTGGGACGCTTCAGCTACGATATTAAGACTAAAACCCAATTGTTCACAATAATCATCCACCCAGCCACGTATGGCAGAGCCCCGGTTCATCGCCACAAAAGGACGGGCGTTTAGCTGTTGCCAGTGAAGATGATCATGCCTCGCCAGGGGACTATTAGCCGGTAATACGGCGATAAACTCATCAGTGAACATAGGATGAAAATCGATGCCGTCCAATTGTTCTGTTTCAAAGGTAAAACCCAGTTCCACTCTGCCCTGGGACACAGATTTAATCACCTGCTCCATGACGATGTCTGCCACACTGATTTTAATATTGGCAAATTGCGACTGGAACTGACGCAAGATCTCCGGTAACTGCCCCACGGCAAATGATGGCATAGCGGCAATAGACAATTTGCCCCGCCCCATGGAAAACACATTTTGTAAGTCGCTAAAGGCGTCATCCCAGTCATTAAGTAAGCGCAGCGCCACCGGCAAAAACTCTCTTCCTTCCGGGGTTAGCTGCACTTTGCGTGTCGTGCGAGAAAACAATGCGCCCCCAATCTGTCCTTCCATTTTTTTAATCGCTGTGGACAGGGCAGGTTGAGAAACGCACATTTTTTCCGCCGCTTCGGCAAAAGTTGTCGATTGCGCCACGCGGATAAAGGCCAGCAGTTGCCTATAAGAAACACTTGGCACCTGATATTCACCCAATTAATTAATTAAATTTATTAATTCACATATTAATTCAATTTTACTATGCAAAGATAGTCTCTATATTGATGTTAACTAAACGTGAACGAGGAACAGTTATGGCGGGTTTTGATAAAGTTGTTGCCAGTTATGCAGAAGCAATGCTGGGGCTTGAAGATAATATGACGTTAATTGCTGGGGGCTTTGGCCTGTGTGGTATTCCAGAGGGTCTTATTGCGCAAATAAAGACCATGGGCACCAAAGGGCTGACAGTGGTGTCAAATAACTGTGGCGTAGATGGTTTCGGTTTAGGCTTATTACTGGAAGATAAACAAATTAAAAAAATGGTTTCGTCTTACGTTGGCGAAAATGCCTTGTTTGAAAAGCAGCTCCTTAACGGAGAATTAGAAGTTGAGTTGACACCACAAGGTACCCTGGCGGAAAAAATGCGCGCAGGGGGGGCTGGGATCCCGGCTTTTTATACAGCCACAGGTTATGGCACCCCAATTGGTGAGGGTAAAGAAGTGCGAGAATTCAACGGTCGACCCTATATATTGGAAGAGTCTGTTACCGGTGACTTCGCCATCGTCAAAGCCTGGAAAGCCGATCGCTATGGCAATTGTATTTACCGCCACACAGCACAGAACTTTAATCCCCTGGCTGCTACTGCCGGTAAGATCACCGTGGTCGAAGTAGAAGAGATAGTCGAACCGGGTGAATTGCCACCGAGTCAAATACATACACCGGGAATATACGTGGATCGCATCATACTGGGACAGTTTGAAAAGCGTATCGAACGCAAAGTATTGTCCCAATCCGCCAACGAACAACAATAGGAGATAACCATGGCACTATCCAGAGAGCAAATCGCCATGCGCGTGGCCCAGGAATTTCACGACGGAGATTATATTAATTTAGGTATCGGTATCCCCACCCTGGCTGCCAACTATGTGCCCAAAAACATGGAAGTCATGTTGCAATCAGAAAACGGCTTGTTAGGCATGGGGCCCTATCCCACTGAAGAGCATGTAGATGCCGATATGATCAACGCGGGCAAAGAAACTGTCACTGCAGCCAAGGGCGCATCTATTTTTAGTTCGGCAGAGAGTTTTGCCATGATCCGCGGTGGTCATGTGGATGTTACCGTTTTAGGCGCATTTGAAGTTGACTGCCAGGGTAATATCGCCTCATGGATGATACCAGGTAAGTTAATCAAAGGAATGGGCGGAGCAATGGATTTAGTGGCAGGCGCCAAAAATATCATTGTCACTATGATGCACGCCGATAAACACGGACATTCCAAGTTGTTGAGTAACTGTACTTTGCCATTGACTGGAGTGAATTGTATCAATCGCATTATTACCGATTTGGCCGTTATCGAAGTAAAAGATGGTGCATTTCATTTAATAGAGCGTGCCCCAGGTGTCTCGGTGTCTGAAATAAGAGACAAGACAGCGGGTAAACTTATTGCACAAGGGGACGTCCCAGAAATGGAGTTTTAGCCTGGATGTAAAAAAAACCTCCATAAAATCTGCTGCAATTGTATAATGGGCTAATTTAGTTATTTGAGTACTCATTTTTGCAATTCAGCGATCTCCCCCTAGACCATCGTCTTGGTAAAGCCTTAGAAATTAAAGGCTTTAGTGAAGCGACCGAAATCCAAGCCCAGGCCATTCCTTACGCAATGCTGGGCAAGGATCTTATAGCGTCCTCCAAGACCGGCTCAGGCAAGACCCTGGCCTTTCTGCTGCCAGCTGTGCACCGCGTATTAACCAAACAACCGCTGAGCCGTAAAGACCCCCGGGTGCTGATACTGGCACCGACCCGGGAACTGGCCAAGCAGGTTTTTTTACAACTAAAATGGCTGATATCCAAACAACAACTAAAAGCAGCCCTTATTTTAGGCGGCGAGAATTTTAACGATCAAGTTAAAGCCCTGCGCCATTCACCCCAATTTGTTGTTGGTACGGCGGGCAGAGTAGCCGATCACCTAACCGGCAAGTCTTTGTATCTCAATGGCCTGGAACTGCTGATCATGGATGAAGCGGATCGCATGTTAGATTTAGGGTTTTCTGCCCAGCTCAAACAAATCAATGCCGCAGCGGATCACCGCAAACGACAATCCATGATGTTTTCCGCCACGTTGGATAACGCCGCCCTGCACTACTTAACCCAGTCTATGCTCAAGGCACCACATCGCATAAGTATCGGTATTTCAAGCGAAGAGCACAAAGACATCAACCAGCGTTTTTTCCTGGCCGATAACGTAACCCATAAAGAAACCATGCTGGCAGCGGTCATCAATGAAAAAGACCACAGGCAAATCATAGTCTTTACTGCCACCCGCGCTGACACCGAACGCCTGTCCGCTATGTTAAAAGCCCAGGGTTTGTACAGCATTGCCCTAAGTGGTAATTTAAGCCAGGGTCAACGTAATAATATTATGAGTGAATTTGGCCGAGGCCAACAGCATATACTGGTTACCACTGATATCGCGTCACGGGGCCTGGATTTACTCAATGTATCCCTGGTAGTGAATTTCGACTTGCCTAAACTGGCTGATGAATACGTACACCGGGTGGGTCGTACGGGTCGTGCCGGTAATAAAGGCGAGGCGATTTCCTTTGTTGGTCCCAAAGACTGGGCCAGCTATTTATCGATTAAGTCTTTTTTACAGCAGGAAATCAGCTTTAGTATCCTCGACGGTTTAGCCGCTAAATTTAAAGGCTTACGCCCACCTAAGGCTAAAACCACTGCGCCAGCTAAAACAGGCCCCCAAAAACGCAAGGCGGTTGGTACGGCAACTCAATCGGCGCCCAGCAGAATTAAAACTATGCAAGGCAAGGAAGTGGGCGATATGCCCATTAAACGTAAGCCTCGTGTCGTTATCAGCGATGACAACGACAACGACAACGAAGAGTAGTCCTATTCAACCTCCCCTGTCACTCAGGGGGAGGTTGAGGTTTTTACACCTAATCCCAGAATTCAAAATACCTGTCAATTGCTTTTTCAGGCTGCGCTTTGACCTGTGTCACAGCTGTGCCTATATATAAAAACCCCACAATTTCATCTTGTTCTTTAAGGCCAAGTGACGATTTGACCCCCTCGTTACGGGCAAAACTACCCGTGCGCCAGATACCGCTAAACCCCTGGGCCAGCGCCGCCATCTGCATAGCCTGTATCGCACAGGATGTTGATGCTATCTGCTCTATCCAGGGTATTTTTGCATGTTCAACAAATTGACTGATAGCCACGATCACCATTGGGGCGCGCGTCGTTAGCTGCCCTGCCCGTTCGATTTCTTTTTCTGACATATCCGCATCAATAGCCCCCAGCTCAAATATATCCCCCAGGCGTGCCAGCCCAGCTTTTTGACAGACAATAAACCGCCACGGGGTTAACCCGCCATGATCGGGAGCTCTAAGGGCAGCTTGCATAATATTTTGCAGTGCGACACCTTCAGGGGCGGGAGTTTGTAATCTGGGTTGAGAGCGGCGGTTAAGCAACAAGTTTAAGGCGTCCATGGAATAAAAATACCTCGATAAAGTACGCAAATTTTTCATCCAGTATGGCGATAATCATTTCCATGGGCAATAAAAAAGGCGCACTTTGCGCCTTTTTTAGTCAGGATGTTTTTTATAGTATTATTAACTTAAGCAGACATACATTTTTGTTTGATATAGTAATCAACACTGGTGTACTTCCCCCCGCCAGTAAAAAATAATGACAGCAACATAATAAAGTAGGTCACCGCAAATTCAACGCCATTGTTGAGCACAACAAATTTACCGCTAGAGGATAACCAACGGTAATTACCATGCTCTTCTAATAAACCTCTGGCAGCTGATAATTTATCCGGCGCGCTCATCACATTATCGTTTAAAAATAGCGTACCGTCAGACAACCAGCTTGACGCATCGGCTATGGCTGCCCAGCCATTTGGCCAATGCACAGAAAATATGGCGACTAGCATAGTGATCATTAACGGGATTGAAGCCCAACGAGTTGCCAAACCAATTAAAATAAAGATCCCGCCTAGCAGTTCGGCAGCGATAGCCAAAGAGGCCATTAATACGGGAAAAGGTAACCCTAAACCATAGTCCGGGCTGCCAAACCAGGCAGCGGTATTGTCAAAATTGCCCAGCTTGGTCCAGCCAGCCTGGATCATCACAGGTGCCAGATACAGCCGTAATAATAACGGCGCTAACCCCTCTGCTACTGCCGTCTTGTTGAGTAAGGTCTGACTGCTCTTAAAAATATTTACTATGCTCATTTTACTACCATTCATATATCCGTTCTTCTATAGATCGACTCTGTCAGTAAAAACTTTCAATCTGCTTAAAAACGATAAAAATTTGATAAGCATATATTGTTACTTTATCTGGCCTATTTCAGGTTTATTATCTGTGTTTGTCAGGCAACTGCGCTGGCTTAACAGCAAAAAAAGCGCTGAGGAAATACCCGCAGCCGCGAAAGTCATAAACATAACCATGATCTGATAACGTACAGCAATAAGCGGGGATATCCCAGATAAAATTTGCCCTGTCATCATCCCAGGAAGAGCAACTAAACCCACCGCAAAAAGTGAATTAAGCATGGGGATCATGGATGTCTGAAATGCCTGATTGCGCGCCCGCACAAAATCATCATCATGTTTGAGCTCACTGACTAAACGTTCAGCCGCTAAACTGACCGCATTCATCGCGGCAGAAAAAATCATGCCCGCCAGGGGAATAATGGATTGTGGTAAGTACCAGGGGGACAATGCCAAAACACCCTGGCTGACTATCAGTAAATTCAGCCCACCACCCAGTAATATCGCCAGCAAGGCATAGAAAAATAAATGCCTGCGCAATTTTTCCACTGTGCCCAGGGCAATCCAGCTCGCCGCGCATACCATTACACTTAGCACCAGTAAAACCAACATGGCGCTATCTGAAGTAAAGATAAAAGCCAAAAAATAGCCAATAAAGAGTAATTGGCTAAGCATACGCACTATGGCCCACACCGCATTTTTAGCGTCTAACGACCACTTGACCATAATGCCAATAACCAGCAAGGCTGGGATAGCACTTATTAATAAATTACTTAAGGGAATGGTTTGCATAATCTGACAAGCTTATCTTGAGTTCAGGGCTGTCCCAACAATATAGTTTATACACCCAATCTCAAACCACTATATACCCAAAGCTATTACCGTGGCAGGCAGGCGGCAAAAAACGTCTCACCACAGAGGGCACAGAGGTAAAAGCCTTTAATATAGAATGATTTTATTCTCGGTGCTCTGTGTGATCTCGGTGGTAAATTTCTTTTATACCCTAAGCCATTGCCTTAGGAGAAAACAGGGTTGCTGCGCCAAAATAGACGGGTATAAGCGACCTATACTGAGGGAGGAATACCGCTGTGAAATCTAAAATCCACATCCTCTGTTGATATTAATTCAGCTTCTTTCTCAGCAAAAAATGCAATTCTTTGTGTTATATTTTCACCTGCAATTTGCGTCGCCAAGGTCAAATAATCCTGATAATGACGGGCTTCTGAACGTAATAACGAGATATAGAATCTTTCCAGTTCGGGGTCAAGATTAGGCGCGATTTTAGCAAAACGTTCACAAGAACGGGCTTCAATATAGGCCCCACAAATCAGGGTATCAATGAGTTTTTTAGGCTCATGGGTACGCACATGTTTCATCATGCCTTTGGCATAACGCCCTGCCCTGACATTAGTGTATTCAATACCCCTGGCCGTCATAATATCCAGAACCTGCTGAAAGTGATGCAGCTCTTCTTTTATCAACGACACCATTTTATCCACCAATTCAACACCGAAGCTGACATCGTCTCGGGCGACTATGGCTTTACTCAGGCCAGCATGCTTACCATTAAAGCTGCCGACAAAATCTCGGCGATACACAAAATCTTCATAAGGCTTTAACCAAGCAAGTAACTCGGTTGCATTTTCTTTATCTACCGCATATTTACGAATAAGCAACATGGCGGTCTGCGCCGCTTTAAGCTCACAATTACAATGGTCAATTAACAGGGTTTCAAGATTTTCAGGCTTGACGGCTTCGTCAATCCAGGACTGGGGTGTATCACAGTGCAGAAACGTTTTAATGGGGGCGAGTAAATTATCCAAGCGGGTTGTTTTTCAATAGCGTAATTTACCGTGAATTTTATCACATCACAGGTCCCAATCAAAAGTCACACTAGCCACAATGCATGACTTTAGCTGCTGCATGTAAAAAAAGCTTATCCATAGGCGGGATCATTGATGGGTTTTACTCATAACACTAAGGCTGTGTTGTAAATAGTTCCAGCTTCGTAACTGTTTTACGCTTTGTGGTCATGGAGCCACACCATGGGCATTACCGTGGCTGCCAGGCGGCAAAAAACGTTTCACCACAGAGGACACAGAGAGATTAATCGTTAAGATAAAATAATTTTTTTCTCCGTGATCTCGGTGGTAAATACCCTTTTGATTTACACTATCCCCACTCAAAGCCATCTTGATGGCAGGCATCAAAAACAGCTACACACGACAAAGAGCACCGAGGGAACAATCTTTACGTTAGAATGATTTTTTTCGGTGATCTCTGTGGTAAATTTTCTTTTGATTCACATGTTATATAATACCCAAGCAAAGTAATACGTGCATTGCACAGGTGTGTTTTTTATCGTGGATATCTTTCTGTTTTTTGCTATTTTTTTTATGCCAGAATAACTGGGTTTTTGCTCGAAGATGAAATAACCTACCCTGTAATACCAATTACACGGTTACTAACCACTATGAAATACCTGCTTCTATTTGTCATACTTTGTAGCTCCGCGCTTTGTTTTTCTATTTCAGCAAAAACAGTCGTTATAGCTGCACCTTTAGTCTCCATCCCAACCCACGATAATTTTTTCAATAGCATTGCTAAACATTGCGAAAAAGCATTTGCGGGCAAGGTCGTGTTTGATAACGATCCAAGCCCCGCATTTGATAAAAAGTTGGTGATGCATATCAGAAAGTGCTCTGACCATCAGTTACAAATTCCATTTCATTTAGGCGACGATGCTTCACGAACCTGGATTATTACTAAAACCGGTAGTGGCTTGAGTTTAAAGCACGATCATCGAAAAAAAGATGGCAGTAATGATCCTTCAACTATGTATGGTGGGCACACCCTTGATGCAGGTTTTGACCAGGCTCAATCATTCCCTGCTGACCAATATTCGAAAGAATTATTTACACAGGCAGGCATTCCACAATCGAATGGTAATACCTGGCAAATGTTTATTTATGATGACAGGTTTACTTATCGAATGATCCGTCAGGGAAGAGAGTTTAGAGTTGACTTTGACTTGACCAAACCTATCCACGCACCAAAAGCACCTTGGGGTTATGCTGACTAATCTTAGCCAACTATTTAGGCATTGCTATCATTACGATAATGGCGCAACTATTGGTGATCTGACGCCTATGACTTAATTATTTCCAGAGCATATATTTTCTTAACATCAATAAAATGATGTTCCAGGTAATGTGAGATATTTAACCTTATTGACTTTGTATTTTCATTTGCGCTTTGCTATTCAAAAACCTTTAACCAATATCGAATTTGCCGTGCTTCCCGCCTCGCGATGCTTTGATATCCCTTGATACTCATCAGACATTAACCAAGTCAAGGCGCTTTTTTTGAAGGGAACTCAATAATAACTGAACGGGTGGCTTCCCACTAACCGGCCAGCACCATTGGCTCTTCGTCAACGCTGAGCAGCTTGCCATCATACTTTTTAAATACCTCAGAAAAGCTGACTTTCGTACTCGTTATTGTCAAATTAAAGAGACTGTCAAATTAAAGAGACAGCCATCATAAGATGTGTTCCTTTGCCACTGCTCAAACCGAGGGCATTTTGAGTAAGGCTCTACAATTGAGGCTCTTCGAGGGCAATATTTTTTAATATAGTTGTCTTTTTAATTTTGGGTCTTTGTCATTTATTTTTGTAATTCGTACTCTTTATTCAATACCTAAATAAAAAAAACACTGTATTAATATCTTGTTGTATTATGAAAGCTAGCGTTATCTTAAAAAATTGGCAGCCTTTTAGCCAATATGGATATGGATATTGAACATGAAAAAAAACATAGCATTAATCTCGCTTTTGCTCATTCCTCAAGCTAGTAGTAACCCGTTAGAGCATGGTGTGGGTATTGGCCTTCAATATGGTGGAATATTAGGTTATCAATTGGCTTACCATGAAGCACAACATAACTTTAGAGCCGCAGCGGGCCTTATTGGAGGCAGTTTTGGGTATGATTATTATTTGACAGATAATTTTTCGTTAGGCGCAACATATACCCTATCAGTTAGAAATGCATCTTCGTTAAATATTAATTACATACCTTCAAAAGATAAGAACAGTCGCTGGATTTTTGGTATTGACTTGGCTCATATAAATAGTCAACGCTCCAGTGGAAGTGGCTTCTTTTTAAAACAGGAGAAAGAAAGTAAAAATGTTATGTGGCTTAGCGCAGGTTATAAATTCTAACTTATGACTTGATATAATTTAGAATTTATTTTTTGATATACCCAAAACAATTTAAGTGGCCGGCGGCGAAAAAACCACTCACCACAGAGCGCGCGAAGGGAATAACCTTTAAAATAATTTTTTTGTCTCAGTGATCTCTGTGACCTCGGTGGTAAATTTCTTTTGCTTTACACAAACGACATCCCAAGCCAAAGCCATTGCTTAGCAACTAGGCGGCAAAGGAACTCAGCCCCATGAGCTTAGATGGACTAAGTACTTCAGGCGATAAAGGTGAGTAAGTGCAGCCAAGAAGGCTGCAACTTAAAGGTGACGGGTATATGCAGGCAAGTTATAACGCTGCGACCAGCTTGGCTTTTTTACGGCGTATCAACAAGCCCATCAATATAAAGCTGAACATCAAGACTCCCCGCACACCTGGCTCCGGAACCCCAACAGCTCCAGAAGGAGATTCTGCCGGGAGCGCCGCTTGTGGCGACCCTGATTCAGGTTCAGATTCCTCAGATGCTGCTAAATAAGCGACGCCATCAGGATCGACAAGGAACCCCGAAGCGATGCCTTGGCAGCCTTCCCGGCCAATCTGCGCGTCTTTGCCTGCTGAAACGTAAGATAACGCTGAAAACAGACCACCACAGGAATCACCGGAACCCACGGCTTTGGCATTAGCGCCAACGGAAATATACTCTTTGGACATCAACGTACCCAGAAAGGTGGAATTAGCACCAAGGGCTGTATAACCATTTGAATTCCAGATAATGTTGCCGCTGTCCGCGCCATTTATCAACTCAATTTTAGTGCTTGCGCCAGTCGTAAGAATGTCATCGATGTTGAACACCCAGAATTGGTCTTCCCGGCCCATGGCATCAAGGGTGATAGTAGTACTAGCAGTGGTCGCGAGACTCGCAGCGTGGTAAACGCCGGAAGTCAGCGTTATATCGGTGGTAATAGTTGCGGCGAGCTCTGTGGTTGTAACCATTTTGGAAATAGCCTCCTGTGCTGCCAGTATCTGAAGCTGGTTACTATCGACCTTGTAATTCAGGCCTTCTAATAGCTCGGCCACGTCGACTTCTCCCGATACGACACTCCCGCTAACGTATGAATCAGGACCCAATGTAATTGCGCCGGCCGCAGCAAGATCACCACCAACGGTGCCGGCTGGCCCTATGGTCGCTGCACCACCGGACGTAGCACTACCGCCGACTGACGCATGGTCGCCAGTAGTGAGTACGCCGCCCGATATGATGTCACCACTAACTGTCGCTTCTCTACTTGTTCCTGATATGCCGCCAAGGGTGACGGCTCCGACCGCTGTAAAGCTTCCTGTAATAGTGCCACCCGCGCCGCTAGTCCCCACATCGCCTGTCAAAATATTGCCATAGACTGTTGAATCAGCGCCAGTTGTTGTATAGGTATTTGAAAATACTGATAAATCTTGCAGATCTAGCCCAAGAAGCTCTGTTGCTGCGATGTGTAATGGTGAACAGGCAAATAATATTAGCCCTAGAAAAGTCATTTTTATATGTTTCATTTCACGATCCTGTTTGTAATGCATTGTATAAACACGATCCTGTTTTTTAATACGTCGCATAAGTAAATTCAGGAAAATCTATCCCCGTCATACGTTCTAAGTATATGTCTTGATATGGTTTAGAGACTATGCCCTAACCGTATTGTTTTTCACTAGAGGTGTAAACCTGTCAGAACTTCAGATTAAGCTCGTTAACGCGACTCTTATTTATTGTTCAATAAGTACTAATTGTCATATAGCGATGGTATTTTTTATGAAATACATTACGTATATAATTTACACTTATAGTATGAAAAAGAATCTAACACAATTTAATAAGATTTAAAAGATTCAAAAGTTACAAGACTGCCTATTCTTAATGCTTAAATTTTAGATGTAATAAATAGCGTCAATGATTATTTACAGTGGGCTGAAACAAGTATTTGTGGTTTAAAATTAACCACCTTTAATTTATGTCAATTTAAAATAGAGGGTCTGGTGATTTCTGTCTTTGTACCTACTGAGCAATCTTATCCGTTGTGCAAATGTGGGATGTCATCTCTCGGTCGAGTTACCTTCCCATCACTCAACAAGGCCAGTACGCTCAAGTGAGACTTTCCCAGTTTTACTGTTAATAAAATGATTTTTTTAATGAGGGATTTATTAAATGCAGTTCAATTGAGCACTATATACCCAATGATTTGAAACACTGGGCAGTCAATTTAGGTATGTCAAATCATTGAACTAAAAAGTGCCCAAACCATAACCATCAGGTGTGTTAATTATGCTCCATAAACCTGTGGCAGGAGAAATTCAACCCGTTACTAAGTGGGGCCATTCACGCTGCGTATCCCCCTTATTCATATGCATTTTTCACTTGCGGACATGCTACTAGGCATGCCGTTACTGGTGCAACTGGCTTAGCGTTGGTACCCTACTTTGTGGCGCTGATTGGCCTGAGCTTTGAAGAAGCGGTAACAATGGCGCTGTTTCATTCTTTACTCATTTCTTTTTCCTGGTAACTGTATGGCGACCCATATGCCCTGGGTGGCTAATGCCAGCCATGCCTTTTGTTGTCGCCCTTATCACCGCCTCTGACATAGGCGACCGCGCATCACAATTTCAAGTAATGACGGCTCTGTCACTCAATTTTGCTGCTATCTTAATCGATTGGTATAACAGGCCTTGGGGCAAAGCGGATCAAGGTAGTACCCAATGTATTTAAAGGTGGGGTTATTTTGGGGGCTGACAATGCTGCCTTTTTGCCGGTAACAAAAGACGGCGATGTGGCAAAAATATTAGGCTTTGGGCTGTTTCCCGGCTTTTTTATCGCCGGAGCCGTTGGCTATTTTGCCGGCGAATTCACTTATAATATCCGCTGGGTAATTTTAGATTTGAGTGCCAGTACGGTTTCGCTTTGGCAAAAGTATCCCCCTTTGCTATAGGCTGTCCGCTTATCAAAACCTTTATTACTTCATTCCCTCTGCCCTTAATTACCTACATTATTTTTTTGGGTGATTGGGTCACCGGTAACGAAATGATTGAGCAGTCACACCCGTGACGGACTGATGAAAAACTGGATATAAATAACAGTCGCGCCCACATGACCACCGGCATGCGTAATACACTTATGGTGATCTTGACCCCGTTTTTTGCTACGCAGGGAGTGCTGTGGACCGGTATTCAAATTATCTTGTTAAAGTGCTGGTCATGCTGTCGTAAAGAAGTCGACTCTCTGTATGACAGCATCAGCAGTTTTTATGTGCTTGGCATCTTCATATTGTTAATTTTTATGCCCGCGGTCACGTTGTTACAACCCATGTTACCGGTTGCTCTTGTTGTTACCTTGATTTTAACTGCATCTGCCTGCGCTATCGCTTGTTAACGATGCCACTGAACGAGGGGCCATGTTGATAACGGTTATGACATTTAGTGTATTCGACCCCTGGATAGATTTGCTAACTGGCTTAGCCACTATTATTGCGCTGAGCGACTAGATATTGAGGTGAATTGGTATAACTAAGGCCTTAGCGCGAATCCAACTCCACCAGCCCTTCGCTAAAAAATAATTCACCACGACACTTTTGCTATAGATAACAAAATGGCAAGTTCTCCCCCTTTTTTTTGAGCTAGCCTACCGGCATAAACCCTTGGCCGCTGGAAAAGCCAAAGCTAGGGTGTTTTTGAACAAGTCTATATAACAGGTGCTCTGATGCAGTATTTTAAAGGTGATTGCCTTGGTAATTATCTAAGTAATTCCGTTGAAAATCACCTCACATATTCAAAACTGGGCCCAGCGGTCTTCCCGTCTTTATAAGGCGTTTTCATCAACGCAATCGCCTTGTACTTAATGTCAAACATCAAAGGCACTGCCCGTTTTAGCGCTTCCGGCTTGCCATTCACCGCGCAGTGAATACTGTCGAGCATAGCCATATAGGTTTTGTTAAAGTCGTTAGTTTGTTGCCACAGCGGTGAACCCTGAGGGTAATTTTTAATCGACGGATTAGGGTGCATGTTGTAGACCTCATCCCATTGAATATCGACTCTAGCACCGCTTGGCGGTGCTTCAGGAGTGTCGGTGAGGGTATAGCGGCGGCCAATATAAATCTCATTGAATTTAAAGTAATGGGCGATGTCTACTTCTTCACCAAACAAGCGGTGATCCGAGTCAAAAATACCGTCGTTCATGCCTTCACCCTGGCTGATAATTTCCTCGATTGCCAACTTCGCATCAGCCAGGTTGCGCACCTTAAACAACTTGCCACCCCCGCTGTAATAATCGTTCTCGTCCAGTTGATAAGACTCATCGCCGGTAAAAATGCCGCCCTCGGTGACGTGTTCAAAATGAGACAGGGCATAGTCAATGGCTTCATAAAACTGACCTATGGTGTGCCAGTGATTGGGCTGGGGCGGCGCACCGGATGCAGCCGGTTGCTCAATGTTTAAAAAGGTTTCGATAGTCTCAGGGGTCATTTTGGCCAAACCCACGAGCAAAGCGTCATCACTGTGGGGTAAATAACCCGGATAGGCAGGCACAAAATGCTCTTTGTTAATGGCCGGATGACCACCAATGGCATTGAGAATATTGCAAGCCAGTATCATGTGCAGCATTTCTTCCATCGCCACACTTTGAATAGCTTGGTAAGCGAATGCATTGCTGCCTTCTTTAATCGAATACAGTGCCGTCAAATAAGGCGGCAAAGTGGCATGTTCAATTTCAATGGCGGTTTGTAAATGGTGGCGTAACCCCTCGAGGGTAGGTATTGTGCCGCACTCACTATATGAAATGTCCTTGCGCACCAACTTGTGGCGTTTGCGTGCTGATCGTTGTTGGATGATTGCATTCATAAGAGTCTACTTTAGGTGATTGATTCTAATTGCTTGAGAATTGATTCAGCGGCCTGGTAGGTCAACGCCGTCATCGTCAGGGTGGGATTAGACGTCCCCAGCGTTGGCATGTTCCCGCAACCGATCAGATACAGGTTTTTATGATCCCAGGTGCGCTGGTTTTTATCCACCACTGAGTTATCAGCCCGGGTGCCCATGCGGTGAGTACCAACAATATGACCTGCGCCCCTGAAGGTATAACCTTGGCCATCATAAGTGACATAATCTGGCTCTGAAGGACTATAAACAGTGAAATTTTCGATGCTGTTGGCCGCAAAAATCTGGTCAGAGACTTTTTTGGCCGCCTGAAAGGACTTGCGCATATAATTCGACGCATCGTACTGAATGACCGGGCGATAATTGTCTAAGCGGTCCTTATACTTAGCGCTGATAGTAATACGATTTTCAGGACAAGGGGGCTGCTCACATTCAAAGTGCAACAGCGTTTGACGCGGCACATTGGCGTTGAGGGTAGCTCGCAAGTCTTTGCCAAACATCCCTTTATTAATCACGGCCTCAGTAACATCAGACCCCGGTGCAAACGTAGGCCAAGACCAGCCCCAATTATCAATGGGTGATATCCAGGCGGCAAAGTCCTTGCGAAAATCACCATCGCGGAAGGTTGGAATATAAGTGGTACACCCCGGCCCACGATATGGATACCCTTTTTCGGGTAACAGTCCCCAGGTTAACAACACCAAATGATCCATCAGATTGCGCCCAACCTGATCGCTGGTGTTAGCGACATTAGATGCCAGCAACAACTTGGCATTTTCAATCGCACTACAGGCCAGAATATAGATTTTTCCCTTGGCGATATGCCCAGTGTATTCGATAGAATTTGGATCAGTATAAGACTTGTACATAATACCGCACACGTCACTGCCACCCTCCTCAATCAACACCTGAGAAGCCACAGCCTGGGTGATGATCTTGATTTTGTCTGGATCCGACTTTTTCAGGGTCTTGAGTGCGTTATACTTAGCCTGCACAGGGCAAATCGGCACACAGCTGGCATTACCTTCACAGCGCTCACCGGTATAACCGGACCAGGTTGCTCCCACAACCTCGTAATGCTCATTATTGTTGGTCAATTTAAGCGATTGACTGGCTCGATCCCAAACCGTTGTACCATAGCGGTAATGGTCGTTCGGAGTCGAGTTGCGCCCCTGGGGCATACTGATGCAACTCACGGTATATTGTTTACCGTACAAAAAAACATCAAGGCCATCAGTATTTTTCATCCAAACCTGATCTTGGTAACTTTGCGGTATTTTGAGCATTGGAAAGACATAATCACGGCTGTAGTTGGTGTGGTTCATGTCTGGCCCTTGCTGACTGGTAACATCGCCCGCCACTCCTATTTCGTTTTCCGCCATTTCATAATAAGGCACTAGGTCTGCATAGCTGATCGGCCAATCAACACCCTGATCGTAACGGGTTTTCATCTGAAAATCGTTAGGTAACATTCGCGGCACATTACCCAGCCAATGCATAGTAGTGCCACCGGGTGCCCGCAAACAATCACTGGCAAAAGGCAAAGGGCCCAATTGCACCATATAACCGGTTTCATAAGGGGTGTGCGCATCAATGTCTAAGACATTAATTGAAAGTGCATCTTTAAGCTCAGGATAAGGGGTATTGGTAGCTTTAATGGTGCTGGCGTAAAACCGCTCAAGATAGCTCTGATAATTGGCATGATCTTCCTCAGGTTTAAGTGCCATCCCTGCCTGCAAACCCGCTTCCAGCATCAGTACCGTTTTGCCCGCTTGAGTCAGTACCTTGGCCAATACAGCTCCAGCAATTCCCGAGCCGACGACAACCACGTCATATTCATTTTCGCTCATAGCATTATTTTCCCATCGTCACATTAAAGGTATCAACCTTTATAGGGCGCTCGGCCCAAGAACCAAAACCCGGTTGTTTCGCCCCTGGCGGGTGGGTATCCGCCGCAGGCCACATCAGTGACTCGACGTAAGATTGGGCGTTGATTTGTGTACTATTGCGGGCATCACCGGCGGGTTCAGGGAACCATTGCCCGATATACCACATCAAAATGATCTGCTTGGCGAGGTTGTTAAAACTGGAGTTTTGCATCAAATGGCTCAGGGTTCTTGCCTTAGCTGCAACAGGGTCTTTTTCCGCCGTTAGCAGCACACTACGGGCCTCAGCAAAAAACACCTCAAGGTTAGCGCCAGTAATGTTCTTCTGCAGGGTAGAGAAATACACCGAAGTCATGCCAGTGCCTTGCAGCTCGATGGCTTCAAATCCCGTCAACCACGCCGAGATGGCCAAAAAAGAATCAAATTCTTTGTTACTCGTTGTCATAATTGCAATCCACTTCCATTTTTTATGTTAATAACAACAGTCAACGATTCTAACCAGGGCAAGATCGCGAACGCTTTTTTGCACAAAAATACATGTTAGATAATCATCCTAGTCTATGCGATGAGGCTTTCCTATTACACGACATTACACAAAGCCAAAATCACCAAACTTAGTTAAGGGGATATATGGTTAGTTAAATGCAGCTAAACAAAAAAATATCATGATCAAAGCACCTTGATGTTATGTGCAACTAACTGGCCGTTTAACGGTACTTATTAGCCGGTTCATCATCATAAAAAAATAATATTCAGAGCAGGCTTGCAGAGCAGCAAGAGGCGCTCGTTTTAAATGGGCTACAAATAGTTGAGTAATTGACGAGAAACTGCCAACTTTCATTCACTCAAGGATATAAAAGACCGGTCACCATGGAAATTATAAGGCGACAGGTATTATCATTTTATGAAAAAAATTAAAGAGACAGTCATCATAAGGCGTACCACTTTGTCACTAATCAATCCCGATTTTTTTTCGAGCAAGGCCCTATATTACCGGCTCTGTGGGAAGCCGTGTTTTTAATCTGGTTGTCTTGGTAATTCCCTTGAGATTTGCTCCCTCGCTACTGTTTCCGATTCATCATCGGGGCAAAGTGATACGCCAGCCTTGATTTGTGTCAATGTTCCCTAAATTATTTTTGCTAGCATAGACAAAGACTAAAAAAGCCAAAACGTTAATTCAGATCAGCAGCCCGTCGCTGATCCTGAACCAATCGGCTCTTTCAGAACCACAGGAGGAGCGGCAAATCAATAATCTCATTGCAACGACAGCATACTGGCTCACACTTTTCCAAGTGCGAGAAATGTCGCGTTACACCGGTGGGTGTATCAATACAGCTCGTCCTTTTGCATACTACCGTAAGGTCTTTTTTAAGAATCAAAGTGAAATTTCTACCCTGGCAAATTTGCAAGGGAAGAAATTGGTCGATATTGGCTGTGGATACACCCCCTATACTGAAGATTCTATGTTTAGAGCTTGCTATGGTGCAGGTATTGAGTTCTATGGTGTCGACCCAATCATTGAAGAAAACATCACGTTCAAAGCCGGTGATTCTGTTTTTACCCGCTTAACAGGTGGATCAGGACGCTTTTCCCCCTACGTCCCGGGTCTGGATCGAGCAATTTGTGCAATGGCTGACGATCTGCCATTTCCCGATAACGAAATTGACACTATATTGAGCTGTTGGTTGATCCCTATT